>Ga0310122_10000931_pt1 | contig 18735 bp, 17 predicted proteins | sample CB6_Bottom_1051__FD_203503 | JGI IMG/M metagenome (GOLD analysis project Ga0310122, IMG submission 203503) | Marine microbial communities from Western Arctic Ocean, Canada - CB6_Bottom_1051 | ecosystem: Environmental > Aquatic > Marine > Oceanic | place: Canada: Western Arctic Ocean | collected...
CAGAGGTGATTTGTTTGCTATTGTTGATGATTGCTTTTGCTTAACTTAATGGCATTGGAGGGGGCTTTCTCCCGTCTCATTAACTTTTTATCGCCTATTGGTCAATATCTATATTTACTGTATATGATTATAAACGCCAGGCAAAAAGTATAAAAATAAACATAATTTCTAAAAGTAAAATAATAGCCACTGTCCATTGTTTTAGTTTTTTATCTAACTCTCCCATGTATCGAGTAGCAAAACCTGACCCCGAATCTATGGCTGTGTTTATATAAGACACAAGCCATTGTGAACTTCTTTGCACTGTCTGTACAGTGCTTGTAAAGCTTTTGATGATGCTAGGCAAAATGTATGTCTCGGCAACAATGAGTAAGTCTCCTGCTGGTATTTTTAGACCCTTAGGGATAGGATGTCGTTTCGTTATATGCCAAGTGATATAAGATAACAAAAAGACCGCCCCAAGCGTTGTAGAAAATTGTACCAGTGCTTTTACTGAGATCATATCTACCATGCTCCCTGTATTTATACCCAAAAACAATACAATCATCGGACTTAAAACAACCATAAGAACTAAAAACAACCATGACATCCACATACTTTTTGGGACTAAAAGATCTTGTTCTAAGTTCACATATTCATGGTTTGACCTTTCATACTCTTTTATGGTTTTTGGCCAGATCAAATAAATAAACCGAGACAAGAGTAAAGAAGTGGCTAAACTGCTCCATGGCATGAAAACATGTACCCACTCAGACCAAGCAGATGACGATGCATAGAGTTGTGTCTCCAAGATCTTTTTGGCTACAAAGGCACTACTTAAAGGTGCGCCAACCAAAGACAATACCGGAATCAACAAAGCCAGGATAAATACAAACCTAGTCATTTTGGATGCGATTGGCTTTTTAAATACTCCAACAGAAAGAAACAAAGCCGCTTTTGCAAAACCATGTTGCAAAATATAGACCAACATAGCCATTGAAACCAAAGCCCAAAGTGCAGGAGAGACCAAACCTAAACCTATTGCCATAATCATAATACCCATACTGCTTATGCTCGAATATGCCAATACCGTTTTGGGATTATTTTGAAATAGCCCAACAAATACACCATAGAAGGTCGAAAGCATCCCTATAACCATCATAAAAGCACCCCAAAAAGGCAGTTCAACTTTCCCTAGTGGTAAAACTTGCATGATGCCCAATAAACCTGTTGCTATCATGGCTCCTGAGAGGATAGCACTCGCAGGAGTTGGTGCTACCGGGTAAGCTAAAGGTAACCAAACATGCAAACCGACAATACCTGCTTTAATGCCAAAACCTAGCAGAAGCAAGGCAATAATTAAATTGTTTACTTCAATATTGGCAAATGCTGCACGAAGCACAGTAAATTCAATACTATCAGCAGATGCCGCCATCATTGAAAAAGCAACAAATAGAATTATTTCTCCAATGATTACCAAGATAATATAAATGCGTCCTGCTCTTAAGGCTTCAGTACTCTCGCTATGTACCACCAAGCCATAGGAAGCAAGGCTCATCAAGCTAAAGAAAGTATAAAACAAAACCATATCTTGTGCAATGATTAAGCCAAGATTACCCGACATTGCAAATAAAAACCAGATAAAAAATGTAGCGTTTTTTTCTTTATTGACAAAGTATCCTAATGCATAAATACCCACCGATAGCCACAATATAGAAGTAAAAAACAGAAGTACTCTTGCTGTCTCAGTAAAGCCAACAAAACTACCCAGTAATAACCAAGGAACTTCTATGGCAATATCTACAGGCATCAACATGGCAACCAATAACGATGGCAAAGCCATCCAAGGTGCTAGTAAAATCACTGTTTTAGACAATGGTTTTAACATTAATGTTAGGGCTAACAATAATGGAAAACTTGGCACTGCCAATAACAATAAAGTATTAAAGTCAAAGTTCACAGTAGAAATTCCTTTGATATAATAAATTCAGACCATGCCAATGCACTAAAAGGTAAAGAGGCAAATAAGCCCAATAGCACCACAAAAAGTGCCGTGATGAGCGGTGGCACAAGCAACAGTAAAGAAGTTTCATATTTACCAAATTTTTGTTCTGCTGGCCAATCACCCCTAGGTTTTTTGAACCAAGCCACATACAAAATAGGTAAAAAATAAGCTGCATTAAGCAGACTAGAGCCTGCTAACACCCATAGTACCCATGCTTGTCCCGCCTCTAAGGCCCCTAAACCCAAGTACCATTTACTAATAAACCCAGCCAAAGGAGGGATACCTATCATGCCCAACGCTCCTATAGTAAATGCAGTCATGGTCCAAGGCATGCGTCGCCCCACACCATGCATTTGGCTTATATTATGAATGCCCAAAGTTTCTGCAAAGTTACCCGCACAGAAAAAGAGTGTGATTTTGGTCACCCCTTGGTGCACCAAATGCACCACTCCACCCACTGCAGCGAGAGGTCCTGCTATAGCAACACCTAGAATAATATAAGATACTTGACTCACTGTTGAATAGGCTAATCTAGCCTTTAAGCCATCTTGAAATAAGGCTCGTATAGATGCGTAAATAATGGTAATGGAGGCAATGATTGCTAAAGGTAGCGTAAGTCCGAGAATGACAGAAAATTCTATGCCAAAAACATCATATACAACTCTCACTATGCCAAAAGCTCCTGCCTTTACTACAGCTACGGCATGCAATAAAGAACTCACAGGGGCAGGAGCCACCATAGAGTGGGGTAGCCAACCATGCAAAGGGATAATGGCTGCTTTTACCCCTAAACCAATCATTAAAAGTACAAATACAAGAATCAAAAGACTATGGTTTGAGCTGTCAAATGCAGATAAAAAACCACCAGTAACAAACTCTAAAGTACCGGTAATACTATAGAGCAAAACAGTCCCTAAGAGCAAGAATGCTCCACCTGCAAGGGTGTACATTAGATAAATACGCCCTGCTCTTCGTACTTTGATTGTACCTCTATGCACAATCAAAGGGTAGGTTGCTAGCGTTAATAGCTCGTAAAATAATAAAAATGTAATTAAGTTTCCTGCTAGGGCTACTCCCAAAGTTGCGGCAACACAAAGACTAAAAAAACCAAAGAATCTACTACGGTGTGGAGAACCTTCCAAATAGCCAATGGCGTACACAGTAGTTAGCATCCACAAAGCAGATGACAGGGTTACAAACAACATGGATAAAGAGTCTGCTCTTAGTACGAAGTCAAGACCAGGTAAAAAAGAAAAACGGGTTTCATAATGATGCCCACTAGACACTCCCCACAATATGAATCCAACCAAACCAAGAGAAAATAAAGAGGCTCCTATATTTAATACACTACGGGTTTTTGTTTTATCTTCTGCTAAAGTAAAAATAAACACTGAAACAAATAATGGAATAATTACGATCAACAGTGGTACCCAGTTGTCAAAATTCATGATAGCACCTCAGCAAACGGAGAACCTATATCCATAATTCTTAAAATAAAAGGAGCTATAAATCCTAAAACAATAGCAAGAAGAGCCATACCTAATGCCATCCATTCCATCCTTTTAGATATGCCTATGGGGTAAGGTTCATTGCTTGAATCCTCTTGTATAAAGGCATAGCCTAAAACTTTAAATACATACGCTCCAGTCAGTAACCCACCAACGATCAACACGAGCCCCCACCACCATTGACCAGAAACGATAGATGCTTCAAGCAACAACCATTTTGCAATAAACCCTCCACTAGGTGGTAAGCCCATAAGACTGATGCCGGAAAGTGCAAATGCTGATATGGTCAACGGTAGGTACTGAGCCATACTATAAAAATCGGCAATACGGTCATGTCCCCTATGAATCAAAATATTACCCGCTGCCATAAACATGGCTGTTTTAGCTACAGCATGGGCCAATATAAAATACAGTGTTGCTTTCCACCCCATAACGTTTGCTAGGGGAAAGGCTAAAAATAAATAGCCTATCTGCATGACCGTTGAGTAGGCAATCAGTAATTTAAGCCTGGTTTGTCGTAAAGCTTGAAACCCACCCCATACAATAGCCAATGAGCCAAGCAAACCAAGTATAAAACCTAGGTTAGCTTGGGCATGATCAGCTAAAGGAAATACAACTATCCATAAACGCCACAATATATAAAATGATGCTTTTACCACCAATGCTGACAATACCGCACTGACAGGTACAGGTGCACTTGAGTGAGCTGGTGGAAGCCAAAAATGTAAGGGGAATAGTGCTGTTTTTAGCAATAAACCTGTGGTCATCAAGCCCATAATTAACCACATTGTTGGAGTCATTTCTGTTCTTAGCGAGAGTAAAACCATATCAACCGTACCATAACTATGATATAACAAGGCAACACCCATCAGATATAACATAGAGCCCAGTAAACTAACCAGCAGATAACGCATCGCAGCAGTGATTGCATTGGCTCCTCCCGATAAAGCTACTAAGGCTACTGCAGATAAGCCAATGATTTCAAGCGTAACAAATAGGTTAAAAATATCAGAGGATACAAAAAGTGCGTTAAGTGCTGACCATAAAAATAACCATAGAGGCCAAAAAATGTTTGTTTTATCATCCTTAAAATAAGCACTTGCATAAATACTAATCGCGAACCCAACTATAGCGGTGACGAGTAACATTAACAAGCTTAAACCGTCTAGATATAGTTCAATACCTAAAGGGGCACTCCAAGCACCCAGTTCATAGCGTTGCACACCATTAGTTATCACCTGCCAACTCAAAACTCCTACCGAAGTGACAGTCCCTACAGCAGTAGCTAAAGCAAGTTTTACAATATGCTCTCGCCATAAAAAACATACCACGCTGCCAAGTATAGGAAGCAATATAATGATGATGATCCAGTGAGGACTGTCAATCAACATTATGCTTCCCTATCTTCTGGCAACACAGCTTGACCCGTTTCCTCATTTACTCGTAGCATTAAGGCTAAGGCTAAGGCAGTTGCAGATACTGCTACTACTATGCCTGTTATGACCATTGCGTGAGGTACTGCGTCAGGAACAGCATCTCCTATTCTATCTGCCAAAGCTACCATCACTAAAAACACACCACTACCTAAAATATTAATAGCCAGTATTTTTCGCAATAAGTGTTTATAGAGGATTAACCCATAAAGCCCTATAGAAAATAAAACGATACCTACCAAGGCATACAAAAAAGCTGGAGTCATTTATTTACCCCTGTATCAATATCAATATTAGAATCAGACTTAGTAGCAGGCTCCCTGCCTAAAAATAAAGCTGCCAAACTAATACCAATAGACAAAGTGGCAGCTGCTTCAATCAATAAGATCAACCCACCTGCAAACTCTGGAGGATACTCTAAAAATGCGTTATCTAGCAATACAAAACTAAAGCCCATAGAAACAAACCATACCAAACCAATGACCAAAACTAAACGCAAGGCAAAGCCTGAATATTTGCTAGGTAAATACCAATCACTTAAAAACACTAAGACCCCCGCAGCAGCAAGCACTGCACCTGCTTGAAAAGCACCCCCCGGGGCAAAAGCACCAACCCATAATAAATACCCAGAAAATAAAATAAAAATAGGGACTAAAAGCCTGGTTACGAGATCTAGCACAGGGTTTACAAAAGAACTTTTGGGAAAAGAACTTTTATTCGTAGAAACACCCCCAAGAGACCAAACTCCAAGTAGCGCCAACAACAACACTCCAAGCTCTAGCAATGTATCGTAAGAACGGTAGTTTAGCAAAACCGCGGTAACAGGGTTACTTACGCCACTTAACTCAATATTTTTAGCTACTTCTACACTTAAACCTACAGCTTTCGTTGGTAAAGACAAAACAGTGTAAGCTAAAGCAATCACTAAAAAAAACAAAAGTACACCCAAGGTTAATCTTATAAACAATGAAGGCTTTGTTTCATTCTTCTGACTTGCACTTAACTGTGCTAAAGCAGACAGTAACAAAGCACCCGTTAAACCTGCACCAATAGTGGCTTCCGCTAAGGCAACATCTGGAGCATCTAATCTCACCCATGCCAATGCCATCAACAATCCAAAAGCAATAAATAATACAATAGCACGAAAAAGATCAAGGCTACTCAGTGTCTGCCAAGCAAGCCAAACTAAGGTTAACCCCAGTACCACATCAAAGAGTAATAATACATTTATTTCTTCCATGGTTTTATACCTCGCTTTTGTGCTGTATTTGCTACAAGGTGTGCTACCCCTGACCCTGCCAATAATATCAATATCCAAATAAACAATAATTTACCCACAACGAACCAAGAGTCTGCCTGTAGCATAAGAGCAATGACGATGAGACCTAGACCTACATTGTCTGCTTTCGTCAAGGCATGTAAGCGAGTATACACATCAGGAAATCGCAATAACCCTAGCGTTCCCGCCAAAAAGAACAGTGCCCCGACCAACAAAAGTATTACTGTTAAAATATCAAGTATCATGCTTTTCCGTCCAAGCCCTTTTTACAAATGCCACAGCCGTAACTACTGCCAGCAAAGCAAATACCAAAGCAACATCTCTTAATGCTGATTGTTGCAATACCTGCGCTAATAGTAACAAACAGGCTACTGCTGTAGTGCCAAACAGCTGCGCTGCCAACATGCGATCAGCAGGTGTAGGACCTTGTAAAATTCGCCACATACCTGCAACCAGAGTTAAGAGCAAAAATAACGCAACTGACAAATATAATGTATCCATAAAAACCCTATCTTTCCATTGCCGATACATTTAGCTTAAATATTTCTGCAACTCTCTTTTCCACTAACATTAACACTGAAGTAAAATCAATATTATCATCAAGTACATGTATCTGTAAATATTCTTTATCTAGTTCAACCGATAAAGTGCCTGGTAACAAACTCACGACATTGGCCATGAAAACTCTTGACAAACCTAAAGGTAAACGCCAACGATAGTAAAATATTGTAGGGGAAATAGGTACTTTTGGATAGAACACTCTTTTAGCCACATCAAAACCACCCAGCAATGAATGCCAAAGAAAAAAGGGAATAAATTTTAGTATCGCTAAGAAAGAGAGAGGCGTTTCAGGAAGTAACTTGATGCTTACAACAGTTGATAAAAATACCATAGGAAGACCTATAACCCATGAGTTCATAGCGCCATCTACAAGCAATATCCATAGTAATGAAAATATTGAAACTCTAAATAAAAATCTTGTGAGCAAATCCATTAACTATAATTTAAAGGTAAGTAGCTAGCTGTACCTGATAGTAATATACACATAACAACTCTCCCTTTCTTTTAGTTAGGATAGTAACATATTAAGGCTTTAAAGAAGTACAAGAGAAGATTTTGTTTGATCCGTTTTCATCAAGATCCTCTTTTTGCAAAAAAGAGTTTTTTGTTTCCGTGACAGGCATCACAAGTCTCTTTCATAGGTGGTCGCTTTAGAAACTCATGTCCTTTTCTTGGTAGAATTGGAGAAGTATGTTGTGCGGTATAGAAAAAATAAATTAGGGTGATTATAACTTGAGGGCGAGTCAGCAAGTCGCCCGTCAGGTGCTACTTAAGTCTTTATATTTGTTTAAGTTCTTTGAACATTGCTGCTGCAGTTTTTTCCGTTTCAACAATGATATGTGTCAAATTTAGATATGCTATAATCTTTCATGCCAAAAACCCAAGCCTGCCAAAAGTACATACGCGCCTTACACTACTTTCAATTTCTAATGGCCTTTGTACTACTCATTTTTCTTTACAATTTTCTTCCTATCCATAAAAATGCGACGGAAACATTTTATATAGAGGGGTTAAATGCTCAGAGTGTTGAAAACGCTTTAAAAGAGAATGGCTACACCCTTACTTTTGTAGATAAAATGATGTTAAGTCTAGACACCTTACCTGAGACAGGATGGTATAGCCTAGAAAAACATCGTTATGGACGTTATGCTTTTTTTAAAAACATTTACAAACATAAAGCAAAAACCATGAACATTGTCATTTACGCAGCAGAAACGCATGCAGAGATTATTGCTAGATTGGCAAACGACATGAAGTTAGAGGTAAAAGAACTTCAAAAAGCCTACAAGGTCTTCACTCCTTTTAAAGAAGCCAGCATCTTTTCGGGACACTACAAAGTGGCAAGAAAAGTCAAAGAAGAAACGCTCATGCGCTACTTGCTCAAAGATTCTGAAAAAGTACTTGATTTCTTCATTGCAAAAAGCTTTATTAACCCACCAGACCGTCTTGAAGTGAAGATCTTGTTGACCATTGCGTCTATCATTCAAAAAGAGAGCAATGCCATAGACGAGATGCCTATAATCTCTGCGGTCATTTATAACCGTTTAAAGAAGAAAATGAAACTTCAAATGGACTCTACACTTAACTATGGTGAGTTTTCTCATACCATTGTGACCCCAGAACGCATTAAGAGTGACACTAGCTACTACAACACTTACAAACACAAAGGTTTGCCCCCGTATCCCTTAGCAAGTATCTCCATAGAGGCACTCCGTGCTGCTATGTTTCCTGAAGATTGTAAACATCTTTTTTTCATGTTAAAGCCTAGTGGGAAACATGTCTTTTGTGAAAGTTACGAGGAACATTTAACGAACATTCGTACCTTTAGAGAGTATCAAAAGAAACGAGAAGAAGAGAAGAAGAAACTTGCAGAAAAGAAATTAGCTGATGAAAAAATTGCAGAGGAAAAAAAGAAAAAAGAAGCTTTAGCGATTAAAGAGAAAAAAGCCAAAACTCTTAAAGAGAAGACTAAACAAGAAAAAATCATTAAAGACAAAGCTGTTAAAGAAAGTAATGTGACAAAAGAGCACAATACGTCCAATGACTCCAATGACTCCAATGTAAGCTAGTCTCGTACCCCAGCTCAAGCTACGATACACCTATCAGAGTTCTTTTATGTAAAAAACAGCTCATTGTTGTAATGAGGTTCCCATTATATCTGTTTGAGTTCTTTAAACATTGCTGCTGCGGTTTTTTCAGTTTCCACAATGATATGTGTCAAATTTAAACCCGAAAGTGACTCTTTGTCTTCTTGGTTATTGACTTTAACAATTGTTTTAACATTTGATGTTAGGTCGTTTACTGCTTCACAAACATGATTTAATTTTTGACTGTTTCCTAGTGAAATGATGACAGCAGAGGCATCTCTGATGTTGACAGACTCCAAGATATTTTTTTGTGTGGCATTTCCAAATATGACAGGTAAACCTTGCTTTTGAGCATCTTTCACTGCTTTGATGTCATCTTCAATGGCTACAAAGCTAAGACCTTCTTCTTGAATGAGTTTTGAGATATGTTTTCCAAGTCTTCCAAACCCTATAATAACCACATGCCCTGATGAAGTCTCTTCTAAAGTAGCTATTTCATGGTCACTATCATCTTCTTTTTTATGTAAAAGGTCTGCTATCTGAGAAATGTTTTTCAAAACAAATGGCGTAAGTATCATCGAGATAACAATGATGATAATGAGAATTTGACCCTGCGCAGGTTCCAGTAAACCTTTTGCCAGTGACAATTCAAAAATTACGAGTCCAAACTCACCAAGCTGAAACAAGGCAAGAGCACTTTTAAGCGCATTTCTTTTGTTGAGAGAAAACCTTAAAATTGCAAAAATAATAAGTATTTTTATCACAATTAATAGAGGCAAAAGAAGTGAAATTGTGAGTATGTTGTCATAAATAGTTTTAAAATCCAGCTGCATTCCTACCGTGATGAAAAATACACCAAGCAAGAGATCTCTAAAAGGAATCAGATCTGCTTCAACCTGATGTTTGTATTGGGTTTCGGATATCATCATTCCTGCTATAAATGCACCTAAAGAGTAGGAAAAGCCCATTTTATGGGCTATAAATGACGAGCCGATTACGATAAGCAAAATGGAAGATATAAATATCTCGTTTGATTTGGTTTTACTTACTTCATGGAAAAAAGGCTCAAGCAAATATTTCCCTGCCATAAATAGACCGATTATTAACGCAGTGGCTTTAATGAATGTTAAAAAGAGCAGAGATGAAACAGACCCATCTTTAATAGAAAAGAGGGTGATCATAAGTAAAATAGGAATGACAGCTATATCCTGAAAGAGCAATATACCCAATACTTTGTGGCCGTATTGGGTATTGATATCTCTATTTTCATTTAAAAGCTTTAGTACAATAGCAGTGGAAGAAAGTGCAAGTGCCGCCCCTATAACGATAGATGATTTTATCTCGATATTGAAGAAATAATTTGCAATAAAAGTAAAAACACCGGCTGTTAAAATAACTTGGAGACCCCCATATAAAAACACTTCTTTTTTCATTTTTAAAAGGTGTTTTACAGAAAACTCCAAACCAATAGTAAACATTAAAAAGACTACACCAAACTCTGCTATATCTTTTAACTCTTGATTGTGTATAGCATCGTGTAGATCAAACCCATAGGCTATTACAGTTCCGGTTGCGATATACCCGATAATGGTAGGTATTTTATACTGTCTTAAAAACAAATTCAGCATTGTCGATATGAGTATGGTAATGATGATGATCTCTAACATAAAATAGTCTTATCCTTTAATGAAATGTTTAGAAGCTTGCTAGTCTAAAATGATATAGGCAATACTTCCAGATAGAAGTGCATCTGAAAGTATAGCAAATTTACTGACATTGCCTAATGCATTAGAATTGGCGGGATTTTAAAGGGGGAAATAAAAGAAAAGGCTATCACCAAGTAAACAAGGGAAGATTACAAACTTTTGGACAAGGAGTAAGAAGATACTCGGTTGTTAGCCTTTCTAATTGGATTATAACGTGATAGCGTTAATAGAGAGTAACGTAGGGTTAATTGAAAATTAACAGTTTCTTACATATGGTAAATGATTTTATTTGTGATTTTTGTGTGAATTGGTTGAGGGAAAGGGATTTGAACCCCTGACCTTCGGGTTATGAGCCCGAATAATTCACTAGATACAAGTAGGTATAAATGACTATAAATAATGCTCTAATGGGCTTTAGTTGACGATGTATAGGGCATTTAGGCGTTACAGGTAAATATGTACTCTTGCGGGTGCAATTTCATTTTGTAAGTATTTAACCAAGGACATAAAATCCCAAACTGAGTAGATGTGGTGTTGCATAAAGATTGTTAAATCATCAATTTAATACTCCCCATAATATAGACTGGTTTAAGTATTTTTCCAAAAAATAGACTATGCTAGAATCAATGTAGTACCAACGGTCTAAAGTTCCAATCTCAGAGTGTAGCTTAAATATGTGACTATACTACACATTTCTAAGCACTTATTCAAATTTAACTGCCTAATTTTGAATTCGTTTGAAAATAAATCTATAAAGTAAATATAATACATATTAATTTTATAAATTTATTTTGTTTATTTATATAAAAACCAGTTAGGAGTTACAGATGAAAGGTTTAGTTTTTACAGAACTTCTAGAGTATGTTGAAGCAAATTTTGGATTTGATATGCTTGATAAAATCATAGAAGATGCAAAGTTGAAAAATAATGGGGCTTATACACAAGGTGGTAATTATGATTTTGATGAACTCTTAAAACTGCTGGTTTCCATTAGCAAAGAATCAGGTATTGAAATTCCCAAGCTTTTAGAAATATTTGGTGAACATATGTTTGTTAAATTAACTTCTTTAAATCCAGAATTCAAGTCTAAATTTAACTCATCCTTAGATTTAATATCTAATGTTGATCAAATTATTCATCCAGAAGTAGAAAAACTTTATCCTGGTGTAGATTTACCAAGATTTAATGAGATAGAAAGATCCGAGGATACGCTTGTTCTTGATTATATATCTAACAAACATTTAGAACATTTTGCTATTGGTCTTATGCATGGTTGTGCAAAAAACTTCAATGAAGATTTAGATATATCTTATGAAGCATTAGCAGATAGTACTAGATTTACAATAAAAAATAAAATAGAGTATTAATGAGTGAATATAGCCCTTGGGAAAAACGGTTTGAGCGTGAGAGAGCTTCCAGAAAAGAGGCCGAAAAAATATTAGAAAGTAAAAGTTCTGAAATTTATGAGATGAATAAGAACTTGGAGAACCTAGTATATAAACGTACAATTGAGCTGGAAGAGGCTTTGAAGAAGGCGAATATTGCTAAAGTGTCAAAAGCAAATTTTTTAGCAAATATGTCTCATGAGATAAGAACACCAATGAATGGGATTCTGGGGTTTACTCAATTAATTGCAGAAGGTGACTTAAATAAATCACAAAGGGAATACATCAACATTGTAAACTCTTCTACAAAAACTCTTTTATCGATTATAAATAATATCTTAGATTATTCAAAAAATGAAAGTGAAAAAGTAAATATAGAACTTATAAAAGTTGAACCGTTTATGGAATTGAAAAATTGTTTTATGCTTTATGACAGTACGGCTAAAGCAAAAAATATTAATTATAGATTCAATATGGACAAAAATATACATCATTATTTATACATGGACATTTATAAAATACATCAGATTATTTCAAATTTAATAACAAATGCTATTAAATTTACTGATGTAAATAAAGATGTAGAGGTAAATATTGAAGTAAAAAGCGATGAGGACTCTTCTCAAGTATTACGGTTTAGTGTTAAAGATCAAGGAATTGGTATCGCTCCAGAAAATATAGATAAAATTTTTGAAGCATTTCTACAAGCAGATAATTCAACAACTAGAAAATTTGGAGGTACTGGACTTGGTTTAAGTATTACATCTTCTTTCGTAAATGCAATGGGCGGCAAATTGAAAGTAGAGAGTGAACTTAATCAGGGAAGTGTTTTTTTCTTTGAACTTGAATTTGAGAAATGTAATGAAGAAAGTAATCACACAAGTGAGAACAAAAGTATCAATAAAGTAATAAGTGAGAAGATAAATAAAAAAGTAAAAGTACTTATTGTTGATGATTATGAATTTAATCAAATTCTAGCAGGTGAAATTTTAAAAAGTTTTGGTATTGAATTTGATATTTGTGATGATGGTGAAAAGGCCATAGAATTTGCATTGAAAAATAATTATGATGCTATTTTAATGGATGTTAATATGCCTATTTTAAATGGTTTAAATGCAACTCGGATTTTAAAAAATACGCATCATCTGAAAACACCTATTATTGCATTAACTGCAAACGCAATAGCTGGTGATAAGGAAAAATTTTTACAAGCAGGCATGGATGATTATATATCTAAGCCTATAGAAATTGATATTCTAGTCAAAGTTTTAGGAAAGTATATCTCAATAAATGAGATCTAGAAATAAAATTATTAAAGTCTATATGATAATTATTTAATAGTTTAATCTATTGATACTTACCAAATGTTATTTGACCTTTTATCCTACTTGAATGTTTAAAACCTTTATAATGGTTCCATGAATATACAATGCGATTAAGCAACAAATATGGGATGCCAACTATCCGATTGTTATTTAAATAGTACCAGGACTCCCTCATAGATGAAGCTGCAAAAGATAACAATGTACTAAACAGTGATACAGATTTTTCAGGATATATATAAACATCTGCCTCTCCTTCGATTCGTCTTCTGGAAGCCAACTGTTTTAGAGTATAGTTATGAGAGTGCATGGCTATGGCATCTTTTACGTAAGCTATGTTGTACCCCATGTTTTTTATCTGTACGCCCCAGTGGGTATCTTCTGAGCCCCATGCATTGGTGTAAAAGGCTTGCATCTCCCATGCAGACTTTTTCATAGCGGCTATCGGAAGAGAGTAGTGCATCCAATCAGGCTTATCATCAGTGGCTGGGAAAGCTCTTTCATAGTCGTGTCTCACCCATAGATCTGCTTCAGGGCGTACGACTTGCCTGCCAAAAGAGGCTGCAGTCATTGACGCTTCAAGGGGGTGGATCAGTTTGAAGATCGCATACTGATCAAGCAGAACGACATCTGAATTGATAAAAACGATAAGCTCTGTCTTGGCCTCTTTTACAGCTCTGTTTAAAACTTTTCCCGGGAAATAGGTGCCGGGTTCAATCTCTATGAGAGTGTGAGGGTATGGGGCCACCATATCCAGAGTAGCGTCTGTGGAGCCAGAATCGACTATCATCAGTTCTATCTTGACCCACTTTTGTTTCATGAGAGCTGCAAGCGCCTGGTCGACTACCCATGCAACATTGAACGTGCGTACGATGACTGTGACTTTTTTCATGCTGCAGCCTTTTCTTTGGCTATGAGATCACCCATAAATACGGTTTCTCTAGTCTCTATATAGTCTAAAATGGTTCGAACAGCTTTAAATCCGTCTGCAAGATACATTGTTATGGGATGGATGATCATCACGGAGAGTTTCCCCTCGGCTTCATTTGCTTTTAACTGATCGATCACCAGTTTGGCCCATGTATCTATGTAGTATGAATCAGGTCCGAAATCATCAGACCAGTTGTAGCGTTTTTGCCACTGCTCTATCCACTCCGGAGTGCGCTCAGCATGAATAATGTGCTCATGGTCGGGGATAATGTTTATAGGCAGATTGTAGATGCCGCTCACATCCTCCTGGGGGGAGAAGTTGTCTTTTTTTACACCGTCTGAACAAACCTCTATACCTAAGCTGCTTAAAACTTTTTCAGTATTTGGTCCATGCATATACATATGGTTTCGCCAAATATTAATGCGTTTTCCGGTTTTGGCATAGATGGTATCTATGGTTTTTTTCGTATCATAATATTGATACGCATAGGGTCCATTGTAGTTGTTTGTAAATTTGTTCCAAATTCTATGTAGAATCTCTGGCTTGAAAGCTTCATAGTTGTGCCCGCCTATTTCTATATTTGGACTCTCTGTGATCGGCTTTACTTCATCCCACTCTTCATCAAAAGATCTGCCGGTGATAAAGAACGAACCTTTTATATCTCTTGCTTCCATCATTTTTACAAACTCTCCGGCCAATGACATCTCTGTTTTGTCACTATGCATCTGGTTTCCTGTTTTGAGACCCATATGGTGCAGGTCTGCTGTTAAACAAATCATAATCTATCCAATTCTATATTGTATGTACGGAGCACATTTACAAAATTTGTATCTCCCCATTTTGACCAAAGGGTTAAAAACCCTTTTAGAAACGCATCTTCATTAGGTTCTTTTGAGTGTAAAGCTGCCTTGAACAGGGAGTGATAGTGTTTTGGATATGTTTCATAAGCTACATATGGAAACAAAAGAGAGAGCATGCCTCTCGTACCCAGTTGCATAAAACTGATCATCTCATTGGCCGAATTTAGCTCTTTCATGACAGATGCGTGTTTGGCTCCATGCAGACAAGATTTTGCCTTTTGGCGTAAGCTGTGACGAGGATAACTTTTTTTCTCCAGTGCGGTTGTAAAATAGTTCTCCCAATTTAATTCACGCACTGATAGATTTGCTCTTTCGCACTCAAGGTGGATAGAAGATAGGATTTTGATCAGCTCATCATTCCAGGCTTTCAAGTCTTTTTTTAAGTAAGTATCATAATCTGGCATAAATCTAAAAAGCATCGCTTCGGAATATAACTCTTTTATATCTTTGTCAATGTTTTTCAGTTCTGACATATTGAGCTGCTTTTGCGCATAACTCCAGTGGTAAGAGTCATTAAAATAAAGCAGGGCATCACCATAGCCTATGATCGCTTTTATGGCATGTTTTATGATTAATTTTTTTTCATCTTTGGTTTGGGTTTCTTTGTTTAGCAATACTCTGTTTATGAGTAGCAGTGTCCCCCTGTTTACTAGCAGCTGTCTTATGTCTGCGGGGTCAATGTTGTAGATGGAAAATGCTTCATGCTCTTTTAGAAAAGTGGAATCTCCCAGTAGGGTTCTGTGCCCATGGCGCATATCATAAGCAACAACCAGTCCATCTAGTCTCATAACTTTTTGTTTGTTTATCGCAGACATATCTATGCCAATGTCATACTTTTTTGAAATTTCCTGCAGTTTGCTGTTTGCCAGTTCGATCATATCTCTATGTATATTTCCATTGTAAATATAAAGCAGGTCCAAATTGTTATGGGGACGGTATGTGCCATTCTCCAGCACGATCCCGCCTTCACCTCTGCCGTATCCGCCTATCAAAATAAGAGCAGCAGTCTGCTTCTGGGAAAATATTTCTTTGAAGAGAAGTGAAGCCTCAAGCATAACTTCATTTAAAAACGCTTCAACTTTTTTATTGTGGTAGTAGGTTAATTGTTGATGGTTAAGCAGCACAGGTATCCTTTCTTGAGAGGGTTTCAAAAAGAGTGTAGATTTTGTTACAGTGTATCTGGGATGTGAATTTTTTGTTATAATCATTTAATCCGACCTCTCCCATCTTTTTGATCATTTTTGGGTTTTTTACTGCTGAATCCAGGATCGTGGCTAGTCTATGATCGTCATTTGATGGGAAAGAAAAACCATTTTTCCCATCTTTTAACCACTCTTTTATCCCGCCAACATTTGTGGCAATGACAGCTTTTGCATGTTTCATAGCCTCTACTCCGACAAGGTTGAAAGTTTCAGGGGCTCGGCTTGGAACGATGACTGCATATGCATTAGAGTAGTAGTGGGAAAGCGCATCGGCAGTGACTTTTCCATGAAATGTAATCCTGCTTGATATGCCAAGACTTTTGGCTTTTTCTTCAAGTTCTTCTCTCTGCTTGCCGTCCCCACAAATATCTAACATAGACTCTTTGCTTTGAAGTTTCGAAAAAGCATTCAGTAGGGTGTCAACCCCTTTCCCTCTAACAAGCTGACCGACAAACAAAAATCGTTTCTCATTTTGAGGAATGTTTTTAAATTCTACACTGTTTTCCTGTTTTGAAAAGAGCGTTATTTTAGATATCTTTTTCTCATCAAATGCATGTAGCAGCAGATGCTCTTTCATATAGTCAGACGCCACAACCATGTGATCAAATTTCTTGAGTAAATTCTGAATCGCTCTAACATTTGAGACACTATTGATAGAAATATAGGGAAATGAACTCTTTTTATTGATAAACCCAAGACAACTATAACACTCCACTCCAACCACTTTTGTGCAAGTTTGATTGCCGATGGTGGTATATTTATGCTCACGTAAACAGAAGTGTTTATGATCGTGAATGAAACCAACTACGGGCGTGTCTGTCTCTAAAAGTCCTTTTATTGTCTCTATGTTGCTCACTTGATGCACATAAATGATATCGGGTTTTAGTAGTTCGAGTTGCTGTTTTAAATCTGCCAATACTGTCGCAAATGAAAATACTTTAGCGTATGCGTAGTCTATACGACTCTCTGCACTGTATAGAAGTATATTCTCAACATTGTCTCTTTTACTGAGTTCCTGGACACTTTGATAAATATATGTCTCAGCACCCCCGGTGAATTCAGCTTTGTCATTTATCCAGACAATTCTCATTATCCTTCCTTGGATGTAGTAGGGTCGGCATCTGCTCTTTTATACATCAAAGATAGAGGTTTTTTTGATGCTTTACTGCCGGTTCTACCCAGCCCTCCAGTGTAAGTAACATTATTTGAAGGTGTTGCTTCAATTATTTTATATATTAAGGGAAACATTTAGAACTCCTTTTGTTCTTTTTATATAATGATTATATGGGAGATAAGTGCAGAAAATTTGCATAATGATTGATCTGGGCAAATAAACCTCTGGTACTTTTCCATAGAGAGTAGATTTTATGCTATAGGATTGAAATCATCTCTATGTCGGCATGATAGCCGATCATAAATTGTATGAAAAAGGGGAGGTTAGGGCTTTATAATGATTTTGGATTCATCACTGTAGGATTTGTTTTGAGCATCTTTTTTGTTGTGGATATACCAGTCTTTATTGGTGCGTCCAGCGCTCTTTACCCATTTGTGGTAATTGTGGTATGCATCCTCTATATTGATCCCCTCTGCGGGATGAGCAAAAAATGTTGGGACCAAAAGGGCCCATGGTTTATCATCCCCTGTTAGGTAGGTTCTCCCTGTACTTATATCGGTACTGTCATCGAGTGTAGAAAAAAGCGATGATGGAGCCAATGAACTCGGTGCATGGTTTGGAAGATGCACCTCAATATTATCCATAAAAATATATGAATCATTATTGTCTGATATATATCTGGAGACTATCATAAATGGATTGTATGGCGGGGCACTCAGTGTTGTAGCACTCTTTAGGGTGATAAACAGTTCAAATGTATCACTCTGTTCAAATTTATCCTCTTTGTACGCATTTGCATAGTGAGCCAAATACGCTTCTGCATCATCAAAGAGTTTGACTACAGTTGCGTTTCCGTCTGGACGAATATTGTCGGTGATATCATATCTTGTGCCTCCATTTCGACTCATCTCCGCCATTGAAATATTGGACAGGGGTGTGTCCAGTAGCAAGGCAAAACCATTGGTGTATTTTGCGCCATAAGACTGAATGGATCCGGAAAATATAATATCTTTTACCTGCTGCTGATTGTCCTTAACCTCTTGAATGGAAAAATCAATAGCGAGGTCATTCATGTCATAGTCACCTTTTACCGGCCACATATCTTCAAATACCAAGGTTGTCTTGTTTGTTCTGCTTGGATAGTAACTGATGTATGTACGACTTGCATCTTCCGGGAATGCATCAAATGCATCATTTACTCCATCACTGTCTGTATCTTTCTCTTCTGGGACTACAGAGAAACCACTTGTGCCGGTGGCAAATTCTATAGTGTCAGTCAGGGCACTCATGGGAGATGAGGAGACAGAAAAAAGTGCATCATTAAAATCATGGTCACAGCTATTGTGCGTTCGAAGTATATCTT
>Ga0310122_10000932_pt1 | contig 18702 bp, 19 predicted proteins | sample CB6_Bottom_1051__FD_203503 | JGI IMG/M metagenome (GOLD analysis project Ga0310122, IMG submission 203503) | Marine microbial communities from Western Arctic Ocean, Canada - CB6_Bottom_1051 | ecosystem: Environmental > Aquatic > Marine > Oceanic | place: Canada: Western Arctic Ocean | collected...
TCTCTGGTGCCATTGCTGCAGAAGATATGCATACCCTCATGATAGAGATCTTACAGCTTTTCCTTTATAAAAAGTATGAAATGATTGCCAATTATCAAGAGAAATATAGCTTTGAGATACAAACGCTCAAGCGTTCAATCTCTAAGTATATTGAGAATGTTTAACGGATCTCAGCAATAAAAGCAGATTTTTGTATCTGCTTTTTCACTGTGACTAAGACAGTCTCTGCTTCTGCATGGGTACTGTACGGACCTATGAGAAGTTTAGATATCTTTTTCTCATTCTGAGGGAATTGTAGCACTTTGTAGCTATAGCCTTTGGCAGAAATTTTGTAAAGAATACTACTATGTGGTCTGCCAGAATAAGAACCTACTTGTACATAAAAACTTCCCTTTTTTCTAGTCACTTTTTTGCTACTATGTGTTTGTGACACAAGCCTAGGTGTTTGTACCTTTGAAGCTTCCCATGGCTTTATGTTTGACTTAGCAGTACTTTTAAGAAAGGCTATTTCACTTTGAGGCAGGTAACGTCTACAGACGCGAAGACGTTGTTTGTAGTAGGGGGAGGTATTGAGGTTAGAGTAAACAATTTCGTACTTCACGGTACTCGCATGGGTAAACCAACCATCTCCTAGGTACATCCCTACATGGGTAATACGTCCACGACGGCGTCTTTCTGTGTCAAAAAAGATAAGGTCTCCGTAGACAAGCTCGCTACTTTTGATATGTGTACCTTTTTTTGCCTGCTCTCTTGCAACCCTAGGAATTTCTATGCCCATTGAGCCATACATATAATAGGTAAACCCAGAACAGTCAAAATTGTTAGGACCCTCTTCTGCCCAGACATAGGGAGAACCTTGTAAGTCTGTGACCATTTTTTGTAGGTTCTTTTTTGAAGGATTGTACTTGACCTTAGGTTTGCTAATACCATAGTTTGGGTTTTTAGGGTGGTGTGGTGGCTTACAAGCGTTTAAGCTCAAAAGTAACAGTGCCAAAGAAGAATAGGTGATGATTTTCATCACACTATTATAGATAAATGTCTTTTAAGTAGACTTAACTAGGCACGGCCTTTTTTGGTAAAGACATCCCTGTTTTCCAAGGGCTAGTGTAACGTGTACTTGTCACATCAATTTTCTTTAGGGGCACATCACAGTTCATGTATTTATTGCGTGCATCTTTTGAAAGGTAACGTTTACATACTTTCATGCGTTTCTTGTAGACGGGCTCTTTGTCAAAATGTGAAATAGTCACTCGCCTACGTTTAGAACTTGCATGTGCAAACCATCCATTACCCAGATACATACCCACATGGTTGATACGTTTAGAGCGTTTGTTGGTAGAACCAAAGAAGATAAGGTCACCATAATGTAAGTTAGGGAAGTTAATTGTTTTCCCCATTTTTGCCTGTTCACTAGCGGTACGAGGAATATCAATACCCATAGAACCATAAATGTTGTACGTTAATCCAGAACAGTCAAAAGAGTCAGGTCCTTCTTCTGCCCATACATAAGGTTTCCCCAAATATGAAGTTAAAAGGGCTTCAATATTTTTTCTGTTAGGTTTACAAATTTTTTCAGGTTTTATGATGTCATAGTTGGGGTAAGCGTAGGGTTTTTTAGTAGCACAAGCAGAGAATAAGAGTGCAAAAAGAAAAAGTAATACAAAAGAGTGGGCAGTTTTTTTCATTATAAACCTTATTGAATGTTACTGTAATAATCCCTTTAAAGTATTAGCATGGCATCACCATACGAAAAAAATCTATATCCTTTGTTTATTGCTTCTTTGTATAAGTATAACGTTTTTTCTCTTCCAATGAAAGAGGAAACGAGCATGATGAGTGTGCTTTTAGGTAAATGGAAGTTTGTAAGTAAGTGTGTGACCCGCTGTGGTGGGTTAGAAGGGTTTAAAAAAAGATCACATTGTCCTTGGGTTTGTTTTGTTCGAACGTAGTATTCTAAGGTACGTGTGACTGTAGTTCCAATGGCCAAAATGGGTTTTTGGCTCTCTAAAATCTTTGCGGAACTTTGGGGAATGTCAAAATACTCAGAGTGCATAGGGTGCTCTAGAATGTTTTTTGCATCCACCGGTTTAAAGGTACCCGCACCCACATGTAGGGTAATCGTATGGGTTTTATGTCTTTCTTCTAGGGCTTTAAACAGGGTAGGAGTGAAGTGTAAAGAAGCAGTGGGTGCAGCCACTGCCCCTGCATTTTTGGCAAAGAGGGTTTGGTAGTCTGTCTCATCTTCTTTGTTGTCTTCTCTTTGCATGTAAGGAGGTAGGGGTAAGTGGCCTATCTCATCAAGGACTAAGACCAGCTCTTCAAAAATCAAGGCTTTCCCCTGCTGCTCAAAGGTGACAATACGTGAACCATCTTCATGTAAGGTCGTTACTGTCGCAACCAAACCTTCATCAAAAGTGAGTCTAGCACCAACTTGTACACGTCCACGGATGTAGACAAGATAGTGAAAAGTATCAAGAGGTTTGTTAAACAATAGTTCTACTTTTCCTCCACCTTGCAGCACACCTTCTTTGCTTATAGCAAGGGCTTCTTTTTTCCCAAATATACGTGCTTTTATGACACGGGTATCGTTGAGGAAAACATCACACTCTTTTGGTACAAAGTCCAATAAATGTTTAAAAGTAGTGTGGGTAATAGTGTCCATTTTTCTGTCATAGACTAAAAGTTTTGCATGGTCTCTTGGGTGTACAGGCGTAGTAGCTATGAAACCCTCTGGGAGGGTATAGTCATAACTTTGGGTGAGTAAATCTTCTGACATTATTTTGTGTCGCTTTTGCTTTCATCTGCATCTGCATCTGATTTGTCGTCATTTTCTTTCTCATCGTCCTCATCTTCTTCATCATCTTCTGCAACATAAGGGTTTACCATTTTAACAATGAGTATAGAAATACCATAGAGTACAATAAGTGGTACTGCCATAAGCAGTTGTGTAAGCACATCAGGAGGTGTGAGTAAAGCTGCTAAAACAAAGATGATAAGCACTGCGTAACGGAAAAAGTCTTTGAGTGTTTTGTCTGTTACAAGTCCAAGCAGGGCTAAGAAATACGCAAAGACAGGAAGCTCAAAAGCAATACCAAAGCCCATCATGATTTTGGTAAAGAATCCAACATAGTCTTCGATGTTAATCAAAGGGGTATAGAGGAAAGAACCAAAGGTAATGAGAAACTGGAAACCAAAAGGCGTAACCACATAGTAGGCAAAGAGTACACCCACTAAGAACATCACAGAACCACCTACAACAAAAGGTATAACCATCTTTTTCTCATTGCTGTAAAGTCCAGGTGCTACAAAAAGCCAAAGTTGATAAAGTATAAAAGGCAGGGCTGCTAAAAGTCCTGCAAAAAATGAAACTTTTAAAGCCACAAAGAATACTCCACCTATCTGGTGTGTTGTGACCATACCTTCAAAAGATTTTTTAGAAAGGTTTTGTACAGACTGGTTTAAGTCTGAAAGCAATTGGGTTAGTTTTTCTGTGGCTTTGGCCATGACTTGTGCTGAGTTACTTGCTTCTTGGAGTAACGCTGCTAATTCTGGGTTCTCTTGGGTCTTTGAAAGTGTAGAAGCTTCATTGAGTGTTTTATGTAGTTTGTTTGCTTCGGTGGATGTTTGTGCAGAAAGTGTCGCAGCAGGGTCAAGCGCTTGCATCTCTTTGTTTGAGACTACTGTGCTGCCATTTTCATCTGTTTGTTGGATTTTCCACTCTGTTTGACTTTTAGACTCAATGACCATTCCTACTTGTTCAAGTGCTGTGTTCAGTGGTGCAGTGATCCATGCTAAGATGTCTTTATGCATCGTAAAGGCCACAATAAACATAATAAAAATAGATAAAACAGAAAGCCCAAGTCTTTTTCGTAACTCTACAAGGTGGGGTCGTAATTCGTCAAACATTAGGCATCACCTTTGTTTGATTTCTCATCATTCTTAGCTAGTTTTTTTTGATTTTTAAATGTCACGGTCTCATTCTTGCCTTCAACTTGTGTGGTGACTATGGCTTCTTCTTCTACGTCAGTAGGTGCTTGGGCATAGTCTGATTTTTGGCTTAGTTCTTTGGGAGATTTATTTGAAATGTCATCATCATAACTCACATCATCAAAGTCATCAAAGTTTAAGTTTTTAAAGCCCTTTAATTCATCTGTTGCATCGGTGAGTTGTTTTTTGTAAGCAAGTGCTTCTTCTTTTAAATCTGCAATTTTCATCTCTTCTTCTAAAGAGCTTTTTGCATCTCCTACTGTTTTTTTCACAGACTTGATGAACTTAGCCATTTCTACAAGGGCAGAAGGCAGTTTGTCTGGTCCTAAAAACAAGATACCAATAATAGCAATAAGAAGTAACTCGGTAAAGCCGATGCCAAACATGTTGTCCCTTTTAAATCAATTGTTGTATTTTAGCAAATTTTTCTAAAATGTAGAGGGTATTGGCTTTCAGGTGTTGGCTTATGCTATACTTTTCGAAAAATGGGGTGGTGCATGTATGCTTAAAATTTATCTTGCAGGACCGGATGTCTTTGAAGTAAATGCTGTGCAAGTGGGTGAAGAACTTAAAGCACTTTGCAAGACGTATGGGTTTATAGGGCTTTTCCCTTTAGACAATGAAATTACTACAGATGGCTCTGCGTATGACATGGCCAAAGAAATTCGGGAAGCAAACATCAAACTCATAGAAGAGTCAGACATTATTTTGGCCAACTTGGCACCTTTTCGTGGTTTAGAACCTGACTCTGGCACGGTGTATGAAGTGGGGTATGGCACAGCCTTGGGTAAAAAAGTCTATGCCTATGCGCCAGACAGAAGAGAGATGATAAGCCGTATTCGTGAGGCAGAGCAGCTCTCTAAAGATGCTGCACATTGTTCTGCGGGAAAAGTGATGGAAGATTTTGGCCTTTCTCATAATCTTATGATGTTAGACATTGTTATTGCAGATCATGTGGAAGATGCACTGAAATATTTACAGACTTTGCCTAACCCAAAATAAACAAGGCAAGCTCATCAGATAAAAAGAAATTCTCATTGAAATAGTGGGTCTCTGATTGTGTTAACTTTTTCTCTTCATACAGCAGTGTGGCTCTTTTTTGCATCTCTTGGTTCAGTGTGTTTTTTTCTATACCTAATTCTGAACGTAAACCTAAGAAGAGTCTTTCTGTAAGTAACTCATCTTCTGTGAGTACTTCTTCTGTGATTTGCAAAGGGTTTGCTATATAGGCTTCAATGCCTGTGATGGGGTAAAAACGTCTGTCTTTTAAAAAGCCAACAGCACCAGCACCAGCACCAATGTAGTCTTTTATCTCCCAATAGCCTTTGTTATGTCTACTTTGGTAGCTTCCGAAGTTTGAAATTTCATAAGCTTTAAATCCTCTTTTTTCTATCTCATCTGTGACAAAAAAAGCTAGGTTTTCATCGTCTTGACGTACCTCAGGTGTGGCTGAAAACTTGGTGCCATCTTCTATAGTGAGTTCATAGGCTGAAATGTGGTCTATAGGCAGAGAAAAAGCAGTTTCTATGTCGTTTAAGAGTAAAGCTTCTGTGTCACCTTGGTAATTGTAGATGAGGTCTAAAGAGAGATGTTCTATACCAATAGATTTGGCGTGTAAAATGGCTTCTTTTGCTTGTTCTGGATTATGCGCACGATTTAAGGCTTTGAGTTTGTTGGCATCAAAACTTTGTACCCCAAAACTGACACGGTTCACCCCTAGTTTATACATGCCTTCAAGCCACTCTTTAGAGGCAGAGTTGGGGTTGGCTTCTGTGGTAATTTCTGCATTTTTTTGAAAATAAGGTTTTAAGAGTTCAAAAATGGGTGCGTAGAGTAAAGGGTCAACCGTAGAGGGTGTACCTCCACCTATGAAGAGTGTTTCAATACTGTTTTCTTTTGCCCCAAAACGTTCAAGTTCAAAAGCGAGTTGTTTATGCAGTGCCTGCATGTAGTCTTCGCGTGTGTCAAACTTGTCTACATAAGTGTTAAACGAACAGTAGTGACACTTGGAGTCACAGTAAGGGATGTGTATGTATACAAGCATAATGGCCTTCTTCTTGAAAATCAGCAAAGCTAATTTTGCAATTCATCGCACTAAAGCTTTGTCTTTGACAAGTGATTTTTAGATGGATGTAACTACTTTTTTGGTAAAATCATATCAGAAAAATAAATTTAATTCATAAAATGTTCACGTTAAACTGTTTATTATGAACTTTATAAAGAGTAAAAATGCAAACAACAAAGAGCTATAGGCCCAATGTTGCAGCGGTGATACTCTCTTCCAAATATCCGGAAAAGTGTGAATTTTTTATCGCACATAGGACTGATATAAAAAATGCGTGGCAATTTCCTCAAGGGGGCATCGATGACGGTGAAACCCCTAGAGAAGCTTTAAAACGAGAACTGTTAGAAGAGATAGGCTGTGACAAGGTGGAAGTCTTGGGTGAGTTTCCTGAATGGATCTCCTACGATTTTCCTAAAAAGACAAAGAGTAAAAAAATATATGCCTATGATGGGCAGACACAAAAGTATTTTCTTGTGCGACTTAAAGAGGGTGCAGAGATAGATTTACAAGCGTATGAGATACCTGAGTTTCACGCGTATGAGTTTGTAGAGTATGAAGTGTTATTTAAAAGGGTGACTTATTTTAAGCGAAAAGTCTACCGAAGAGTGATTGATTATTTTATCAAAGAGGGTTTGATATAAACATAGCTTTGTTGAGTTTTACTCAAAAAAGCGTTATTTTAATGATTAGGGTTTGATTTAAATGTTAGTAGTACATAAATATGGTGGTACCAGTGTAGGTGATTTGGAGCGCATTGAAAATGTGGCAAATCGTGTAGCCAAAGTAAGAGATGCAGGAGATGACATTGTTGTGGTTGTCTCAGCCATGTCAGGTGAGACAAATAAGCTCATAGGCTATGCAGATAACTTCACAAAAACACCATCTAAAAAAGCGATGGATATGTTGTTGAGTTCGGGTGAACGTGTCACCGCTGCTTTGCTTTCTATTGCTTTACAGTCTAAAGGTTATGATGCCGTGGCTATGTCCGGTAGACAAGCAGGGATTGTGACTGATGATGAGCATACCTATGCACGTATAGAAAGCATAGACCCAAAAGGCATGCAAAGTGCTATTGGGGAAGGGAAGATTGTCATTGTGGCAGGTTTCCAAGGGGTCAACAAAGAGGGCTCGGTAACGACACTTGGACGTGGTGGTTCTGACCTTACTGCGGTGGCATTGGCAGGGGCTTTAAAAGCAGATCAGTGTGAAATTTACTCTGATGTAGACGGCATTTATACGACTGATCCACGCATTGAACCCAATGCAAAGAAGTTAGACACTATCTCTTATGATGAGATGTTAGAGCTTTCAAGCCTTGGGGCAAAGGTATTACAAAACCGTTCAGTAGAATTGGCAAAAAAATTAGGCGTAAAACTTTACGCAAAGAGTAGTTTTTCAGACAATGAAGGAACACTCATTTCAGAGGAGAGTGACAATATGGAAGAAGTATTAGTATCTGGTGTTGTACTAGATAAAAACCAGGCAAGAGTAACTCTTAGAGGTGTATCTGATAGACCAGGAATTGCGGCAGAGATTTTTACAATGTTGGCAAAAGAAAATATTAATGTAGATATGATTATCCAGAATATGGGTACTGATGGTTCTACCAACCTTGGGTTTACTGTAGCCCAGTCTGAACATGAAAACGCCAAAAGAATTATGGCTAGGTTTGACCATGACATTGAAGGTATGGACTTTGACGAGCATGTCTGTAAAGTTTCAGTGGTAGGTGTGGGTATGAAGTCTCACGCAGGTGTGGCAGCAACAGCCTTTACTGTGCTTGCAGAGTCAAACATCAACATTCAAATGATTTCAACTTCAGAGATAAAAGTTTCTATGGTGATTGATGAGAAATATGGGGAACTGGCAATTCGTACACTACACGAAGCCTACGCACTCGATAAATGATTCAAGAACTACTCAAATGGACACTTGAAACGATTCGTGAAGAAGAGTCCTCTTTTTCATGGATGGAAGAGTACCGTTACGAGTGGGCACCTTTGGTTAAAAGTGCTGTTGAACAGAGTGTTGCAGGTAAAACTGTGTTGGTTGTGACCGATGAGTCACACCAATGGTTTGCAAAATACATTTTAAATGCAGTCAATGACTTACGTAAAAACAGACCATTGCTTCCTTTCTACAAACTTGCAGAGTGTATGCCAACCCTTCCAAAACTTCAAAGTACTGAAGATTTACAATTGCTTGAAGATATGTTGGAAATCTCTTTCCCTAATGGTTTTTATGTTTGGTACATAGGCAAAGGAGATCACCCCTATACAAAATTTGCGTACAGATGTGACAACAGTTTTTTGTGGATCATGGATGAAGAGGTACCCAATGCTTTTGCTTTACGTACGGCTGACCCTCTTTTAGACATTAAACTTTTGCAAATGTATAAACTTTTTGATAAAACGCTCTCTGCCGCACTCTTTGGGGACATAGACTTAGACTCATGACACTTACATCGCAGGTAATCATCACATCACAGCTTGAAAACACCCTTTTAGAGCTTGAAAGTCTGCGTCAAGATGAGCAGTTTATAGAAATACTCTCTCCCACTTTGGCAGCCAACCTTCAAGCCAAAGCAGACTCTGAAATGATAGCTTCCCATGTGCATAGAATTGTGACAGAAAAAGAGACCTTTGCCGTCTCTGATGCCAAAGTGGTCATAGAAAAGGCCTACATGGCATCTGAGACACAAAGCATCATTGTTTTAGTGGCCACAGAGTTTTCTCCCCTCATTCAAAACAAACTTTTAAAAGTCATTGAAGAACCCCCTAAAAATAAAACGTTTATTCTTATAACCCAAAGTAAGTCTACCATTCTTGACACGATACGTTCTCGTTTACCTATAAGAGTGCGCAAAGAAGTAAAAGAGGAAGAAGAACTAGGTTTGGTTTTGGCACAACTCTCACTCGCCAGCGTTTATGAGTTTATACAAACACATAAACGTACAGATAGCAAAAAAATGAAAAGCATCGTAGAAGCCATTGCGAAAGAGGCTATTCAGTCACAAAAGTTTAATTTAGATGAAAAAACCTTGACACTTTTCGCCCAAACGATTAAAGCTTTAGACATGGGTTCACCCCCAACTTTTATACTTAATACACTGCTATTGAAACTACTCGCAAGAAAAAAGAAATAAAATAGTAAAAAAAGAAATAAAATAGTAAAAAAAGATAAAATAGTAAATATTTCCATAAAGGCATTACATGTATATCTATCAACTTGGAAACATGGCTGACAAAAAATCCGCCCTCAAAGCTTTGGCTGTAGAGAGTGGTGGTGTGGACATCATGGAAAAAAAGATGGAGCTACTTTACTTTTTTATAAAAGAGTTAAAAACACCCGCTGCAAATATACTCAAACAAGATGCTCTGAGTATAGGGGCAGACTTGGCTGTACCTTCTGGGGTGATACTTTGTGAAGAACCCACCTATGATTGTATACTTATTGGCACACGTAAACATATGGAAGTGTTTGCTAAAAAAGAGTTGGCACAACCTTTTGGGCTTAAAAAAGTGGCTCTTGAACTCAAAAACTTTTTATCTGTCAAAGAGAAACCTCTGCAAATTATGGGGGTGATTAATGCCAATGATGACAGCTTTTTTGAAGGCTCAAGATTTAAAGAAGAAGATGCCATTCTCCAGATAAAACAGATGATAGAAGAGGGAGCACAGATCATAGACATTGGTGCAGTCTCCTCTCGTCCAAGTGCAGATATGGTGAGTGAAGAAATTGAACTGGAGCGAATGAAACCCATTTGTGATGCCATTTCTTCTGAAAAGCTTTATGAACAAGTGACTTTTTCTGTGGACTCATATACTCCAGAAGTAGTAGAGTATGCCTTGAAGTCTGGATTTACTTTCATCAATGACATTACAGGTGCCAGTGATGAAGCCATCATCAAGTTGGCTCTTGCTTACAATGCCAAACTTTGCATTATGCACATGCAAGGCAACCCTCAAAACATGCAAGACAACCCACAGTATAAAGATGTAATGGTTGAAGTCAGTCAATTTTTTGAAGAACGCATAGAAAAGTGTGAAACTTTGGGAATGCAGAGAAAAAACATTATTTTGGATGTGGGTTTAGGTTTTGGAAAAACTTTAGAACATAACCTCACACTCATCAAAAACATGAGACATTTTAAAGTTTTTGGCTGTGAAGTATTGGTAGGTGCGAGTAGAAAGTCTATGATAAATAAAATCATTGCTTCCACACCTGAGGAGAGACTGCCGGGGACATTGGCCATTCACTTAAAAGCTGTGGAAAATGGTGCGAACATTGTACGTTGTCATGATGTGAAAGAACATGTGCAAGCTTTGGCTGTGTTTGAAGCGATGAAGTAGCCTAATGTCTATAGTACGATGGATAGTTCTTTTGAGTGTTTTGGTTTTAGTATTTCTCTATGGTTTAAATGCCTATGTTTCTAGTTTTGAAACGTCTATCTATCGTCAAGTAAAAGAGGTACCTCAAAAAAAGGCAGCACTGCTTTTAGGTACAGCCAAGTATGTGGCCAAAGGAAAACCAAACTACTTTTATACTTACCGTATACGTGCGGCTGTGGCACTTTGGAAAGCAGGTAAGGTAAAAGCCATAGTGGTCTCTGGAGACAATGGTACAAAGTATTATGATGAGCCAACAAGGATGACGAATGATTTAGTCAAGGCAGGTGTACCAAGAAAGTACATCACTAAAGATTATGCAGGCTTTAGAACCTTAGATTCTCTGCTCCGGGCTGAAGCGATTTTTGACCTAAAAGATTATATAATCATTTCACAGAAATTTCACCTGGAACGTGCACTTTTTATTGGCCATGCTAAAGGTCAGAAAGTGATTGGTTTTGCAGCCAAAGACATTCCTAAAACCCCTGCTGCATACAGGATGAAAGCACGAGAATACTTAGCACGTGCCAAAGCATTTTTAGATGTATATGTATTACATACCCAAGCCAAATTTCTGGGTAAAAAAGAGAAAGTAAATTATAGAAAATGACAGAAACAGACTACCGAATACAAACTGAAATCCTCAAAAAATGGGCGCATGCCTACTATGTAGAAGATAACCCTCTCGCCACTGACGAAGAATACGATAAACTTTACCATGATGTCTTAGATTATGAAACGGCTAATCCGTCACAGATTGTGCATGACTCACCTACTAAACGTGTAGGTGGTGTGGTGCGTGATGAGTTTTCTAAAGCACAACACATCAAACGTATGTGGAGTATGGAAGATGTATTTACGACAGGCGAAGTACAAGAGTGGTTAGACAGAACGGTTAAAAACGTAGGACAGACTAGCTACTTTTGTGAACCAAAGTTTGATGGTGCTTCTATGAATTTACTGTATGAAAATGGAAAACTTGTACGTGCCATTACACGTGGTGATGGCGTAATAGGTGAAGAGGTGACAGATAATGTACGTACCATACGCTCTGTGCCTCTGAGTATTGACTACAAAGAACAGATAGAAATACGTGGGGAAGTGGTCATACGTAAAAATGATTTTGAGATTATCAACAAGGAGCGTTTAGCAGAGGGGGAACAGCCTTTTGCTAACCCTCGTAATGCAGCTGCTGGCTCATTAAGGCAGCTGGACTCTTCTGTGACTGCAAAACGAAGACTTGTTTTTTACCCTTGGGGGTTAGGTGAAAATATTTTAGAGCAGAAAAAACTTTCCCAAAAGATGGACTTTGTCTATGAGTTAGGATTTTTAGAACCTCCTCATGTTCAAGAGTGTCACACTTTAGAGGAGATAGAAGCTTTTTATCAGGATCTTATTTCAAAGCGTGATGAGATTCCTATGATGATGGATGGCATGGTCATTAAAGTAGACAAGGTCTCTTTACAAGAAGACTTGGGCTACACCGTTAAAGTTCCTAAATGGATGTGTGCCTACAAGTTTCCAGCTGTGGAAAAAGTCACTAAAGTGAATGCCATTACGATACAAGTAGGAAGAACAGGGGTGCTTACACCTGTGGCGGAAGTGGAACCTGTAGATGTAGATGGTGCCATCATAGCGCGTGCAACCCTACATAATTTTGATGAGATAGAACGTAAAGGGCTGATGATAGGTGACTCGGTCATCCTTATACGCTCAGGTGATGTCATCCCTAAAATTACTAAAGTCTTGGCAGACAGACGTGATGGATCGGAGATTGTCATTTCGCGTCCAACAGTCTGTCCTACCTGTCACTCTGAAGTACTCGATGAAGGCACACTCATAAAGTGTCAAAATTTAGACTGTCCTGACAGAGTAGTAAACTCCATCATACACTTTGCAAAAAAAGGCTGTATGAACATTGATGGTTTAGGCGCAAAAATTGTCGAAATCCTTGTGAAAGAAGAGAAAATCACTGATATTTTAGGACTTTACCATTTACAGTTTTCAGACTTAGAAGGTTTGGAAGGCTTTAAAGAAAAGCGTATTACAAAACTTTTAGACGCTATTGCACATACCAAAGGTGTAGCTCTCCCTAGACTTATTTCTGCGATGGGGATTGAACACATTGGTGAAGTAGCTGGTAAGTCTTTGGCTTTAGAGTTTGGACTAGGCATAGTAGATTCAACACTAGAACAAATTGTAGCTATTGACGGTATAGGTGAAGAGATGGCAAACTCTCTGTTAGAATTTATGCGAGTGAACCATGAATTTGTGCTAAAATTGTTTGATGAGATTCAACCCAAAGTAGAAGAAAAAGTAGAAGCCATTGAGAACCCTTTTAAAGATAAAACCATGGTACTGACAGGTTCTATGTCTGTGAGTCGTGGGGTCATTAAAGAGATGCTTGAGACACTTGGTGCAAAAGTGAGTGGTTCTGTGAGTAAAAAAACAGACTATGTTATTTACGGTGAAGATGCAGGATCTAAGTTGGCAAAGGCTGAGAGTTTGGGTGTGAGTACTTTGACTGAGGATGAGATGAGAGGAATGGTTTAATATGATATTCTACAGTATTAAATTATATAAAAGTCAATATCTATATCGGTGTATATCTCGTATACGTGTAACTTAAAGCATTTTAATGATATTATAAACCAAATTTAAAAAAATGGTTTATAGGAAAAATATGTCTAAGAATATTATTGAAAAACCACCATTTATATTTGAAGATGAATATTTATCAGATGAACTATTTGATGTTGAGTATATTTTTCGCTACAAAGAAGTAGACAGTAAAGGGCAATATCTTTATTGGGACCAATTTAAGTGGAGAATAGATAAAAATGATAATAAAGAGAAAGCTTGGTTTGCTACAAAATGGGCAAGAAATAGTAAGTTAAAAGCTATTGAATTATTTGATAAAGAGAATAAGCATTTTACTTTTTGTGTACCTGATACGTTACAAGCTAAATTATTTAAAATTTCTCACTTAGCTGGACAAGGTATTATCCCTCATAATTCAATTAAAAATCAATATTTGATATCTTCATTGGTTATGGAAGAAGCTATATCTAGTTCACAATTAGAAGGTGCATCCACTACAAGAAAAATAGCAAAAGAGATACTTGTATCAGATAGAAAACCAAAAACGCAAGATGAACAAATGATTGTGAATAACTATTTGCTTATGAAAGAGATACAGCGCATAAAGCATGATGAACTATCAGTAGATATGATTTTATCTTTACATCAAATAGCAACAAGTAAAACGCATGATAATGGAAATGTCGCAGGAGAACTTAGAGTAAGTGATGACATAGTGATAATGGATATTGATGATAATATTTTACATCAGCCACCTTTAGTTACTGAATTGCCAAAAAGGTTACAACTATTATGTGATTTTGCTAATGAAAAACATACAGGTGAAGATGATAGTATATTTATTCATCCTATAGTTAAAGCAATTATATTACATTTTATGATTGGGTATGAACATCCTTTTGCCGATGGTAATGGTAGAACAGCAAGAGCATTATTTTATTGGTTTATGTTGAAAAGTGGATTTGATTATTTTGAATATATTTCTATAAGTAAATTTTTAAAAGAAGCACCCAAGAAGTATAGTATGTCGTATCTGTACAGTGAGATTGATGACAATGATTTGACATATTTTATATATTATCAAGTTGATATAATATTAAGAGCGATTGATGATTTATTGGCATATTTACAAAAGAAAAGTTTAGAATACGAAGAAGTGACAAAACTATTGAAAGACTCATCTTTAAATGAGAAATTAAATTTTGTCCAAAAAGATATAATAAAGAAAGCAATTAAAAATCCAGGTAGAATTTTTACAGGTCTTGAAATTTCTGTAGACTATGATGTCGTACCTACAACAGCAAGAAAATATTTGAATGAATTAGTGAAATATAAGATTCTTGGAAATTATAAAGATGGTAGAACAAAGGCATATATTGCTCCTGCAAATTTACATGAACTATTAAAAAAGGCAAAATAATGAGATTAGACAAATACTTAGTAGATGAGGGTTATTATGAGAGTCGTAACCGTGCGAATGATGCGATAAAAGCAGGTTTGGTTAAGGTAGATGGCAAAAAAGGGAAACCTTCAGCAAAAATAGATGAAAACACTCTGGTTGAGGTGGAGGATTCTAAGTTTTATGCCTCGCGTGCAGCAAGAAAGTTGGAGAACTTTTTAGAAGAACATCCCGTAGAAATGAAAGATAAAAAGGCTTTAGATATAGGTTCATCTACGGGTGGATTTGCCCAAATTGTACTTGAGAATGATGTAGCAAGCTTAGCCTGTGTGGATGTTGGTTCCGACCAATTGCACATTTCGCTACGAGAAAACGAGAAAATTTCTTTACATGAAAAGACGGATATTCGTGATTTTGAGAGTGAAGAAGGGTTCGAAGTGATTACCTGTGATGTCTCTTTTATTTCTATTTTACAAATATCTTCTGACATTGACAGACTAGCACGTAGTGGCACAGATATTGTCATCTTGTATAAACCACAGTTTGAAGTCGGCAAAGATGTGAAACGTGACAGCAAAGGGGTTGTACAAGACATCGATGCCATTTCCAGACGTAAAGAGGCTTTTGAAGCGGAAGCTAAAAAGTTAGGTTGGGATGAAGTGTATCAATCTGAATCTAAAGTGCAAGGTAAAGAGGGAAACCAAGAGTACCTGTACCATTTTATAAAAAATTAAATTAGGTAAAAAAGTGCAGTTAAATAATACGATAAAATCCATCGCCATTGGTTCTTTTGATGGCATTCATATTGCACATAAAACACTCATCGACAAAGCAGATGCATTAGTGATTATAGAACGTAACGGAGGTTACTTAACCTCTGGTTTTAAACGTTCTTACTTCACCTCTAAAGTGTGTTGTTTTTACCATTTTGATGTCATTAAAGGATTGAGTACTGAAGCATTTGTGGCTAAGTTGCAAGAGGATTTTCCTCTTTTAACAAAAATTGTAGTGGGCTATGACTTTCATTTTGGGAAAAACAAATCAGGTGATGCAGAAACATTAAAGCACTTATTTTCGGGAGAAGTGGAGATAGTACAAGAAGTGTCTGTACAAAGTGTTCCTGTGCATTCTCGTACGATTAAAGACTATATTCTAGAGGGAAACATAGAGATGGCCAATGCACTTTTAGGCAGACAGTACAGCATTGAAGGTCAAGTGATTACAGGGCAGGGGCTTGGGAAAAAACAATTGGTTCCCACACTCAATCTTTTTGTAGAAGAGTATGTTTTGCCTAAAGAGGGTGTGTATGCAACAGTGACGACAACAAAAACAGGGGTCTACAACTCTGTGAGTTTTTTAGGACACCGTGTGAGTACAGATGGTTCTTACTCAGTGGAGACACATATCTTAGATGAAGACTTAGGGGAAGTAAAAGGTTTAGTACAGCTACGCTTCGTCTCTTTCTTACGAACCAATAAAAAGTTTGAGACTTTAGAAGCTTTAAAAGATCAAATTGCAAGAGATAGTCTTTCTGCTAAAAAAGCATTACACTAAGCCAGAATGATGAAAAAACTTTTAAAACGCATCAGTCTATTGATTCTCTTTATGTATGTCACTTTAGGGCTATATCTTTTTTTTAATCAACATCATTTCCTTTACTTTCCTACAACAGATCAAGTCACAAAACATGAGAGTTTTAGCTTTCAAAATGAGGGGGAAAGTATCCATGTGATTAGACTCAACCCAGGATACCCAAAAGCAATACTCTACTTTGGTGGTAATGCTGAATCCATGGCAGAAAGTGCAGACTACATTGCAGGACAGTTTCCAAAATTTACCGTTTATTTGATGGACTATAGGGGCTATGGTGCAAGTTCTGGTCAAGCAAGCGAATCTGGACTTGATAGTGATGCTTTAAAACTCTATGACAGCATTAAGTCTAAACATACGTCCATTTCTATTGGAGGACGTTCTTTAGGCACAGGTATTGCTACCTATGTGGCTTCGAAGAGAGAGGTAGAAAAATTAGCACTTATTACCCCTTTTGACAGCATTCTTAATGTCGCGCAAGGCATGTACCCGCTCTATCCAGTCTCATTACTGCTGTCTGACAGTTATGACTCTTTGGCAAGGGTAAAAGACATTAAGGCCCAAGTGCTTATTGTCATGGCTGAAAATGATAAAGTGATTTTACGGGAACGCACAGAAAATCTCATTCATGCCTTTAAGCAGACACAAGTCAAAGTGGTTGTTATTAAAAATAGAGGGCATATTGATATCTCATCAGATAAAAGGTATTACAAAATTATGCAGGATTTTATAGGTCAGTAGTCACGCTAAATGGCGTAAGAGATACTCTTATTCATTTCTAGTAGACAGTATTGCTGAATGTCTGTTTTGGAGTATTCTATACGGTTCTTACCTTGTTTTTTGGCTTTGTACATGGCTACATCTGCTGAAGAGATGAGCTCTTTCCCCGTAATACCGTCATCTGGGAAAATGGATGCACCAATACTCATACCTATATCGATGTTAAGTCCATTGATATTGTAAGGGTGATTCGTAATATCTTTTATTTTTTGGAGGATTTTCTCCAAGTATTCAAAACTCTCTAACTCTTCCACCAAAATGACAAATTCATCTCCACCAAAACGACAAATCGTATCTTCTTTGCGTAGTACTTTTTTGAGCTCATTAGATACAATTTTGAGTACTTCATCCCCTACATTATGTCCGTAAGTATCGTTAATAGGTTTAAAGTTATCCAAATCACAGAAAATCACAGAGATACACTTACCAAAGCGTGAAGCATGGTTGATGGCATGGTCAAGTCTATCATCGAGTAAAAGTCTGTTTGTGAGGCCCGTGAGCGCATCATGGGTTGCAAGATAGGCTTGGTCATGGGCATCTTTTCTTTGGTGGGTAACATCAGAGAAGATGGCAATATAGTTTTCAACCACACCACGCACATTTTTAATGGTATTGATACTGAGCCATTCAATGTACACTTCACCAGATTTTCGACGGTTTGTAATTTCACCTTGCCAGTAGCCTTCTTTGTCTAACTGGCCCCACATTTTCTGATAAAAATGTTTATCATGGGTACCAGATTTGAGTATTTTAGGGTTTTTACCTATGGCAAACTCACGTGAATGTTCTGTAATGTCAAGAAAGGCATTGTTTACATGCACAATATTGTTTTGCGCATCAGTAATAAGGACACCATCAATCGTGTGTTCAAAGACAGCAGAAGACATTTGTAGTGTTTTGAGGTTTTTACTGTTGTTGATGGCCGCCCCAATAATGGAAGCAGCGGTACTCAACATTTCAACATGGCTTGAAGCTAAGACTTCATCTTTTTCATCACCTATGCCTAAAAAGCCCCACCATTTACCTTGCACAAAGATCGGTAAAATGAGTAAAGAGTTGATTTTAAAAAGGTCTAAAAGTTTGGTTTTAGATTTGTCATAATCTTTTTTACAGCCATTAACGATTTGGTCTTTTTCCAATTTGTTTTTCCAGCGCATAAGATTTTGGCTCTTGTAGTTAATGGTTTTTCGTGTTTTTGCTTCTGGGTTATCGTTAAGGTAAAAGAGTTGTTGTGCTGTAAGTTTCTTTTTCTCTTGCACATTTTTATAAATAAAAATAGAAGAGATTTGTGCGGCTTCTTTGAGGTTTGTAAGCTCTTGGGTCAAAGAGGCTTCCCAATCACTCTCTTGCAAGAAGTTATGTGACATACGGTTCATAGAGTGTAAAATGTTTTCTTGGCGTTCTATCTCTTGTTTGGCACGTCTTCTTTCAATGACTTCATTAGACATACTTTTCATCATTTTTGTAAAACTTTTAGAATCAAAAGGTTTGGAAAAAAACTGATTGACTCCGAGTTCTATGGCTTTTACAAGGATTTCTCTTTTTTCAAAGTCTGTAAAAATAGCAATTTTGACATGTTCATCTACTTCACGAATTTTCTCAATCATCTCCAAGCCATTCATTTGTGGCATGTTGATGTCTGAGAGGATGATGTCAGGTTTGTGTGCTTTATGAAGATCACAACCTTCTAGCCCGTTTGCAGCCGTTACTATGGTCTTGGCAAAGGGTGTTAACATATGATTCAGTATGGAAGATGTTGTTTTATCGTCATCAACGATAAGTATTGTCAATTCATTCATTAATACTATTCTAATATAAAAACCTTATATAAAGTTTATATTTGTATATATAAAATAAGTATAGTGGAAAAAAGATGGTAATACTTGTTATAA
>Ga0310122_10000933_pt1 | contig 18680 bp, 12 predicted proteins | sample CB6_Bottom_1051__FD_203503 | JGI IMG/M metagenome (GOLD analysis project Ga0310122, IMG submission 203503) | Marine microbial communities from Western Arctic Ocean, Canada - CB6_Bottom_1051 | ecosystem: Environmental > Aquatic > Marine > Oceanic | place: Canada: Western Arctic Ocean | collected...
CTCTCAACGAGGATTTCGAGGTCGCCGAAGATGCCACCACCAGCACCCTGCGAATCGCAGGACGCGCCGAATGGACACTCAAGAAGGAAATCTTCGAGGCATTTCACGACCACACGCTCTATATGTCGCTCGATGATCCCGACAAGATCCTGTTCCAGGGGCGACTGGGAGTCAGAACCAGGATCATCGGAGGCCTTTCTCTCAACGCCCAGATGAATCTGCGCCACAACAGTCAACCCCCCGCCGATGTGGAGGAGAACGATCTCGAATTGCTGCTGGGACTCGCATACACCACCACCTTCTGAGGCCCAATCTCTTGCTCGATACTGGACTGAGGGAGATGATCCATCGATTGCAGGATTGAGCCGTCAACTCGAGGGAGAGCCACGATGAAAACTTCATCTGCCGACAATGCACCATCACCTCGAAAGGTTTTACAAACCCAGCAGGCAGATGATGATCGACTGGCAGAGATCGGACGCCTGCAGCAGATGTTGCCCGATCTCCCCGTGGAAACTCTGATCAAAGAGGATCTGTTACGGCTCGGCATTTCCTTCTCGAGGGAAGCACTGCAGTACTGCGCCAGTTTCAAGAGCAAATCCTACTTCATCTTCAGTTTCGATATGGTTTCCATCAACGAGATGAACCAGCAGGAAAACCTCCACGCTCCCGAAGAAATTCAACTCGTCGACGGTCCGTGGAATCTCCGACGCACCACCGTATCGGTGCGCGTGAACCCTTCATCACCGTGGAATGCGACACTGGATGGTGAATCTCTGCTACTGCGTTGCGGCGAGGAGACGATCTCGACGATCCAGCTGCAAGAGATCCCCGAGTACTACCAAAAGAATCTGGCTTCGGGACAACCTGTCCACGAGGTCGCTCCGACCATCGAATGGGGATACCTGGTCTACCTCACCGTGTACCGGAAGTGCCAGTACTTCGGCTTCAAGGAAGAATGTACCTTCTGCGATATCAACGAGAACTACCGGCAGCAGGTCTCGGCAGGACGACCCTACCGGACCGTGAAACCTCTCGATGATGTGCTGGAAGCCCTTGCGATCATCGATGAGGTCGATGATCGGTCGAAGGCATATACCCTGACCGGTGGATCCATCACCAGTAAGTTGAGAGGTCAAGGAGAAGCGGAGTTCTACGCCAGTTATGCCCGCGCCATCGAGGAGAGATTCTGTGGACGCTGGATTCCGAAGGCCGTCACCCAGGCACTTCCTGTCGATGAGCAGAGAATCCTCAAGGATGCTGGGATCCGCATCTTTCACCCCAATTACGAGATCTGGGACCAACGACTCTTTTCCATCATCTGCCCTGGCAAGGAGTCCTACGTCGGCCGTTCGGAATGGCACCGCAGGATCATCGCAGCTGGCGAGGTGTTCGGACCAGAAAACGTCATCCCCAACTTTGTCGCCGGAATCGAGATGTCTCACCCGCATGGATACACCGATCCTGAAGCGGCAGTCGACTCCACCAGGGAGGGACTCGATTTCTTCATGAGCCACGGGATATGCCCCCGCTTCACCGTCTGGTGTCCCGAACCTCTCTCTCCGCTGGTCAAGGAACATGGAGATCTGCAGCCTCCGGCGCCGCTGGAGTACCACGCACGTTTGCTCGTTGCCTGGCGGGATTGTCATCGTGAACACCAGTTGCCTGTTCCCCCGGGATACGGTCCCCCAGGAGCGGGACAGGCGCTCTTCAGTGTTTCCAGTTTCATGGATGTGATCGAGGTCGCTGCAGAAAGCAGATCCTAGCGCGAAGATCGTAACTCGGGGAATCCGCTGTCGGCATCGATGGCGATGTGAAAGTCACCGGCGAGAAACCCGAGCAATTTATTGCCGACTAACTCACCTCGCCAACCTGTCAGGAGTCGATGCTGGCTGGCATCGAACTCGTCTTCCCGGTAGCTTCGAATCAAATCCTCGACATCTTCACTTTTCCCGACCAGCGGCGGTGCGATGCGCTCCGCCCGACACAGAGCCCGCAATGCCGACGTCGTGAGTTCCAGTGCCGCCTCCTCACGAGGTTCCAGGCGTCGCTTCTTCAAAAGTGGAGGAAACTGCTCCTCAGGGGTCTCCAGCCCCTGTTTCACCGCGACGATGAGGTCCTCACCGAAGCGACGAACATCCCGACGATCGAGTCCTCGAATTCTTTCGAGTGAATCGATGCTGGTCGGGGCTCTTCTCGAGATCTCGACGAGCAACTCGTCCGAGAGAATCCGTCTTCGAGGGCGATCGCAACGCTTGGCCTCATCCTCGCGCCAGCGAAAGAGTCCCCGCAACAGAAAGAGGCCTTTCCGGTCGAGGCTCCCGCACCGTTTCACCCTGCGGATGCGATCATCGATGGGAGGGTGGTAGGTTGTCTTGCTGGCATACTTCTCCATCTCTGCCTTCGCCCACTCCAACCTTCCATCAGAGGAGAGTTGAGCTTGTAGATGATCATGCAAGGGCAACAGGTGTCGCACATCATCGAGCGCGTAGCGCTCCTGACTATCGCTCAGAGGTCTCCGGAGCCAGTCGGTCCACGATTCTCCCTTGTGCACCACGGTCTCGAGGAAATGTTCACAGGTGAGGGAATAGGACGGTTGAAGACCGAGTCCCAGAAACGATGCAGCAATCTGGGTATCGAAGACATTGCTGGGAGTCTGCTTGGCCATGTCTTCCAGAATCTCCAGGTCCTGGGCGCCAGCGTGGACAACCTTGGTGATGGACGGTTCGCCGACGGTTTCGAGTAACGGGCCGAGTTCGAGACCAGCGAGAGGATCGATGAGTGCCAGATCAGTACCCACCGAGATCTGGATCAGTGCCAGTTTGGGGTAAAAGGTGCGTTCGCGGATGAACTCCAGATCGATTCCAAATCGACCATTGGAGGCAGCCCGTGACATCCATGAGGCGATTTCCTTCGAGTCTTCGATGTACAAGGTCCCGCTCTCCTCATCTTGATCGTCGCCGGTGATGTCGTTGGACCCTCGAAGGAAGCCGACCGTGTGACCACCACTCAGGGCGTGGAATCCGTCGGTTTCTCTCCCTCAAATCCATCAGCAAACAAACCCCCATTAGAGCTTCGCATCGTTTCGGCAAACTTCCTCAGTCTGGCAATGGCCCTGCTGTGGCGTCTGCGAGCCGCATCGACATTGACGGACAGGCGGCGAGCCGCTTCTTCATATCCCAGGTCATCTTCATCGATCCAGCGCAACATCTCCCGATCATCATCGGAGAGCATGTCGAGACAGCGCCCGAGTAGTTGAAGCGCTTCTTCACGGTGCAATCCGGCCGAAGGAGAAGAGATCGAAGCAGACAGATTGCCGAGAGGATCGAGAGAGCGACTCCGGCCCGCCTCCAGCGCACGACGTTTTTCGCGCCGTGGATCCCGCTTCTGTGCAAGTTCCTTCTCGATCAAGCGGTTGAGATTGTTCATGGTGATCGTCTTGAGCCAGCCGCGAAAAGCGCGAAGACCCCGATTCTCGAAATCTTCTCTCAACTGAAAAACGTCGAGAGCTGCCTGCTGAAGAACATCACTGGGGTCGATTCTGCGCCTGAGATCCGCGCCAAGCCGCTCCTCGACCCTTCTACGGAGCCGGGGTAACTCCTGGTCAACCAACCGTTCAAAGGCCACATCGTCGCCATCCTTGAACTTCTTCAACCATTCGGCAGAACTCGAATCAGAGAACACCTGCGGATCTTCACCGGTCCCCTTATCGGCAGCACCTTGCTCCGGCTCATCCGACTCGGAGGACTCCGCTGGTTCTTGGTCTGTCATGAACGCCTCCGGTGCGCCATGATATCGTGTACTGGGTCGGATTTCATACCCCCCTGGGGCTGGGAGATACCGTTGACCAAGGATGCTCGCAGTGACGAAGACGCTGGAATCGCTCCCCTCGCGCCAGAGGAGATCCTATTTGCACGTCTACTCGGCGGCCAAATCAGCATCGAAAATGCGGTGGAAAAGGCATGTAACGAGAACCCTGAACTCGCAGGCGCCCTCAAACATCAGTTGAACGAATATCTTCGCAGGAGAAAAGAACGGCTGGCGCGAAACAGCGACCCCAGCAATCCCGGGCCCACTGGTGACATCGAGGGACTCGCAGAACGTCTCCTCGAACGCTACAGCGATGAACTTGAGTTGAACTCGGAAGAGGGAGATCAGGAATCGATGCCCCTTTCTCCAGATCTCAAGGGGCGCTACGACTTCCTCGAAGAAATTGCCCGCGGGGGGATGGGCGCGGTCTTCCGGATCTCCGACCCCGTCCTTCAACGTGAACTCGCCATGAAGGTGGTGCTCGGGGACCGCTCTGGTGATGCACCGCCACAGCGTTTGCGCAGATTCCTGCGCGAAGCGCGAGTCACAGCTCAACTCTCGCATCCTGGCATCGTCGCTGTCCATGAACTCAACAGCGACGCAGACGGTCGGTTCTACTTCACGATGGACCGGGTCGAGGGAAAAGAATTTCGAGACGTCATGCGTCAAGCCCGCGACGGGAAGGACGGGTGGGATCGTGATCGTCTGCTGGAAGTCTTGCTGCGAGTTTGTGACACGCTCGAATACGCCCATTCTCGTGGCGTTGTCCACAGGGACGTGAAACCCTCGAACATCATGGTCGGTCAATTCGGTGAGGTGTTCCTGATGGACTGGGGACTGGCACGTCTGCTGGGCGACAAGGATGACGATCCCATCGATGACATCCTCTCCGATACCCTCCTCAACACAGCCCCCGGATCGACGGTGATTACCCGTGATGGAGCTGTCGTGGGAACCCCCTCGTACATGTCTCCGGAGCAGGCCAATCCCGATGTGGGGGAAGTCGGTCCATGGACCGATGTCTACGCGATCGGGGCGATCCTCTACGAGATCCTCTCGGGACGCCCTCCTTATCGAACCGGAGATACCCCGCTGCCAGGACACAAGATCTTGCAACTGCTAAAAACGGGCCCTCCTCAAGATATCCAGGAGTTGCGTCCCGATGCTTCCGAAGATCTCGTCGAAATCTGCCGAGCGGCGATGAATCGTGATGCCTCGTCACGGCCACAAAATGGAGGAGAAATCTCCAAGATGATCCGTGGAGTGCTCAAGTCGAGAGCCCAGGCTGCAGAGCAAATCCGACAAGCACGCGAACACGCTGATAGGTCCAGATCCGTGACAAGATTCCTGACCGATCTGTTCCTGCATGAATCGGGTGAAATTCCTTCGCTACACCGAGTCAGTGGCCATGATTTGCTCGACCGTGGAGCTCAGGAACTGCTCGAAGGAATGGACGAGCAACCCCAAACAAGAGCTGCTCTGCTCGGAACCCTGGCATCCATCATGCTCGTTACCGGTGCAGCTGGACGCGCCGCCGAGTTACTGAAGGCAGAAACCCACCTGAGAAGAGAAAGTCCAACCTGGCCTGCAGAAGAGAGAATCTACTCCTTACGCAATCTTGCGCGCGCCTACACTGCCCTGAGACAACTCTCCAGTGCCGAGGATGCACTCCAGGAGGCACTGGAATCGATCCCGGCAGGCGACCCGGAATCGGTCACTCATGAGGTCCAACACGAACTTGCATCGTTGCTGAATACGCGCGGAGACTGGCCCCAGGCAGAGGAGATCCTGCGCGATCTGCTGCTCGACTTTTCACCTCACGATAGCAGTGAGAAAGTTCCCTACCTGATCAGCCTGGCGCAGTCGGTGAACTACCAGGGATTCTGGGAAGAAGCCCGGGAAATTCTCGACGAGGCGGTCTCCATCTGCGAGGCACAAGATACCCCATTGCTGGCAACGGCCCTTCTCAACCGGGCAGGACTGCTGCTCGAAGCACACCGTGAAGACGTGAGTGATGAGATGCTGGCATCATCACTTGTCGACATGGAAAGATCGGTCCAGTTACAGATCGAACTCAGGGGCGAACGATCTGACCACACCGCTCGTCATCTTCGGGCCCTCGCCTGTTACCAGCAAAGAATGGGAAACCTGGAAGAAGCCGAGCAATGTGCCAGAAACGCCCTGCTCTCTGTACGTCAACTCCATGTCATCGAACATCCGCTGTGCGCACGATCCTTTTCCCGGCTCGCTGCGATCGTACTGCGTGCTGGTCGCACTGACGAAGCGCACAAACTTCTCACGGAAGCCGGGATGACGATGGTCACAGGAAAAATCTCTCCAGAACTTCAGTTTCCTGCGCTCGAGGCGAAGGCACGAATCCTGTCACTGGCAAAGAACTGGAAAGAGGCAATGAAAGTCATCCACGAACTGGACTCTAGCGGCGATGAATTGCCTCCGGCGCAACTCAAACGTCGCAAGGATCTGGAGCGCATTTGTAAGGACGCAGGATTCGAGGCGCGCTACGGCGAGTAATAGTACTCGCGTCCAGCCTCTTCAGAAGAGCGACCCAGAGACTCACCGCCTGCCGGTAATCCTCAATATCAATCCGGATCGGTGGATTCAGAAACACAGAAACGAGCCCGAAAACACCAAAGAAATGCACCCGAATGCGTTCCAGGAACCTTTCTCGCAGTTCAGGAGTGAACGATTCGGTTGCCCTTGGGGGTACTTCTCGGAGAATCGAAATAATGTACGGATCCTGATCCTGGCTCACCAGCAGGATCCGCTACCGGCTCGAAGCCTGGAGGAAGCCGATGAACGAGAAGGATAGCAGCGGAACCACCGGCGGCAGCCGCATCGATCCCTCCTTTGTCGCCATGTTGTGCTGTCCCTGTCCGGAGCGCCGCAGGCTCGAACAGCGAGATCAGCGTCTCTGCTGCACCGGTTGTGAACGGCAGTTCCCGATCGTGGACGGAATCCCACAAATCATGCTGGATCAGCATGAAGAACCAGAGGTCTAGGGCTGGAGGCGCTAGTGAACGAGTCTGCGCAAGATCTCCCTGGAGATCCAGATCCTGCCGAGACCGCTGAATGGCTCGAATCGATCGATTCGGTGGCAGAGGCTGCCGGTCAAGAACATGCCGGCGGACTGCTCGAACGCCTTCTCTGGCATGCTCAGTCACGCCACATTTCGCTGCGTGATCATGGAATCACCCCCTACCAGAACACCATCAGCGCCCAACAGCAGCCACCCTACCCGGGCGACGAGGAACTCGAGGATCGTATCGAGAATATCGTTCGCTGGAATGCGATGGCGATGGTGGTGCGGGCGAACAAGAAGCATGATGGCATCGGCGGACATATGGCAACCTTCGCCTCCGCGGCCACCTTGTACGAGGTGGGTCAGCAACATTTCTTTCGCGGCATCGACGATGCTGGCGGCGGCGATCAGATTTTCTTTCAGGGACACGCAAGCCCCGGGATGTACGCTCGGGCTCATCTCGAAGGTCAGATCGATGAGGCTCGTCTCGATCTATTTCGCCAGGATGTCAACGGCAATGGTCTATCCAGTTACCCACACCCGAGACTGATGCCCGATTTCTGGCAATTTCCTACCGTCTCGATGGGGCTGGGTCCGATCAACTCGATCTACCAGGCACGATTCAACCGCTATCTCCAGGCCCGCGGAATCAAGGACACCTCGGCACAGAGAGTGTGGGGATTCGTCGGCGACGGGGAATGTGACGAACCAGAAACCCTCGGCGCCATCCGCATTGCAGCACGCGAACAACTCGACAATCTGGTGTTCGTGATCAACTGCAACCTGCAACGACTCGATGGACCGGTCACCGGCAACGGCAACATCATCCAGGACCTCGAAGGGGTGTTCCATGGTGCCGGATGGCGGGTGATCAAGGTGGTCTGGGATCGCAACTGGGATGCAATCCTTCAGACTGATCGAGACGATCGACTTCTTCGAAAACTCGGCACCATCGTCGACGGTGTATGGCAGAGAGCCGTCGCAGAAGATGGTGCCTGGTTACGGCAACAACTGACCGCTGGCGATCCGCAGTTGGTCGAGTTGCTGTCCAGTTGGAGCGATGAGCAGCTCAAACAACTTGGACGAGGCGGACACGATCGTCAGAAAGTCGCCGCCGCCTTCAACGTTGCATGCCAACCCGACGGACGCCCGACGGTGGTTCTGACCAAGACGATCAAGGGGCACAATCTGGGCCCCAATGCTGCCGCCAGAAACGTCACACACCAGTTGAAGAAACTCGAAGCAGATGAAGTTCGTGCGGTTCGTGATCTGCTGGACATCCCCATCTCCGATGCAGATGTCTCCTCGGCCCCCTATTATCACCCAGGACCGGACTCTCCGGAGGTGCGGTACATCCTGGAGCGTCGAGCGGCTCTCGGGGGATCGGTCCCCAGACGTCGATCGAGCGCCGCGGTGCCAGCCCTTCCACAACCAAAGGTATTCGAACTGTTGTACGAGGGCACCAGTGAATCACGCCCAGCCTCCACGACGATGGCTTTCGCACGTCTGTTCAGAGATCTCCTCAAGGCCGATGAGATCGGCAAGAGGATCGTTCCTATCCTCGCTGATGAAGCGAGAACCTTTGGCATGGAGGCTCTCTTCAAGCAGATCGGAATCTATGCTCCTGGCGGTCAGAAATATGAACCGGTTGATCATTCGTTGCTGTTTTCTTACACCGAGAAGGCCGACGGACAGATTCTTCAGGAAGGTCTCACTGAATCGGGTTCTCTGGCGACGGTGATCGCCTCGGCGACCAGTTACTCGACGCACGCCGAGGTGACGTTGCCCTTCTACATCTTCTACTCGATGTTCGGTTTTCAGCGCGTGGGAGACCAGATCTGGGCACTGGGGGATGGTCGTGGCCGTGGTTTTCTGCTCGGAGCAACAGCCGGACGTACGACCCTCAATGGCGAGGGTCTCCAGCACCAGGACGGTCACAGTCTCATCGTCGCCGGTGCCTACCCATCCTGCGTCGCCTATGACCCTGCCTTCGCTTACGAGGTGGCGGTGGTGGTCGAGGAGGGGATGAGACGGATGGTCGGCCAGCAAGAAGATGTGTTCTTTTACATCACCCTCTACAACGAGAACCTCGACATGCCAGCGATGCCGGAAGGTTGTCGTGAGGGGATCCTGGAGGGGCTCTACCGGCTCGATGCGGCACCCGAGGGAGACGGACCAGGAATCCGTCTGCTCGGAAGTGGTCCGATGCTACCGAGGGCACGATCTGCAGCAGTTGCCCTGCACGAGAATCACGGCATCAGGGCCGAGGTGTGGTCGGCCACTTCCTACACTCAATTGCGTCGGCAAGCACTCGAGACCGATCGCTGGAACCTGCTGCACCCGGAGTCGAAGCCGCGCGTTTCCCGAGTCTGTGAACTCCTCGATGGGAGCAGCGACCCGGTGATCGCGGTGACCGATTTCATGCGCCAACTACCCGATATGGTTCGGCCGTGGGTCTCTGCGCCCTGGACCAGTCTCGGAACCGACGGGTTTGGCCGATCGGACACACGCGAACAACTGCGGGGTTTTTTCGAGACCGATCAGGCATTCATCGAAATCGCCGCTCTGGCTGCGCTGGCGAGAAATGACGCGATCGCTCCTGAGGTGGTACAGTCAGCCATCGAACGGCACGGAATCGATCCGGAAGCCTCACCACCCTGGTTGCGGTGATCTAGCTGGATCTTGTGATCGGGCAACAACGCCGCAATCGATCAGTACCGGTAGTGATCCGCCTTGTACGGACCTTGCTTCGGAATCCCCAGATACTTTGATTGAACATCGGTGAGTTCGGTCAGTGTTACCCCGAGTTTTCCGAGATGAAGTCTGGCCACTTTCTCATCGAGAACCTTGGGCAGCACATAGACCTGGTTCTGGTAGTTCGAACTATTCTGGAACAGTTCAATCTGCGCCATCACCTGGTTGGTGAAGGACGCACTCATCACGAAAGATGGATGGCCAGTTGCACATCCGAGATTCATCAGTCTTCCCTCGGCAAGAACGATGATGGAATGTCCATCGGGGAAGGTCCATAGATCGACCTGATTCTGATGGTCATCAGGATTCTTGAGATTCTCACAACTGATCCCCGGAAACGAAGCAAGACCAGCCATGTCAATCTCGTTATCGAAGTGTCCGATATTGGAGACGATGGCATTGTTTTTCATCTTCTGCATATCGGACACAAGGATGATGTCACGGTTGCCCGTGGTTGTGACAAATATGTCACCATCTGCCACCACATCATCGAGACGGATCACCTGGTAGCCTTCCATCACCGCCTGAAGAGCACAGATCGGATCGATCTCGCTGACGACGACCCTGGCTCCTTGTCCACGAAGCGCCTGGGCACAGCCCTTGCCCACGTCGCCATATCCGAGCACCACACATACCTTGCCGCTGATCATCACATCCGTCGCCCGGCACAGGCCATCGATGAGCGAATGGCGGCAACCATAGAGGTTGTCGAATTTGCTCTTGGTGACGGAATCGTTGACGTTCATCGCCGGAAACAGCAGGCCGCCGGCTTCCTGTAGCTGGTAAAGGCGATGCACTCCGGTGGTCGTTTCTTCAGTAACACCCTGGATCGAGTCCGCGATGGCGGTCCATTTTCCGGGTGTCTCGACGAGGCTCTTTTTCATCAAATCGAGCACGTAGCGCCACTCTTCCGGATCTCCATCCTGGAAATCCGGGATGGCTCCGGCGCATTCGAACTCATGGCCCTTGAGAACCAGCATCGTCGCGTCGCCCCCATCATCGAGAATCATGTTGGGCGGTCCATCGGGCCAGGTCAGGGCAGCAACGGTACATTCCCAGTACTCCTCGAGGGTCTCGCCCATCCAGGCGAAGACCGGAACACCTTTGGGTTCATCGACGGTTCCATCGGGACCAACGACCGCGGCTGCTGCTGCATGATCCTGGGTCGAGAAGATGTTGCACGATGCCCAGCGAACTTCTGCTCCCAGATCTACAAGAGTCTCGATGAGAACCGCAGTCTGGATCGTCATGTGCAGCGAGCCCGAGATTCTCGCTCCAGCCAGTGGGCTCTTGCCTCTGTACTCCCGTCGCAGCGCCATCAGGCCGGGCATCTCCTCCTCGGCGAGCAAGATCTCCTGACGACCGAATTTCGCCAGATCAAGATTCTTGACGCGATACTCGATTCCCTGTCGGGTCTCCTGGGTGGGCATGCTGGCCCCTTTCCTGACTCCCCCGGATCTGGTTCTCCACCCCCTCCTGGCGCAGGTCCGAGCGGAAAACGATCCTCAAAACTGGATGGTAACTGGCAAAAATGCGCGCATCGAGCAACTCCGAAGACATCATTGGCACTGGAATCACGATCGAGACACTCGGAGTCAGAGTCTCTTCTCGACCCAGCTCGTGATGGAACGGATCTGATTCTGGAGTTCGGGCGCATCCAGGTCGGGGTCGAAGACCGGAGGCGCATCGGGAAACAGGGACCGAATCCCCTGGTAGGCCAGCACCCGTAGTTCTCGGTGTGGGGAGTCCAGATCCTCGACCAACAGGAGGGCGGATTTCTGAAGCCCCAGCTGCAGAGCAGCGCGCAAGGCGGTCTCTCTCAGTACCGGGTCCCCGGCGGCAGCGTGGGCAATTCCGATCAACTCATCTGCAGCCTCGGGTAGATTCTCTTCACCGATCTGGCGGGCACGTCGCCAGGTTCGATACCAGCCCTCCATCTCGTCTGGGCCTTCGAATCCGAGCGGGCGCACATGTTGTTCGCAGCGCTCGAGCACCCTGCGTACTCCTCGACTGATCGCGCGCTCACGAATCAGAGCCAGGAACGGCACCACGGATGGGCGTTTCCAGGTCGGTAACCCCGCGACCGCCTCCTCGAGCAAACTCAGCATCTTTGGATGCGGACGCAATCGTAACGTTCGAACCAAACTCGGTAGATGAATCGAATCTCCGGTCCTCGGAATCACCACCCAGTCATCAGAGTCATCGTCTTCGGAAGAGTCTCCTCCGCCGGTAAAGATGACCACTTCACGCGGTCCGCGGGTCAGCAGGGCACTGGCGCGCTTCAGGATCAGCAGAGCAAATGCCGTATTCATACGATCCGTATCCCACCCCACCTTGCCCATCGCCCAGGAACCTTCGGCTTGCTGCGTATCGAGCAGCAGGTCGCTCAAATCGCGGTACCAGTCATGTTTACCGAAATGGGTGATCTTGCCCAGATCGCCAACCTTCTCGAGGCTGTACATGCCATAGTAGGTCTTGTGGGGCTTCCAGTCGTGCTCCATCCAGGCGCATCCATCGCGAATCGAAGTACGGATCTGCGTTCTCAACTCGGATGTCAGACTCGAGCCGCCAAACTCATAGACGATGAGCAGCGAGGAAACCCCGGCACAGGTCATGTTCCAGCTGGCACCCTTGGGATTCTTATCGATGTAATGGAATCCACGCTTCTTTGCCGATGCCATCTCGGGACCGGTCAGCGGATCTGGAATGTCGAAATTCTCCTCGACAGAAGTTCCAGTTCGATTGCGACTTCGGCTTCGATCGCGACCTCGAGTGATCGGTTCGGGAGCCAGTTTGATGCCTGGTTTGACCACCCCACCGTCCACCTGCTGCCTGGAGAAGCAATATTGGGCAAGTTTTTGCCAGGTATCATCAGGGACCTCGATCTTTCGCCTACCGATGACTCCCATCGCCAGCGCCGCAAACTGGGTCACCGAGGTGTCCGCATCCCTGGCAGACTGGTGGTATCGCCACCCCCCCGTATCGTTGTGGCCAGCAACGAGGATCTCTGCAGCCTTGTCGAGATCACGACGGTGGTCACGGGCGACGCGCAACAGTTGCATATCACCGATGTCCGGTTCCATCAGGAAAGCATCCTGCTCCGCCTGTGAGATCGCCGCATCGAGTGCAAATACCCAGCAGGAGATATCGTATATGCGCTTGTGATTGGGCATCCCCTCGGAACAGGCTTGAAGATGACTGCGCACCACAGGGTGCCCAACATCGATCCCCGCGACGATCAGAGCGTAGGCTTCCAGAGCCCGGGCACCGAGGGTCGCTTCGAAATGGCTACGCAGAATCCCGGCCGGATCCCGCTGCGCCTCTGCCAGCAGGAAATCGATCCCCCCCTCGATGCTGCGAGTGATGCGCTCGTCTCGATCGAGGGTTTTCAAGGCCTCCTGGTTGATCCGTTGCTTGCGTCCAGTCGAGGTGAGGTTTCCGGTGGCCCTGAACAGGTGAACATCGACCGGGCCATCTCCGGCAACGATGCCGAACTCACCAATTTCTCCGCCGATCCCCTGTTCGGCATGAATCCGTCTGCCATTGACGAACATCAGTAACGAACTACCACGACGCCTGATCCTGACCATGACCGGTTTGTCTTTTTCAACATGGTCGGAAAGAGGACAGATCACCACCCGATGATTCTTTTTTGGATAACCCAGGAAGATGATGCTGCCGCCATCCCCACCCAGGATCAATCTCCCGTCACCGAACTGAATCGCGGCATAGTTGGCACCGACCTTGTGCAACGCCAACTTGACCTCGATGTCGAAGTTCCCCATCCCGATGGTGTGATCGGCCAGTGCACTCTTGTTGCGACCCTGTCCGACGAAGACATCGCCCTTTGGCGCCCAACCACCATGAGGGATGTAAACTCCACGTGCGGTACCGCCTTTGATGAATTCCTTGGCCACAGGGAGAGGACTGGCCGCGGCTGTCGTTTCGGGCTCAGCCGCCCGGAGGGGGATGGAGACCAAGGCAGCCGATACGACCGTCAGAGCCGTACAGAGCAAGAGCGCGGTGGCCATCGGCAGGAGGACGATGGCGGGTCGGGCTCGTCGGTGGACGCGACCCATCGGTACCTCTCTCTCGAGATCAAGATGACAAGAAGATGGGTCCAATTAGCCTCCGGTGTGATACTAGCAGCATCTGAGCAGTTGGTCACGAACCCCCTCGATCCTTCCGGGTGGTCTCGTTATCCTCGCCACTCACCCCTGATAGGGCACCGAAGGAGGAGATTCCTCATGTCCGAGACCATCGAAAACCTGTTTCAGGAGGAACGCTCCTTCCCTCCCCCCGAAAAACTCGCCCGTAGCGCCAACGCACAACCAGAGATCTACGCTTCTGCCGCTGCAGATCCACATGCATTCTGGGCCGCAGAAGCACAGAAACTGTCCTGGAAGACTCCCTGGAAGCAGGTCCTCGATGACTCCGAGGCACCGATATATCGCTGGTTCGTCGGAGGGAAACTGAACGTCACCGAATCGTGTCTCGACCGTCATGTCGAGACGACCCCGGACCGGATCGCCTTCCACTGGGAGGGAGAGCCCGGCGATTCGAAAAGCCTCACCTACGCACAACTTCTGGCAGAGGTGTGTCGCACCTCCAATGCGCTCAGAGAACTGGGGGTCACCAAGGGCGATACCGTCGCCATCTACATGGGAATGGTGCCAGAGATCGTCGTCGCGATGCTCGCATGTGCTCGCATCGGAGCCGCCCACTCGGTGGTGTTCGGAGGCTTCAGCGCTGAAAGCCTGCGCGAGCGCATCGACGACGCTTCCTGTACGGCGGTCATCACTCAGGATGGCTCCTGGCGTCGAGGCAGTGTCATTGAGCTCAAGAAGAATGTCGATGATTCGCTGGTAGGACAGCAAACGGTCAAGCACGTCCTGGTCCTGAAACGCTGCGAAAACGAGGTGGACTGGCACCAAGGCAGAGATCACTGGTGGCACGACGTGGTTCCAGGACAGTCCGATCAGTGCGATGCCGAGGAGATGGATGCAGAGGATTTGCTCTACATCCTCTACACCTCGGGCAGCACCGGAAAACCGAAGGGAATCGTCCACACCTGTGGTGGCTACATGACAGGAGTCAGCGCCACTTTTCGCTACGTCTTCGACATTCAGGACGACGATCTTTACTGGTGTACCGCCGACTGTGGTTGGGTCACGGGCCACTCCTATATCGTTTACGGGCCGCTGGCCAACGGCGCCACTAGCCTCATCTACGAGGGGACCCCTGACCATCCGGAACAGGATCGCTGGTGGAAGTTGATCGAAAAATACTCGGTCACGATCCTGTACACCGCACCGACGGCCATCCGAACCTTCATGAAGTGGGGAGAACAACTGCCCGCCGCCTGTGATCTGAGCAGTCTTCGGTTACTGGGCTCGGTTGGTGAACCGATCAATCCAGAGGCATGGATGTGGTATCACGAACACATCGGAGGCGAACGCTGTCCCATCGTCGACACCTGGTGGCAGACCGAAACCGGCTGCATCATGATCACCCCATTACCGGGTGTGACCACCACAAGGCCCGGTTCTGCCTGTACTTCCTTCCCGGGCATCGATGCCGTGGTGGTCGATAACGAGGGAAATGAAGTTGAACGTGGCCATGGTGGTTTGCTCGTCATCCGTTCGCCCTGGCCGTCGATGCTCAGAGGTATCTACCGGGATCCCGAGCGCTATCAGGAAGTCTACTGGAGCCAATTCGACGGTCTCTATTTCCCAGGAGATGGCTGCAAGATCGACGATGATGGATATCTATGGCTGCTCGGCCGTGTCGACGATGTGATGCTGGTTTCTGGACACAACATCTCGACCACCGAGGTGGAGAGCGCGCTGGTCGATCACGAGGGAGTTGCTGAAGCAGCTGTGGTGGGAAGGTCCGACGAGAGAACCGGACAGGCGATCGCTGCCTTCGTGGTACTTCGCGCCGATGTAGTGGGCCATGACGACCTGATCGTGGAACTCCGCAAGCACGTTGCCAACAAGATCGGCGCCATCGCCAAGCCATCGAGCATCGTCTTCACTCCTGATCTGCCGAAGACCCGTTCTGGCAAGATCATGCGCAGGTTACTGAAGGACATCTCGGAACAGAGAAAACTGGGAGATGTCACCACTCTGGCCAACGCCGACATCATCGAGGCGATCCGAAGCGGTTCATCTTCAGGACAGGATGCCGACGAATGATGTTGAACTTCAGAGCCGGGCGCGTCGAGGTACGGCAACCGATTCACTGAGTTCGCGCTCGATCGCGTCCTCGAGAGCATCCGGATCGAGACCTCGGGGACCTCGTGCACCGGCATAGCTGATCTTTCCGTCCCTACCGACGAGATAGAGACGATCGGGGTGCCCCTGGTAGGCCCGATTCACGGCATCGTCCATTCCATCGACCAGTGCCGGCATCGGCAGATGCAGATCCGCCGTGCAGCGGGTCGCGACACCACTGCGTTCGCTGAAACTGATGGGATCCTCGAGCAGTGGTCCCTGTAGATTGGGAACGGGACTGTCGAGCGCATGCGCTTCGCGGATGTACACCAGGAAAAACTCTACGTCCCCGGAGAAACGCTCATGAATTTCTGTCAGCCGACCGGCTGATCTGCGGAAGGGTGGTCAGGTGTAACTGCCGAAGATGAGCGCAACGGGTTTCTTACCGGCGAAACTGGATAGTTGAACGGACTTCTGTGAATCTTCAGCCAGTGGCAGCGTGAAGTCCGGAGCGACTTCTCCAACCGAAGGAGCAGGCCCACCGCGACGCGCATCGGCAGTTCCCCGTCCGGAAGCCCCCCCACCAGGATTCCCAGGACGGTTTCTTCCACCATCGGTAGAGATGGCCTCGACACGACCATCCCCGTCCGAATCGGCGCGTGTGAACATCATCTCGACACTCTCTCGATCGATGAATCCGGTCCCATCCGGGTCGATTCGATCGAGGAGAAACGCCATCATCCGGCCAAGTCCTTTTTCCTCCAGTTTGGATGCGAAAACCTCGACAGGGATCCTGCCCTGCTCGCTCATTCCATCGAGCGCACTTTCCCATTCGGCGCTGGTAACGACACCATCGGCATCCAGATCACCGAGTGCTCCGATCAAGCGACCTGGTCCTCGCCGACGATTGCCGCCGAAACCACCTCTCTGGCCATCGCCTCGTGCACCCCCACCTTCACCTCTCGAGGCCCGACCGCTCGAGCGCGTCGATGCCCAGCGCTGGATCTCCTCAGCTGTCAAACGGCCGTCACGGTCGAGGTCGTAACTGGCGAAGGCGCGGGAATCTCGATCGAACTCGTCGCGAGTGACGATGCCGTCTCCATCGTCATCGTGACCCTTGATGATGTCCCACACCCGCTCAGCAACCGCTGAAGAACCCCCCTGGGCAAGAACTGGAACAGAAACCCAGGTGGAAAGGCACAAGAAAACAAGGACAGGGATTGAGGTGCGCAGAGGAAACATCTTCACCACCTATTTCTCCCTATAGAACCCCGGACAGACTGAACAGATTCAATCCGATTCCCCGGGTTCATCCCGGCCCGGTTCGATCACCTGTTGCAGAAGACCCCAGGAAGTCAGAAAGGCAAGGCGCCCGATATTCTCCATCTTGACGGGCATCAAATATTCCACGTCATCAGTAGGTGAGTGATAATCACCATGCATTCCTCCGAAGAAGAACACCGCAGGGATGTCGGCACTGAGGAAAGGAGCCTGGTCGGACCGATCCAGGAATTCATCCATCCCGGTCTCGTCAATCGTCAGCCTCAGGATCTTGGCCATCTGTTCTATGACACCGCCAAGATATTCGTCGGAAGCTCGCCGACCTACTTTGACCACATCGGGGTTATTTCGAGAGATCATGTCCATGTTGACCATCCCACGAATCGACTCGATTGGATATCCACCCTCCGCCACGAAAAAGTTGGAACCATGCAACCCCAACTCCTCGGCATCGAAGGCGACGAAGATCAGGGTTCTCTTGGGACGAAGCCGATTGAGAGCGTAGGCCTCTGCCAGTTCCAGCAGTGCTGCCACCCCTGAAGCGTTGTCGTCAGCACCGTTGTGGATTTCACCCTTGCTGCCCTCCGGATATCGCCCAGACATCAGTCCCCTACCGAGATGGTCATAGTGGGCTCCGATGACGACAAATTCATCACGGAGTATCGGATCTGCCCCCAGCAAACGCCCGACCACGTTTCGACCCAGGCTCAGATCCCTTCCGTTTCGGCTCACCTCCAGGCGTACGTACGGTCGTCCCATTCGCACGGTACCGTCATTTGTCGATTGCCGCTTCCAGGAACGCGCGGGACGCCCGGAAATTTTCCACAGCTTCTGGGTTCCACTGCCATGGATTCGCACCACGGGAATCGGGAGCAGTTGCTGAGCATGAAGTTGGCGTTCTTCTGCGGATTGGCCTCGAGTCCCCGGGGGCGGCCAGACCTCCGAGGGACCGGGCCGACTGGCTTTCCCGACCAGAAACAGCGCCACTCCTCCTCGCTCGACGATATCGGCACAGGTCGCCTCGAGCACCTCTTCGGAGAGGGGCTCATCGATCGGCAACACCGCGATGTGATCCTTGATCGGATCTCGCTCCACTTGCTCTGGCGTCTGCAACGGCTCGAGCAGATAGGCACACATCGCTGACAAATCGGCATCCGGTGATCGAGGGTGTGGCAGGAATTCGTCACCAAACTGTAACGACAGCACACCGACAGCAATCTCGGAGACCAGGAACCGGACCCTGTTGGCTGACTCCACTGGACCCCGGATCCCGGTTCGCCCCGGAATTGCGAAGTTCTGGAACCATGTTCCGTCATCGCCTCCGGGAAGCAGTCCGTTCTGATCAAACGATTTCTTGATGTAATCCGCTGCGTCGCGCGAACCGCGACTTCCGGCCAATCGACCTTCCCTCAGATCATCCGCAAGCCAGATGACATGTTCGAGACATTCGCGCGCGGTGATGGAGCGCGCGGCATGCTTCACCTCCGGGGAGATCCTGTCCTTGCCGGATCTTCGTCCTGACGTGGGACGTCCCTGTCCCTCGACGACGGTACCCAGCAACACAGTGGCCAGCAGCGCCA
>Ga0310122_10000934_pt1 | contig 18671 bp, 23 predicted proteins | sample CB6_Bottom_1051__FD_203503 | JGI IMG/M metagenome (GOLD analysis project Ga0310122, IMG submission 203503) | Marine microbial communities from Western Arctic Ocean, Canada - CB6_Bottom_1051 | ecosystem: Environmental > Aquatic > Marine > Oceanic | place: Canada: Western Arctic Ocean | collected...
TTCAACCATGTAAACATAATACATTTATAACTTATTTGCGTACATCTTCTAAAGAATACCCCCTGAAGTAAACACGTATCACATCATAAGAGATGAAAATTTTCTCAGAGTAGACTTCTGTTTTAATGAGTACATCTTTTCTTTTCAGCTCATCAAAGGTGCGGTAATACAAAGAGATGACGGCAGGTCTTCTTGAAAAAATGTCACAATCAGAGATTTCTATAAAATATTCTCTCTCCATACCTAAAAATTTATAAAACTTTTTTGCACCAAAAGTGTAAACTTCTTTGTTATGTATACGTTTTTCTTTAATCTCTTCACGTTTTTGCACACTGAGTCTTTGTTCATTCAGTTTAGAAAGAATGTTCTGTTTCTCTTCTTCATCGTACTTAGCGTCTTTCCCGTCTAAACCTTTAAAAGCTTTTTGCGTAATACGCCTCTCTTCATCCAAACGATCTAAAATCATTTGTTTCTCGTCATCTGTAAAAATTTCTTTTTTATACAAATTATTTAGGTTATTCTCATTGTTTTTAATACTTGCCATACACTAGCCTTTTCATGAATATATTTCCCTAAATTCCTTGTTTACTAATCATTTTGATGTAACGTTATCATATTATACAATATAACATTTAATCTTTACCCGTATAACAGCACTTTTTTGCTAAAATTACATCCTTATATTTACTTTCTACAAGTAAACCTAAAACTCATTTGTTAAGGAAACACCTCATGTCAAACGCTTGCGAAAAAGCCTATATCACAACCCCTATTTATTATGTCAACGACATTGCACACATCGGCCATGCTTACACCACCATCATTGGAGACACACTTGCACGTTATTCACGTATGATGGGAATGGAAACTTTTTTCCTCACAGGAACGGATGAACACGGCCAGAAAATAGAAGAAGCCGCAAAATCAAGAAATAAAAGTACCCAAGCTTACGCGGATGAAATCTCAGCCACGTTTAAAGACCTTTGGGATGACTTTGACATCTCTTACGACAAGTTCATTAGAACCACTGACGCAGACCACATGAAAGGTGTGCAAAAAGCTTTTACAGCTATGCATGCCAAAGGGGACATTTACAAAGACACCTATAAAGGGAATTACTGTATCTCTTGTGAAACTTTTTTCCCTGCCATTCAATTGGTAGATGATGAGTTTTGTCCAGAGTGTGGAAAAAGCACAACGATCGTTGAAGAAGAGTCTTACTTCTTTAGACTTTCAGACTACCAAGACAGACTGCTTCAATACTATGAAGACCATCCTGACTTTATTTTACCAAGAAGCAAAAGAAATGAAGTGATTCGTTTTGTGGAAGGTGGACTCACTGACCTTTCTATTACCAGAACTTCTTTTGACTGGGGTGTAAAACTGCCTGAGCAATTTAACGACCCAAAACACGTGATGTATGTTTGGCTAGATGCCCTTATGAACTACCTTACAGCACTTGGTTATGGTACAGATGATGCTAATATGGATCAATGGCCTGCACGTATACAACTCATAGGAAAAGACATTTTACGTTTCCATGCCATTTACTGGCCAGCATTTTTAATGAGCCTTGACCTTCCTTTACCAAAACACATTGCTGCACACGGTTGGTGGACACGTGATGGTGAAAAAATGTCAAAGTCAAAAGGAAATGTAGTTAACCCTAGAGAAGTTGCAGATGCTTATGGCTTAGACAACTTCCGTTACTTTATGTTGAGAGAAGTACCTTTTGGTGGAGATGGTGACTTTTCACAAAAAGCACTTATTGACCGTATTAACTCTGACCTTGGAAATGACCTTGGAAACTTGATGAACCGTCTTATAGGTATGTCAGGTAAATACTTTGAAGGTAAAATTGACTCTACAAATGTGGCGAAGTATTACCAAAGTGAGTTAGATGATGTACATGCTTCACTTGAAAAACTTGAGCCTCTACTTTTTGAAATGCAAATCCACCGTTACCTTGAAGAGCTTTGGAGACCACTGACTGTGGCCAACAAAGCCATAGACATGTACCAACCGTGGACACTCATGAAAGAAGGGAAAGAAGAAGAAGCCATGGCACTAAATGGTTTGATTGCTGCTATTCTTGCTAAAGTTTCTATTATGCTTTCTCCTGTGATGCCTGCTGTGTGTGCAAAAATTTCAAAAGCCTTAGGCTTTGAAATCAACAATGACACATGGTCAAGCATGACAAAAGGTACAGCACTTCTTGAAACCTTCACTTTAGAAAAGATTGATCCACTTTTCCCTCGTATTGAAGAGCCTCTACTTACACAGATAGAGCCTTTAGACACAAAAGAGTCGGCAAAAAAACCTGACAAAAAAGCAGAAAAGAAAGATGCAGATAAAACAGAAGGTATTGCCCTTATTGGCATAGACCAGTTTTTCCAAACTTCTTTAAAAGTAGGTACAGTAGTTCAGGCTGAAGAAGTACCAAAGTCTAAAAAACTTCTTTTACTACAAGTAGATATAGGTGAAGATGAGCCTAGACAAGTGGTTGCAGGTATCAAAGAGTGGTACTCCGCAGAAGAGATGCTCAACACGCAAGTCTGTGTTGTGGCAAACCTCAAACCAGCAAAACTCATGGGTTATAAATCAGAAGGTATGCTTTTAGCTGCTAAAGATGAAAATGGCCTGTGTATGGTACGTCCAGAAAAGCCAAAAACGGCTGGAACGAACATAGGATAAGGGAGTTAATCATGAAAATAGAAGATATAATAAACCTCACAGAAGGTGTCCTTACTAACACGCCACAAGTACAAGCCATTGGCGCAGCGACTGTCTACCAGTCTAAAGTTGAACATGGAGATCTTTTCTTCTCTTCTAACCAAGAAGAGATAGACTTAGCCATTAAAAAGGGTGCTTATGCCATTGTCTATGATGATGACAGTATCGTAAGAAACGATGATGAAATTGCATGGATTAAAGTCTCAGACATCCAACTTGCAGCTTACAAACTCATCCGTTATGTTGTCATAAAAAAAGAGGCTGTATTTTACTTACTGAGTGAACATGAGCTTACTTTTCTGAAGCTCATCATTAAACATAAAGGTAACGTGTCATTTATTGCTGATGATTGGCGTAAAGCATTTGAGCAAATACTCAACTCTGACGCTTCTTTATATGTGGGAACAAACAAAGAGCTTATGCAACTCATTAAGCCTGATGTACCTCTGCTAAACAGAGAGGTAGATGGCTATCTTGTTTCAGACACACTCTTTAAAAGTACTTACAAAGTAGATGGTTTTCTTTACCAAGAAAGAGAACTCATACCTTTTCACTTAGAGTTTTTACTACGTGCGGTTGATTTTTGTAATGTACATGACATTGCTTACACTATGGACCGGATTAAGTACACTAAACACTTTTTACCAGTGTTTATTGATGCGAAACTACGTAGTACTTCTGCCAGTAAAAGTGACAAAGTAGCTATTTTTACAGACAACACTGCAGATATCACAAGAGCCAGAGAGTATGTTATGAGATCTAACATGTGGGTAAAATCTGTGGTTTTCACACCACCAAAAACCAAAGTACCTGGCATTGACCATCCCCATTGGTTTAAAACAGAAGAAGAAGTGAGAGATTTACTTAAGAACACTCACTACAACTACGCATTTATCCTCAATGCAGATAAAAGCATTTTAAATACGATTAAAGAAGAGTACTCACTCTTTTAATCGCTCCTATTTATTATTTGTCGGCCTGGGGATACCCCAGACCTACGTTTTCCTAATTACAATCATATTTTTTCCATTATCAGCAATCAATTCACAGCCATTCTGCTCACACAACACTTCAAAAGTCTTAGCCCTAAAAAAGACAATGTGTGTAGGGTCTTGGTGGTAATACCATTTTGCAAATGCCTCTTTATCATTGGGGTGAAACTGAGTTTGTAAAGCCAAGTACCCACCCTCTTTTAAACGTGATACTAAACTTTCAAACACTTCTTTTGGCTGATGTAAATGTTCAAAGACTTCCGTGGAAACTATAAGGTCATACTTTTTACTTTCAGCTAAAGTATCTGGATGATAAATAGGGTCATAGTAGTCACATGCTATACCCTTGGCTTCTAGTAAGGTAGCCAAAAGTGATGTACGTCCACAGCCAAAGTCTAAAGCCATTTTTGGCGCTTCGACTAAAGGTAAAGTAAAGTCCAAAAAACGTTGAAAGTACGCTTGATAGCCAAGATCTTCCGCATCATTTTCATGTAAGTTATAACGCTCTTTTTGTGTAGAGAAGTCTTGATGGCATGAGGGGTCTTTAAAAATGTATTCACAAGGCTTACATACATAATAAATGATATTGGTTTTTTCATCTAGAAAACTTTCGACACGCTTCTTACAAATATGACAAATCACTGCTACTCCTTTAATGACTGTTATGTTACTATCTAATCAATTAATTTTAGGACGATTTAGATGAAAAGAAGAGACTTTTTAAGCACAAGTGCTTTGGCAGCAACCGCCCTTACTATGAGTGCATGTCACCGCGCACCCAAAGAAGATGAAGCGGGGGAAGTGATCCAGGCAAAAAGTAAAAAAGTCACCCTCAAAATAGCCACCTCATGGCCTGCAAGTTTCCCCATTATGGGCACAGGTGTTGATGCCTTTGCCAAACGTTGTTTTGAACTCTCAGGGGGAAGTTTGGAGATTAAAGTCTATCCTAAAAACATCTTAGTCCCTGCCCTACAAGTTTTTGATGCCTGTTCTGCTGCACAGATAGATGGATTTCACTCAGGTGTCTATTACTGGAAAGGAAAGAACCCTGCCTTTTCCATTTTTGGAGGTATGCCTCTAGGACTTACTTCTGAAGAGATGATCACATGGATGAAATTTGGAGGGGGCTATGATCTTTGGCGTGAAATGTATGGTAAGTTTAACCTCTATCCTCTTATTGGGGGAAGTACTGGACCTCAGATGGGTGGTTGGTTTAAAAAAGAGATCAACTCTCTAACGGATCTTAAAGGCCTTAAAATGCGTATTCCTGGCCTAGGTGGGGAAGTGATGAAAAAACTTGGTGTAAACCCTGTTTTACTACCTGCAGGAGAGATATACACAGCTTTAGAACGTGGTACCATTGATGCGACTGAGTGGGTAGGACCTGCACTTGACTCCATGATGGGGTTTTCAAAAGCAGCCCCATATTACTACCAAGGTTGGCATGAACCAGGTTCCATTTTAGAACTCACTTTTAATAAGACCCGCTGGGAAAAACTCTCAAAAGAACACCAAGCCATCATCACCTCAGCATCTGAAGAGATGACTGGCAATATGTTACAAGAGTTTCGTTATAAAAATGCAAAAGCCCTACAGAAGTTAGACAAAAATGTACAGATTAAAATATTTCCAGAAGAAATGATGAAAGCAGCAAAAGTGGCGCTTGAAGAAGTACTAGAAGAAGAGAGTGCCAAAAGTGAAGACTTTAAACGTACGCTCAAAAGTTACAAAGACTTTGTGGCTTACAATAACCCTTATGACAACATCTCGACTAGGCACTTACTCAATATTAGAGATTAGTATTTTTTATTGCTATATTCGAGTAAGTCTTCTGCGCTTAGATTATCCATCAGTCTAGAAAGATTACGAAGAGAAAAAAGTCTTAACTTTTCCCCTTTCTCTTTTTTAAGTTCAGAAGAAAACTTATTTTTAGAGAAGATGATAAAGGTATCAACTTCTAAAGAAGCTTTTTTACAAGCCTCTTTAAGTTGTGTAAGCTCCGACTTATTGGCTTTTTGTTTTCCATATTTACAAGTACCTGCAAGTAAGGCACCTGATTTACGTTTTATCAAAAGATCAATACTGACATTTTTATCGTAATACTCACCTATCTCAACGATGGCATCCCCTTCAAACTCTTCTTTAAAAGAGATTTGTATGAGTTCCCGTACGAGTTGCATGTAAATGAGTGTTGTAAACTCATTTTTCATTTGAGACCAACGTGTAGTCACTTCGTCATACTCACCCTCTCTAATGCTCTTATAGGTAGGAGAAATCACCGCAAACCAAAAACGCATAAAAGGGGTCACAAAAAGAAGTTTGTCTGAAATAGCATCTTTTTCATCTACAGGTTTTTCCACAGACTTGTCAAAGACTAAAAACCCATCTTTTATTAAAAAGTCAATGACCTCTTCACCCTCTTCTCTACCTATATTTACTTTTTTAAATGCAGAGTGTTCTCGTCTGTCGCCCGTGGCAATAGCAGAAAGCATAGCATGGTAGGCAGGTTTTGAGTGGGTAATTTTAGTCAAGTCCCCGTGAATGTAACGGTAATTGTTCAAGACTTTATTGACAATGAGTTTGTCTAAGGGCTTAGTCATATCAACGCTCCACCCCATACCACCAAAAACGGCGAAGTACTCTACTGCTTTTTCAAAGTCAGTGACTTTATTTTGGTAACAAAAAGAACGGAATTGTGCCAGAAGAGAGGGATGTGAAGAGAGTTGTTTTGACATATTATAACCTTGGTATTAATATCAAATTATACCCTAAGATACTAAGAAGGCTTAGCTTAGAACCTATAGGATACATTTAAAGCAATATTAGAAACTTCTATATCCTTATTATCTATAGGTACTTCTGTGGAAAACTGTTTAATATAGCGAAGATTTACAAACACATTAAAATCTCTATAATCACTCACATACTGCCTAAATGCTAAAGATTTATATCTATAGCCAAGTCCATAAATATTACTACCGTCCACTGCGGATATTAAGTTGTCATCAACTTTAGTATAGACGAAAGAGAGTGTCTCTTTTTTACTCATGCTATCATGACTAACATCACAAAAAATACAAACTTCATCTATACTCCCTACACATCGATAATGAATTGTATAATAGTAAACTAGTGTTAAAAATATGTCAAACAGACTTGATTATTTTCTTTCTTTCTTGCTAAGGTTTTAACACAAATCTTTATACGTCAAGTAGACTCTCAAGTCAAATTCAAGCTGATGATACTCTGGTTCTATATAGCTACAAAGTTTGTAAAATGCTTTGTTGTGTTCTTTGACTTTGAGGTGGGCAAGTTCATGGGTGACTATCATGCGTAAAAAGGCTTCAGGGGCATTTTTGAACAGATGTGAGATGCGTATCTCATTTTTGGCTTTGAGCTTTCCACCTTGTACGCGTGAGACAAAAGTATGTGTACCCAATGCAGAACGAACATCACGTATCTTAGTATCATACATTACTTTTGCTATGGGAGGTGAACTCTTCATATGTTCATTTTTAAGTGCCATCACATAGCTGTAGAGACTTTTATCTGATCTGTGGGTGTGTTGTTCTTTGTAGCGAGAGAGTATGTAGTCGCCTAATTTATCTTGCTCTATGAGCCTTTGTATTTGAGCTTGGAGTTGGGAATCATAACCATTGAGATATTTTAACATGTGAGATTATACAATTATAAGTATATTATCATGCTAGAGAAAAGTAAGAAGAGTGAGTGTTTAACGGATTCTAAAATGAGATAAGGAAATTTAAGTCAGGGTTACAACATGACAAGATCACAGATCTATATCAGCTCTTTAGAGGATTTATCAATAAACGTGAAGCCAGTTCATTTACAGAAGAGATTCAAACGGAAAGTGCCATAATGATGCCTGTTTTTTCATATGATAACAAAGAGATGATAGGCTATGTCTGTTTTATCTCGCAATCAGAGAGCGATATGGACATGGAAAAACATCTTTAACAAATCCAATGTAAGTTCAAAAATAGAACTTTTCAACAAATACCACATCCGCCTTTAATAAAAAGTTTGCTACATTCACAGCACAGAAAATTAAGAAGAGAAAAAATGAATCCCACAGAGATAGCCGAAGAAAAGATAGCCCACTGTAAAGCAGAGAAAATACCCTACTTAAACCTCAGTGATTTAGGTTTATCTGTCTTACCCGAGTCCATAGCTGAGTTAACATGGATTCAAGCACTCACCATTTCACGTAATGAACTCACAAACATCGATGCCATAGCAACACTTACAAACCTACATAAATTGTCATTTGCAAACAATAACATATCGAACATTGAAGTACTCAAAAACTTGCCAAAACTCAAACATCTTTTTATCAAACACAACAACATTAGCGACTTAAGTCCACTTCAAGAGCTCCAAAAGTTAAAAAAACTAGAAGCAAACCATAACAGCATCTCAACCCTAGAGCATATTGGACACTCAACACAGTTAGTTTTTCTTGATGTCGCACACAACAGACTAGCAAATATCGATGATCTACTTAAAGTGCAAAGCCTTGTATGGCTTTGTATAGAGAAGAACCCACTTGCACCCTACAAGCTCTCTGACATAGCACAAGCACTACCAAACTTACGTCACTTTACCTATAGATAAAGTCATTATTTTATCAGGGCAGATAAAAGTTACACTTTGAGATGAAGAGATCTGCTCTATGGCCTTTTATGTTAAACTAAACATAGAATGGTTATCGTATAAGACTAAGCCTTTTAAAGGAGCAAACGATGAAACATCTTAAAATACTCATAACATTTCTACTTTTTTTCTCTCTTTTTACCCCAACACTCAATGCCATGCCAGCTGAACAAATGAAGAAAATACTGGGCATGACACAAAACTCATGGGTGAGTTTTCGTGATTTTAATGGAAAACAACTCATCTACTTCACCCACCTAGAAGCGTATACCTGTGGTATAAAAGAAGTACATTACAGCATCAACACCGATGCATTAGACAAAGTCTGGACACTACAACCCTGCCAAGATGATGGTATATCAACAATCAAAAAAGATTTGATCATGTTACACTTAGCGCTAGGTACTGCAAAATCTATTGATGTGCAACTCACATTTATTGACGGTACAAAAAGTGAAGTACTGCATAAAAAGCCCTAAGTATTTTTAAAGGGTAGACCTTTTACACTCAAAACGCATATTGAAAACATCTTTAACAAATATAAAGATAAAGTTAAAATCACTGTAGAGATATTCATAAGCAATTCTTGCAAATGGTATGAAGTTGTCTGAAATGTCAAAAATGGCATTATCCTGTGCCGGTGCATACATACCTGCTGTTACAAAGAAGTGGTCGTTTTCATTAAAAAGACCGTCTCTGTCACAATAGACTTGAAAACCAGTGGCTGCTCTTGCACCTATCTTTTCTTTTTGTGTTGCATTGTTGTAGTTCTTCATGTCGAACATTCTTAGTGGTTTATAGAGTCCTGTGTTATAGAATTCCATACCTGAGAAGGGTCCAAGGTTTGATGTGGAGAAGAAAACCGCCCCAAGATAACTTTCATCATCTAAAGCATGCACGTAAACAACTTTACCATCTATGGATTCACCTTCTACTTTTCTGTGGTTTAGTTTTATAATCGCACCTACATTTTCAGATACACGTCCTCCAAGCATAAGTATTGCAGCACGGATCGCAGACCATTCTCCTTCATTGGTACCATCGTCAGGAATATTTCCTTTACCATCCGGTTTGTCATAGGTCTTATTATATTTTGATTTTATGAGCAGTGATGGGTTAATATCCACATTTGAAACAAACACTGATTCCGGAGTATTCATATCTTGAACTTTTTGACTGATGGTCATACCTGAAGCAGCAAATTTCCTACCAAATTTGTTAAGTCTTGGCATTTGCTGTGTGTGACAGACTGCACAGTCCATTCCTGTTTGTGCCGTAAACATCGGCATTGCCTTCACCCCCTGTGTCAAAGTTACCAATGTAAGCACACTTACTAACAGATGATTAAAATGCTTTTTTTGTCTCATTTCACTCCCCCTTAATAAAATATATAAAATTATAACATAAAAGAAAGATGTGAGACATCACCTTTTCATGTAATAAAATAAGCTTTTAAGGCTGGAGGTAATAGAATATTATTATACACACTAGGAGAAAAAATGACAGTTGTTAAAATACTATTACCACTCTTATGCGGGAGTTTCTTACTTGCCTCATCCGGAAGTTCTCTTTATACCAAGAAATGCAAAAGTTGCCATGGGGTAACAGGGGAAACAAAATCTATGGGAAAATCTAAAGTGATCAAAGGTATGCCTGTTGCAACTATAGAAAAAGCGATGCAAGACTATGCTACAGGAAAGAGGAAATCTATGAGTATCATAAAAAAAATGAAAAAAGATTTTATGCGTCAACATAGCAAAGAAGAGCTTCATGCCGTAGCAAAATATATTAATTCACTTTAAAATAACAGGGTCATAATATACAATTAATTATAAATAAAATCCACAATTCAATATAAATGATACCGTGATACTACATAAAATCGTAGAGTTATAAGAACCTTCTCTTAAAATTTTATAGGTTCTCATAATATCATCAGGCATATCCATAGATTCTATAGACTCAGTTAACGTACCTATATCTGTCTCTTCTATGAGTTTACAACTTTTAGTACCTCTACTAACTCAGTTTCTCCTAAGTTGATACATTCATCATAAAGATCTTGTAGATAATCAACATAAAACTCTCCACAGACACTTTCACTCTCATCGATCATAGAAACATCAATACCATAATTGATACATAATTCTTGAGCTGCATCCATATGTCTCTGTTCAGAGAGTTGAATACTTGCAAATGTACTTTCATCAGGATATAATTCACCTAAATATATATAGACATCACGCGCCACTTTTTCTTCCTGATAGATAAAGAAAAGTCTATCTTTTTGCTCATCTGTAAGTGTTGAAGTTCCACCACTGTATTCACTAGCATACGCTGAAGATGACAAAAGTGCGATACCACTTGCTCCAACTACTAGCATTTTTGATAAAAAAACCTCTACGGTCATTTTGATTTATATCTTTGTTCATAAATTATCCTTTTGGATATATTTTAATTACAAACAAAGTATGAAAAGAGTGTGAATATAGGTATTTTCACTCGCGCGTAAATATGCCAATAATGAAAGTTTATCTTTGACTCTAGGTAAAGAGCTTATAAAAAATCGACTAAAAGTTAATCTCTGAACTTAATACTTTTTGTTCGTATAGACTAACAAGTCATCTTTAGTCAAATTATCTAGCAATGAAGAAAGTTCTATTTTAGATAAAAGTATCACTTCCTTCTCTTTCAATACCTCTACTTCTCGGGTAAATCCATTTTTAGAAAAAAGTACATAATCAGAAATATCTAATTCTGCTTTTGCACACTTCTCGATAAGTGTATCCATCATGTTACTTTTTGCTGGATTAGGAGAGTATTTACACGCTCCAGCTACCATGGCACCTGACTTTTTTTTCGCAAGTATGTCTATTTCTAACTTTTTATCGTAGTAAGACCCTATTTTTTCAATGGGGTCCTCTTTATTCTTTTCATTAAATGTTTCTTTTACAAGATCTAATACCAAAATGTTAGACAACAACACAGAGAAATTATCTCTTACTTTATGCCATTTTTGAGAAAACTCATCGTAATCACCCTCTGCAATACTTTGATAATTAGAAGAAATCATAGCAAACCAAAAACGCATAAAAGGTAAGTCAAACAACACTCTGTCTGATTTGCCACCTTCCTCTGTTAAAGGTTTTTCCACTGACAAGTCAAACTTGATTAAACTTTTACTCACTAAGTAGTCTATGGCTTCTTCACCTTTTTCTTTACCTACTTTGGCTTTTTTCAACACATCTTTTTCATGGTTAACACCCAAAGCAATAATGTTCAACACCATATGGTACAAACCATTGTTATGTGTGTAACGTGTCATGCTTTCATGTAGTGATTCATAGTTGGCAAGTATTTTATCTTCAATGAGTGTTGCCACACTTTTAGAAGTATCAACCTCCCACCCTGTTCCACCAAACACAGTAAAGTACTCCAAAGCCTTATCAAACTCTCTGATATTGTTCTGATAAGCAAAAGAGCGAAAATGTTGTAAAAGAGTTGGACGTTTTGCCATGGGTTAGCCTTTTTTTAGATATGTGATTATAGCTTAACTTTGGATGTAAATAGTCACTATAGACTGAAATAAAGTGATAAGTACTCATTATTATATAGTGCAAATCATAAATATATGAAGTAAAAAGTGTTACACTAATAGCAATATACTTAAAAAAATAGAATAATTTTTATCACACTTTTATTGCAAGGTTTCTAACTACATGACAAGCTATTATCTTCTACTCATACAATTCCTTTTTGTGCTTGTTACACTTTTTATTTTTTGGAAAAGTGTAAGATATTTTCGTCGAACGTGGATATACAAAAGACTTAGATCTCTGCCTTTTCCAACCCCCTATATAAACATACTTCAACCTATACCGCAATACCAGTCATTATCACCTACAGACAAAGAAAAACTCCACCTTATGATACTTCTTTTTATAGAACAAAAAGAGTTCATTGGCGCAAAAATGCTCATCAATGATAAGGTCAAAGTTGTTATCGCATTTTATGCTTGTCTCATGAGACTTGGATTTGAACTGGGTGAGAAGGACCATGTCTCTAGTATCATTGTCTACCCAAAACACTTCATCGTTAATGACTCACATACGAGTGATGGAATACACTATCATGGCGCATCAGTACTTGAAGGACAATCAGCCAATGGCACTGTCGTCATTTCATGGCAGGATATAGAAGAAAATATAGTACAACAGGGAAAAGAGAATGTCATCATCCATGAGTTTGCCCATGAGTTAGATTTTGAAGATGGTCTTGCAGATGGTACGCCTCTTTTGGAAAGTTCAAACTACGAAAGGTGGTCAGATGTCTTTTCTAAAGCCTTTAGTACATTAAAAGATCTGGAAGAAAAAGATATACATTCAGAAAGGCTAGTGTTTTTAGGAAACTATGCCTTAACAAATGAAGCTGAGTTTTTTGCAGTTTGCAGCGAACGTTTTTTTGAAACACCCAAAGCACTCAAAAAACATTTTCCTGATGTCTATGAAGAGCTTAAACGTTTTTATAGACTTGATACAGAAGCATTATTTTCACCCGAACTCTAAAGTCCCAAGTTACGCATAAAGTTTGAAGCGATATCTGCACTTTTAGTTTTGAAGTATTCCCCTGTATTTGGAAGATACACTACATCTATGGCTTCAGAAAATAGCCTAAGCCATTGTTCAAATGCCTCACGACTGATGCCTGCTATCTCAAAATGTGGTGCCATAGGCCGTCCAGCATAAGCTTCATCACCCAAAGCCACAAAAGCCCAAAACTGACTTAAGAGGACAAGATGTTCTTCCCACACATCACTCTTGATGTCATCACCCAACTTCTCCACAAAAAATGGACCTACCAAAGCATCTTTGAGTACCATGGGGTAAAATGTTCTTACGAGTCTCTCTATATTTTCATCGTTTATAGTATTTGCTTGTTCTGTTTGCATGACATACCTTTATATCTTGGGACTATAATTTATTTAGTCTTCATCTGCTGGTGAAGCGTAGCTAGATAAAAATTTCATTTTATCATCAAATTCTGAAAGTTATTATAGGTTCAACGCTATTGGGTACCTATCTTTTATTATTATATGTGTTGTGTATACTGAAAATAAAAAAGAGATAATGATACTAGGTAAAACTGTATTTAAAACATCGTATGTATTTATATACACATGCATAGAGACAAGAAAAGTAGATGCGATGATAACAGTAAATATAGCTGAAAAGACAAAGTATATTCTTTTATTTGGAAATAAGTTATAAAAAAATCTGTAATTATACTTTTAAGAGGATCCCTATCAATTTAGTATATTTATACTAATAATTAAAAGAGTGTCCTCTGTCTAGCTTCTGTCTCTATCTCCTCTTCAATGCACTCAATACTGTCATTTTTTACACTATTCACAGTCTCACTCACAGGAAAATATCTAATTTTATCACTTTCTAGTGGGGTGTACAGTCCATTAAGGTCACGATAGCTACTTTTATTGTCTAACCATAACTCCCATTGATGGGATTCAAGTATGACAGGCATACGGTCATGAATACTTGCTATTTTTTCATTGGGTTCCGTGGTAAGCAAAGCACAGGTAAGTATGGTTTTTTTTAGGGTATTGTCATACCACGATTCATAAATGCCAGCAAATACAAAATAATCTTCATTAGCCGATACAATAAAATAAGGTTTACTCTTTTTAGTCCTGACATCCTTTTTCCACTCAAAGTAACCATTGAGAGGAATAAGACATCTTCTTTGCTTGTAAGCTTCCTTGAAACTACTCTTTTCAAATACCCTTTCACTTCGTGCATTGATTTGCATACTAGAGCGATCTTTTGCCCAAGAGGGTATCAGCCCAAAGTGGGCATAGGTATACACTTTTGTATTGGTATAGATAGCTATATCTAAGGTGGGAGCAATGTTATATTGCTTCTTTAAGACGCCAATAGTATCTCTAAACATCCCAAACTTTTTTGCAATGTCTTCTTTAAAAGCAAGGTCATCAAACATGCACAATCGTCCAGGCACTAGCTCCCCTTTGTCAATACATAGTCCTTATTTTCTAAAGACTTAACTAGCAAAACTTTCTATCACACTCTCAAGCGTTTGTTCCTCAGCGTTAGCTTCACAACTAACTCCTTTATCTTCAAGTGTTTTTATAATCATCAAGATGTAAGCTGCAAAGGGCTTAGAAAGAGAATCACTTAAACCTATCTCCGGAGTAATAACATCTGGAACAATCGCAAGAAGGCTGACTTCAGGTAGGGTATCCCCTTTACCTTCTAATATATTCAGACATCCTAGGACACCCGCCTCATCAACATCTGCATCCGTACTAAAACCACGAAATGTTGACATAGGAAACTGATACATTGAACCTGCAACTTCCTCAATTCCAATGGCATCAAGGACAAATATTTCCTCATATTCCATAAAGATATTGAGTAAACTCATTCCTTCAACACCACCATGGATGATATCCACACTTGGGTGAAAACTGTAATTAGACTCTAGATATTTACTCGCATATAAAGCAATACCTTCATCTTTCTGTAATATATTTCCGACGCTTAAAATAGCAAATTGTTTTTTATTCATACCTCATTTTAACTAAATTTTCCAATAATAAAATAAAGGGTATAGTTAACGTAAAAAAGAAGTGTATAATTCAATCAATTTATGAGTGACAGAGGAAATTTGCCTCTCATGTGTACGTTTCTAAAATAAGGAAGAACTATGAAAGAATTAAACCAAACCTCTGCTACTGTAGAAACACTTAATGATCTAGCACCGTTAGCAGATTACTCGCTTCTCGACACGCTTAACTGCGATCCAGAAGCGAAAGAAAATGGTGTCGACCATGACCCGAGAGAAGTTTTCACAGGGCACTATGTCCCAGTAAAGCCAACCCCAATCAAAGACCCACAGTATATTGCGCACAGTAAGACCTTATTTAGGGAACTAGGCTTTGCCGATAGCCTGGCACAATCGGCCGACTTCGTTCGCATGTTCTCCGGCGATATCTCTCAGGTACCAGAGCCGATGCGTAAGGTCGGTTGGGCATGTGGGTATGCGCTTTCCATCTACGGTACAGAATACTACCAACAATGCCCCTTTGGAACTGGAAATGGATATGGTGATGGTCGTGCTATGTCTGTCTTTGAGGGTGTGATTAATGGTAAGCGTTGGGAAATGCAGCTTAAAGGTGGTGGACGGACGCCATACTGCCGTGGCGCCGATGGTCGTGCAGTCTTGCGTTCTAGTATCCGAGAGTTTTTGGCACAGGAGCATATGCATGCGCTTGGAGTGCCAACATCACGGTCTTTGAGTTTGTATACCTCAAAAACGGAAAAGGTGAAACGGCCATGGTATAGGGAGGGGTCGCACTCGAAGGATCCCGAAGTAATGATAGATGAGGCCGTTGCTATTTCAACACGGGTTGCACCCTCGTTTATTCGGGTGGGTCAACTCGAACTATTTGGTCGCCGTGCCCGTAAAAATGAGCACCCCAAAGCGATGGAAGAACTCGAGATGATTGTCTTACACTTGATTGATCGTGAGTACAGTGACGTTATCGACAAAAATTTAACTACCGCAGAAAAAGTGCTGTTACTTGCGGGCGAGTTTCGCTCTCGCCTCACATCACTTGTGGCAAATTGGATTCGCGTTGGATACTGCCAAGGAAACTTCAATAGTGATAATTGTGCGGCAGGAGGCTTCACTCTCGACTACGGACCATTTGGGTTTATTGATATGTTTGACCCAAAATATCAGCCGTGGACGGGTGGCGGAGTTCACTTTTCATTTTTAAATCAACCACAGGCAGCAGAACGCAACTTTCATGTGTTTTGTATGGCTTTACAGCCCTTACTTCAGTCGGATAAAAACGCTCTACTTCAGCTAGATGAAATTAGAAATGACTTTGCCAAAGTAATGCAGGAGAAAATGAAAAAAATGTGGGCTGCAAAGCTTGGACTTAGTACTTTTGATGGAGCATTATTCAATGAACTCATAATGTTAATGGTACAAACTTCTGTCGATTATACAATCTTCTTTCGCGAGCTCTCACAGGTACCTGAAGACATTGAGCCACTCAAAAAAAGCTTCTATAAGGACTCTATTTATAATGAAGGAGCCCTAAAGAGCTGGTCAGGCTGGTTGGAAAAATGGAAAGCACTCCTCAACAGTTCCAATAAGCTCGAGGTGAATGATACTTCACCCCAATCCCGTGAGGAGCTTTCTAAACAAATGAGACTTGTCAACCCAAAATACAGTTTGAGAGAGTGGTTCCTTGTGCCTGCCTATCAGCAAGCCACTGAGGGAGACTATTCTCTCATTAGTGAATTACAAGAAGTGATGACAAATCCATACGATGAGCAGTCTAAAGAGATAGAGGATAAATACTATAGCCAAAAGCCCTCTGAGCTTTTTGAAATCGCTGGGATATCTCATGTCAGCTGTTCATCGTAATTTTCCATTCGTTCTTGATTAAAGGGGTGGCTCTCCCCTTATTTCAAAATAGTATGAGTGAAGAAGTTAAAATTCTATTTGCACTTCTTTTGATTTTTGAACATAGAGTAAGGCATTTGTAAATGCAAATTGATCCATCTCATCTAGACCTTCTTCTTTATATTCCAATAAACAGTCAATCCCCTCTAACTCAATATTTTTAACTTTTTTTAGGTACACGGTATAAAGTAATAAATCAGCTAAATCACCCACTGGTATAATTTCTCTAAAATTCTTGTCAAATTCACTTATGTATTCCTCAACGATATCTTCATTTGACATCAAAAGTATCCAAAGTATAATCTTGTCTATCTTTTCGGGTGCATTCACTTTCTTTAGAAAAGCATCATAGATCTCTTTATTTTGAGATATTTCATCAAGTTGTTCATTTACTTGTGTTGTTAAAAGGTGCATTCTTTCTTCAGTAAGTTTAGTATTTTTATACCCCTCTAGTATTGGCTCTTTAATATGAAATGTGTTCATTGTTTCTCTTTTTTATTTTAATATGTAATTATTGCAAGATATTCTTAATTATACGCAGGTACATCATACTTTTCAAACAAGACTTTAAGACCCTTTGTTAGCTTCCCACGGGCTGGGTACTTTAGCATAGGTTTTTTCTCTTGTCCTTTTCTTTTGGGAACAAAGGGTTCTTTATTATACAGCTTCTTGATTTTATTGTAGTTGCTCTTACTCACCTTTGGCTCTTTAGGTACTTCACTAGGATGCACATACATATCACCCTGCCCATCCACATAAGCACCCCTCTCAAAATAATCAGCTGCATTTCTTAAAAACATAGGTAAATCAAAGTCTTTTTCATACCCTAAACCTGTTCTCTTGAGTGCATTTTCAAGCTTACCCAAAATCGCGTTAGCTCTCTTGTCCAATGCCTCTCTAACCACACCTTTAGTAGGTGAGTACGCCTCCGCATTTCTTTTGTGTGCATGATCAAGTACCATTTTATCAAGTGGCATAGCTTTACCCAAGACTGGACACTTTTTACCGTTCATCAGCCAAAGCTGCTCTTTTAAGACTCTAATCTCTTTTTGTTTCATCTCTATATACATATGGCTCCATCTCGTTATGTCATTATATACTGATTTTATAATTAATGACTATTTTATATCATTCTGCACTATTTTTACTCTCGCAAAATTAAACAATACTCTATAACTTTTTTAGAAATTTTACCATATATACAAATACATTAGCTATAAGAGAAGAGTTAATTGCCTTAGCGGAGAAAGACTTAAAAATAAATTATTACAATCTATTGTAAAAATCTCTCTTAAGTATCAGACTCAACTGCGGAGTTTTCTAATTCCGCTTTTGCTCTATCGGCCTTGCAGATATAAGGTGCCTTATTGGAAGTCTTTGACTTTGCACGGGCACGTTTGAGACGTTTATCATGTATCTTTTGAAGCTTATCTTTTCTATTCATATTATTATCCCTTAAATATCTTACCAAATGGGGACAAACCCCTAACGTATATAGAATATTATCTTAAAGTCATTAAGTATCTAATTAGATGAACTTTAGTGAGTAACTTTAGATTAAATGTTTACTCTATTGAGTTTTTCTCCTTGTAGGAGGAAAAGTAAAGCTGTGTCCCCCTTTAGCGAAGCCACCCAATTCGCAAGCAAGAAACTAATACTGATGTCCTAACATCTTTTTTCTTTTTTCTGATAGAATAGTTAATGCTTGAATATTATTACTTTATTCATAACTAATTAGCAACTCTGAAAATAAAATATTTC
>Ga0310122_10000935_pt1 | contig 18670 bp, 15 predicted proteins | sample CB6_Bottom_1051__FD_203503 | JGI IMG/M metagenome (GOLD analysis project Ga0310122, IMG submission 203503) | Marine microbial communities from Western Arctic Ocean, Canada - CB6_Bottom_1051 | ecosystem: Environmental > Aquatic > Marine > Oceanic | place: Canada: Western Arctic Ocean | collected...
GAGCGTGACCGGCCTGCTCCATATAGGCCGTAGCCGGCCCGGGCTGGCCGATGGAGCGGATGGCCTGGGCGAGGCCGGTGGTCTGATCGGTCTCGGAGTCGGCGGAGGCCTCGAGGCCGCCGTCGCAACCTGGGGTGCGACCCTCATCCTGATCGGCGTGGGCCTGGTGTCCGCTGCGGTGATCACGCGGACCACTGTCCGTCAGGCGGCACGTGGAGCCGCCAAGGGGGCGGCGTTCACCGCTCGCCATGCGGCCCGGGGAGCGGTCGGCGGCCTGCGCCCAGCGGTCCGCGGGATCCGAAACTGGATTGAAGGCCTCCTGACGGCGCCCGGCGGCCACAATCCGGTCGTCAACGTGCCCCAGGCGATACCACCCGTGGCTGTTCCGACGCTTGCCCCGATCCCTCCGTCGGAGCCGGTGGCGCTGGCGGGTTCTGCCGGTGCCACCCCGCCGAAGCCCCGCAGGCGCAAGGCCAGGCCCAGGTCCACCGATGGCGGCGAGCAGCTCACCATCCAGCTCGGGCCGGCGGTGGCCGACTCGCAGTGGCGCCTGCCGTCCCTCGGATACCTGTCCAGGAGCGAGACACACGACGTCGACGCCAAGGCCGTCGAGGAGCGGGGCCTTCGACTCCGGGAGGCGTTGGCCGCCCATGGCGTCGAGACACGCCTGGTGGAGATGACCGTCGGACCGACCGTGACCCGGTTCGCCCTCCAACTCGGCGCGGGGGTGAAGGTTGCCCGGGTCACGAGCCTCAACAAGGACATCGCCTATGCCCTTGCAGCAGCCGACGTCAGGATCCTGGCCCCCATTCCGGGCCAGCAGGCCATAGGAATCGAGGTCCCGAACGAGGACCGTGAGGTCGTGGTCCTGGGTGACATCCTCTCCTCGCCTGAGGCACTGAAGGCCCGCCATCCGATGGAGGTGGGGATCGGACGGGACATCAGCGGCCGGTCCGTCATGTTGAACCTGGCCACCATGCCGCACCTCCTGATTGCGGGAGCGACCGGGGCCGGGAAGTCCTCCTGCCTCAACTCCCTGATCATGTCGATTCTGATGCGTTCCACGCCGGAGCATGTGAGGATGATCCTGATCGATCCGAAGCGGGTGGAGATGGGGCAGTACGAAGGAGTGCCCCACCTGCTGACAGCGCCCGTGACCGACCCCAAGAAGGCGGCGAACGCCCTCCACTGGGCCGTCCGTGAGATGGAACGCCGCTACGACCTCCTCTCGACGTGTGGCTTCCGGGACATCGGCGGGTACAACGCGGCCTTCGACCGGGGAGACCTGAAGACACCCCTGGGGGTGGTCGACGAGGACGGCGAGTCGGTCACCTACGAGCGCCTGCCCTTCGTGCTCCTCGTCGTGGACGAGTTGGCCGACCTGATGATGGTGGCAGCCCGTGACGTGGAGGATTCCATCTGCCGTCTGGCCCAGATGGCCAGGGCGGTCGGGATCCACCTGGTCGTGGCGACCCAGCGGCCGTCGGTCAACGTGATCACCGGTGTCATCAAGGCGAACATTCCGGCGCGCCTCGCATTCGCCGTGTCCAGCCTTGCCGACAGTCGGGTGATCCTCGACCAGCCGGGTGCCGAACGCCTGGTCGGCAATGGCGACATGCTCTTCCTCGGGCCCAGTTCCAGCGTGTCCCAGAGGATCCAGGGCGCCTGGGTCGACGAGAACGAGGTCCGACGGGTCGTGGAGTCGTGGGTCGCACAGGTGCGGGCCCTGGAGGACGCGGCGGAGGCTGACGAGGGTTCGCACGACCCGACCGGTCCCGTGGATGTGATTCCTGTGGGGCTGCCGGCCGATGTGATCACCGAGGACACCTACCGGCCGGTGGTCGGTGGCGGATCGGATGATGACGAGTTGTTCGAGCAGGCCCGACAGTTGGTGGTGTCCAGCCAGCTCGGTTCGACGTCGATGCTGCAACGCAAGTTGCGGGTGGGCTTCGCGCGCGCCGGTCGGTTGATGGACCTGATGGAGGAGACCGGCGTGGTGGGCCCGTCGACCGGCTCGAAGGCCCGCGTGGTCCTGATCTCGTCAGAGCAGCTTGAGGACCTCCAGGGGCAGGGCTACTAGCTGCTTCCGCAGGAAGCAGGACCAAGCCCGTGAGGGGCCTGCCGGGCATGGGCCCGGGTGCAGGTTGCCGCAGCCGCAGCCACAGCCGCCGACAGGCGGGTCCGACCTCCCGCAGGGCGTCGCTACCCTCGGGTCGTGACCCAGAACCTCATCCTGCTCGTGGTCGGCCTGATCGGCCTGACCATCGCCGCCGATCGGTTCGTGCTGGGAGCGGCGCAGGTGGCAGCCCGACTACAGGTCTCGACCGTGGTGACCGGTGCGCTCATCGTCGGCTTTGGGACCAGTGCGCCGGAGCTGGTCGTCTCGACCATGGCGGCGCTCACGGAGGGCGCCGAGGGGACCGCCCTGGCGATCGGCAACATCGTCGGCTCCAACGTGGCGAACCTGACGCTGGTCATGGCGCTGCCGGCACTCGTGTATGGCCATATCGCCATCGACGAGGGCGTGAAGCGCCAGGCGGCGTTGTCAGCGGTGGGGGTGACGGTCTTCGCCGCCTCCGTCCACCTCTTCGAGCCGACGATCTGGCTGGGTGTCGCCCTGGGGTTGCTCACCCTTGTGGCGCTCCGGATCGTGGTCTGGCTCGGCGACCGCTTCGGTGGGGTGCCGCCGCCTGACACGACCGAGGGATTCGGGCCGTGGATCTGGACGGTGGTCGGCCTCGTGGGGACCGTGGTGTTCGCATACCTGGTGGTCAGATCGGCCACCTCGATTGCCGACGACCTCGGCTGGACCGGTGGCTTCGTAGGCTTCGGCCTGGTGGCGGTGGGAACGTCGCTGCCCGAGCTCGTCACCGCCCTGGCCGCCGCCCGTCGTGGCGAGTCGGGGCTGATCATCGGCAACCTGCTCGGGTCAAATCTCTTCAACAGCCTCACCGTCGGGTCCGCCGTGTTCCTGGTCAACGGTCGAACCCCGTTCAACGTCGCAGCGAGCCTGCCGGGCCTGAGCCTGGTCGTGATGGTCGTCGTGTCCTGGTTGGTGATCCTCCTCATGCGGACCAACAGGCGGATCGATCGGTCCGAGGCGGTGGGCCTGGTCCTCGTCTACCTGACGATGCTGGGCTGGCTGGCCATGACCGGCGCCACTGTCTGAGCGCAGGCGGGCGTAGGGGCGTTGAGCGCCTAGCCTGAGCCGATCATGGGCGAAGGGACGTACCACCTCGTCACCCTCGGGTGCCCGAAGAACCAGGTCGACTCCGACAAGTTGGCCGGGACGTTGGCGGCCGATGGGATGGCGTCGACGGACAGTCCCGCCGAAGCGGACCTGATCGTCGTGAACACATGCGCATTCATCGCCGACGCACGCCAGGAGTCCGTCGACACGGTGCTGGCCCTGGCCGATGTCCGCCGGGACGGCGCACGCCTGGTGGTCACCGGCTGCATGGCCGAGAGGTACGGCGACGAGCTGGCCGCTGCCCTACCCGAGGTGGACAGCGTCGCCGGATTCGGCGTGCCGGTGGTGCTGGGTCGCCGCCCGGACGGCCCGTCGGGCAGCGGGCCGCCACTGCCGTCGTTCGACCTGTTGAACCTGCCGCGGCCCGCCTCGGCCCGGCCCTGGGCCTATGTGAAGATCGCCGAGGGCTGCGACCGGGCGTGCGGGTTCTGTGCGATCCCCACCTTCAGGGGCCCACAGCGGAGCCGCTCCGTTGAGTCCATCCTGGACGAGGTGGATGCCCTGGACGTCAGGGAGGTGGTCCTGGTGGCCCAGGACCTTGCCGCCTACGGCCGCGATCAGGGCGCGGGCGAGAAGGCCATCGTGCCACTCGTCGAGGCGGTGGCTGGCAGGGTGGACCGCGTGCGGCTTCTCTACCTGTACCCGTCGGACCTGAACGACCGGCTGGTCGACACGATCTGTGCGACCGGCGTGCCGTACTTCGACCTCTCCCTCCAGCACGTATCGCCGCCGTTGATGCGTCGGATGCGGCGCTGGGGCGATGGCGACCGGTTCCTGGAGCGGATCGACCACATCCGGTCCGTCGAGCCCGCTGCGGCCTTCCGGTCCAACTTCATCGTCGGTTATCCGGGTGAGACCGAGGAGGACCACGACGCCCTGCTGGACTTCGTCGCCTCTGCCGACCTCGACTGGTGCGGGTTCTTCGCCTACAGCGAGGAGGAGGGGACGTACGCCACCACTCTGGACGGCGGTGTGGATCCCGGCCTGGCCGCCGAGCGGCTCCACGAGCTGGGCGAGATGCAGGACCGCATCACGGCTGCCCGTCGGGATGCCCTCATCGGGCGGCGGGTTTCGGTGCTGGTGGACGAGCCGGGGGTCGGCCGGACCCACAGGGAGGCGCCGGAGATCGACGGGATCGTCACGGTCCCCCCGGACCTCCCGGCAGGCCGGTTCGCCGACCTGACGGTGACGGGCGCCATCGGGCCGGACCTGGCGGCGGCGTGAAGCACCTCCGCACCGTCGTCTCGCCGGCGAACCTGGTGACCCTCTCCCGGCTGCTGCTGGCACCGGTGCTGTTCGCCCTGGTCCTGGGTGCCGAGGATCGCGGCGGCGTCACCTGGGCCGGTTTCGTCCTGGGACTGGTGCTCGCCTCGACCGATTACTTCGACGGGATCCTGGCCCGACGCCGCGGCACGGTCAGCCGCTGGGGTGCATTCCTGGATCCGCTGGCCGACAAGGTGGTGGTGATCGGGGTCGGGGTGAGCCTGGCGATGGTCGGTCGCTACGCATGGCTGCCGGTCGTGCTGCTCACGGTCCGGGAGGCGGCCATCACCGGTTACCGCCTGTGGTTCGCCCGCCAGGGCCTGGCGGTGCCGGCCCGGAGGTCGGCGAAGTGGAAGACCATCGTGCAGGGGGTGGCGCTGCTGATGGCCGTGCTGCCGCCGTTGGAGGATGCTGACCTGGTGGTCCAGGCCGGCCTCTGGTTGGCGGTCGCCTTCACCCTTGTGACGGGTGCCCAGTACCTGGTGGATGGTGGCCGGGCCACCAGCACCACCGGTTCCAAGTCGGCCTGAGGGTCGGCGGGTAGAAGGGGAGTGGATCGTGCGTTGTGAGATCGTCGCCGTGGGTACCGAGCTGCTGCTGGGCCAGATCGTGGACACGAACTCCTCGTGGATAGGCGAGCGCCTGGCCCTGGCCGGGATCGACTGCCTCAGGCACACGGCGGTGGGCGACAACCGGGAGCGGATGCGGGTCGCCTTCACCGAGGCGTTGGACCGGTCCGACGCGGTGATCGTCACCGGGGGGCTGGGGCCCACCCAGGACGACATCACACGTGAGGTGCTGGCCGATGTGCTGGGCGTGGAGATGATCAGGGACGCCGATGTGGTGGTCAGGATCGAGGCGGTGTTCGGTGGCAGGGGGCGGCCCATGCCGGCCAGCAACCTGCGCCAGGCCGATATGCCCGTCGGTTCGCACACGATCGCCGAGATGCCCGGGACCGCACCCGGCCTGGTCTGTCCGGTGGGTGGCGGTGGCGATGACAGCCCGAAGGTGATCTACGCGGTGCCCGGCGTGCCGTGGGAGATGAAGCAGATGCTGGACGGCACGATCCTCCCGGACCTGAAGCGTCGGGCGGGCATCTCCAGCATCATCCGGTCGCGCACGCTTCGCACCTGGGGGCGATCGGAGTCGGGCCTGGCCGAGGACCTGGCTGCGGAGATCGAACGCCTCGACGCCGTGGGTGGCCCGACCATTGCATTCCTGGCCAGCGGGATGGAGGGCCTGAAGGTCCGGATCACCGCCAAGGCGCCGTCTGACGCCGAGGTCGATGACCTGCTGGCCGAGGAGGAGGCCCGGGTGAGGGCCATCGTGGGGCCGATCGTGTTCGGGGTCGACGACCAGACGATGGAGTCGGTCGTGTTGGACCTGCTGGTCGAACAGGGACTGCGGATGGCGACGGCGGAGTCGTTGACCGGAGGGATGATCGGGTCACGCCTGACCGACGTGCCGGGTTCCAGCCGGGCCTTCGTGGGTTCTGTCGTGGCCTACGACGGTGACGTCAAGCGGTCGCTGCTGGGGGTGCCCGATGGGCCGGTGGTGTGCGAGGCGGCGGTGACAGCCATGGCGGCCAATGTGTGTGGGGTGCTGGGGGCCGACGTGTCGGTGGCGGTCACCGGTGTGGCCGGACCGGACCCCCAGGAGGGCGAGGAGCCCGGCACGGTGTGGATGGCCACCTGCGTGGACGGGGTGGTGGACGCGGTGCGGACACGCTGGCCGTTCGACCGCACCCGGATCCGGCAGTTCACCGTGATCACTGTGCTCAACGCCCTGCGCCTGCGCCTGTTGGCACGACGCGACGCCTGAGGGTCCCGGTTCGGCGGCCATGCGCCTTTTCATCGCCGCCCGGCCGTCGGCGGCGGCCGTCGCTGCCATCGAGCGCCTGCCCCGTCCGGAGGCCCCGGGGGTGCGGTGGCTGTCCGCCGACCAGTGGCACGTGACGCTGCGGTTCCTGGGCGAGGCCGATCCTGATGCGGCCGCCACTGCCCTGGCCGCTCTGGTGGCTGCTCCCGCCGAGGCTGTGGCGGGCCCGGCCACCCGCCTGCTGGGCGACACCGTGCTGGTGGTTCCGGTGGCGGGCCTGGACCGGCTGGCCGCGGCGGTCGTGGCTGTCACGACCGGGGTTGGGGAGCTGCCCGAGGACCGTCCGTTCGTCGGTCACCTCACGTTGTGCCGGTTCCGGGAGGGACCGCCGCCAGGGGCCGTCGGGGCGGCGGTCTCGGCGGCGTTCTCCGTGGAGGAGGTGGTTCTGGTCCGGAGCCGGACCCTGCCCGGTGGCGCCGTCCACGACGTGCTGGAACGGTTCCCGCTGGCCGGTTGACCCGGGTCACCGGGCCGCTCGGGCGCGAATGCGGGGACGCCTACCGGCAGGCTCCTACGGGTAGGCGCTGGGAGCGGGTCAGCCTCTGGGGCGTTCCTCCAGGACCAGGCAGGCCGAGTTGATGCAGTAGCGCTCGCCTGATGGTCCGGGGCCGTCATCGAAGACGTGGCCCAGGTGGGCGCCACAGGAACCACAGGTGGTCTCGGTGCGGGACATCCCGAGGCTGGTGTCGGTCCGGTGGTCCACCGGCGCATCGTCCATCGGCGTGGTGAAGCTGGGCCAGCCACATCCGGAGTCGTACTTGTCCTCGCTGGTGAACAGGGCCTCGCCGCAGACCACGCAGGCGTAGGTGCCCGGCCGCTTCTCGTCGCAGTACCCGCCGGTGAAGGGCCGCTCGGTGGCCGCCTCCTGGGTGCACTGCCACGACATCGCCTCGAGGCGCTCCCGGAGGTCGGGGTGCTGCCCGGCGTGGGTGGCACGCTTCTCTTCCGGGGTGCGGGCGTCGGTCAGGTCCTCGTCCATGTGGGCCGACGGTAGTCCCTGCACGGCCCGTGGGACATTTCTGGAAGTGGGTACTTGCACCGAACGCCTGTTCGCAATTACGCTGTTGTCATTCGATGCGGGCCCGTTGTCACAGGCCCTACCTAAGGTCACCCCCGACAACCCCGACAGACACAAAGTCAGACGACCAGGACCACGAGGGTCCGGAGAACACGGAGCACACCATGGCGAAGCACGGCAGGATGATGAGCGGCGGCGACCTCGAGGCGGGTGTCGAACGCACCAAGGCGCTGGACATGGCGCTCGGCCAGATCGAGAAGCAGTTCGGCGCCGGTGCCGTCATGAAGATGGGCGACAAGGGCTCCATGTCGATTGAGACGGTGCCCACCGGCGCCCTGGCGCTCGACCTGGCGCTCGGCATCGGCGGCATCCCACGGGGCCGTGTCATCGAGATCTTCGGGCCGGAGGGCTCGGGCAAGACCACGCTGGCCACCCACGTCGTGGCCGAGGCCCAGCGCAACGGCGGCATCTGCGCCTACATAGACGCCGAGCACGCCATGGACCCGATCTACGCCCGGGCCATCGGCGTGGACGTCGACGAACTGCTCATCTCCCAGCCGGACACCGGCGAGCAGGCACTCGAGATCGCCGACATGCTCATCCGCTCCGGGGCGCTCGACGTGGTGGTCATCGACTCGGTGGCGGCACTCACCCCACGGGCCGAGATCGAGGGCGAGATGGGAGACACCCATGTCGGCCTGCAGGCCCGGCTCATGTCCCAGGCCCTGCGCAAGCTCACCTCGAACCTGAGCAAGTCCAAGACGATCCTCATCTTCATCAACCAGCTGCGGGAGAAGATCGGCGTGATGTTCGGTTCGCCGGAGACCACGCCCGGCGGTCGGGCGCTGAAGTTCTACGCCTCGGTACGCCTCGACATCCGCCGGATCGAGGCCATCAAGGACGGGCTCGAGGTGGTGGGCAACCGCACCCGGGTGAAGGTGGTCAAGAACAAGTGCGCACCGCCCTTCCGCCAGGCCGAATTCGACATCATGTACGGGCGGGGCATCAGCCGTGAGGGCTCGGTGGTGGACCTCGGCGTGGACCTCGGCATCGTCAAGAAGGCGGGTGCCTGGTACACGTACGAGGGGGAGCAACTGGGCCAGGGCCGGGAGAACGCCAAGAAGTTCCTGGTCGACAACCCCGAGGTCATGGTTGAGATCACCGATCGGGTCTGGCGAGAGGTTCGGCCGCCCGAGGAGCCCGAGTCCGAGCCCGAGCCCGAGTCCGCTGTGGACGAGCCCGAGGCCGCTGTGGAGGAGTTCACCGAGGCCGCTGTGGAGGAGTTCACCGAGGCCGACGACCTGCCCATCTCGCTGGACGGCTGACGCCCGCCCTTCCCGGGCCTCCCGACGGCCCCGGCACCGGTCCCCTCCCCGGTGCCGGGGCCGTAGCCTTCGTGGCGTGAAGCGGTCCTACGCTGTGCGCACCTACGGGTGCCAGATGAACGAGCATGACAGCGAGCGCATCGCCGGCCTGCTCGAGGCCGACGGGATGGTGCCGGCCGCATCCGAGGCCGAGGCAGACGTGATCGTCCTCAACACCTGCTGCATACGCGAGAACGCCGATAACAGGCTCTACGGGGCCTTGGGCAACCTGAAGGCCCTGAAGGAGGCCCGTCCGGACCTCCAGGTGGCGGTTGCCGGCTGCCTCGCACAGAAGGACCGGGAGCGGATCCAGGCACGGGCCGGACACGTTGACGTGGTCTTCGGGACCCACAACGTGCATCGGGCCGCCGAGCTCCTGGCCGAGGCAAGGGAGCACGGCCCGGTCATGGAGATCCTGGAGGAGACGGTGCGCAGCGACGCCGACGCCTTCCCATCCGTCCTGCCCGCCCAGAGGGACTCCGACCACAAGGCCTGGGTGACCATCCAGATCGGCTGCGACAACAGCTGTGCGTTTTGCATCGTGCCGGCGGTGCGCGGCCCGGAGATGAGCCGGCCGTTCGGCCAGATGGTGGCTGAGGTGGAGTCCCTGGCCGCGGCGGGCGTCACCGAGGTGACCCTCCTGGGCCAGAACGTGAACTCGTACGGTCGTGACCTGACGCTGCGCCTCCGGTCGGAGGTGGAGCTTCCTACGGACGCCTATGAGGTGGGTGCCGACTGGGTCGGGCAGGCCGGTCGACGGGTACGCCCGCTGTTCGCCGACCTGCTGGTGGCGACTGGTGCGGTCGACGGCATCCGCCGGGTCCGCTTCACCAGCCCGCATCCCAAGGACCTGCGGTTGGAGACCATCTCGGCGATGTCGGACACCCCGGAGGTGTGCGAGCACCTCCACCTTCCCCTCCAGTCGGGCAGCGACCGGGTGCTCGCCGCCATGCACCGTGGTTACACCGCCGAGCGCTACCTGGAACGCCTGGCGGCGGCACGGGCCGGCATCGATGACCTCGCCGTCACCACCGACCTGATCGTGGGGTTCCCGGGTGAGACCGAGGCCGACTTCGACGAGACGCTCGAGGTCGTCGCCGAAGCGGCCTACGACTCGGCCTACTGTTTCGTGTTCTCCCCGCGGGAGGGCACTGAGGCGGCCACCATGGCCGACCAGTTCGTGGACCACGCTGTCTGCGTGGACCGCTTCGAGCGGCTCCAGGAGGTCCTGAAGCGCTCTGCGCGCATCACGCATGAGGCGAGGGTGGGCCGGATCGAGGAGATCGTGGTCGAAGGCCCGGCCAAGCGGGAACCCGACCAGGTGACCGGGCGGACCCGCCAGAACAAGCTGGTGCACCTGGCGGCCGCCGAGGACCTGCGGGTCGGCGCCTACGCCGACGTGAGGATCGTCACAGCCGCAACCCACTACCTCCTCGGAGAGCTGGTGGAGGTCACGGCGGCGGCTCGGCACAGACGTCGTATACCCGTCGCATCGGCCTGACCCTGATGAGCCCCAATGGGCACCTGGTGATCGTCGGCGCCACCGCCTCCGGCAAGTCGGCGATCGCCCTCGAGGTCGCCCGTCGAAGGCCCGGCGTCGAGCTGGTCTCGATGGACTCCATGGCCCTCTACCGGGGCATGGACATCGGTACGGCGGCTCCGACCGCAGCGGATCGCGCCGAGGTCCCGCACCACCTCCTGGACCTGGTCGACCCGACCGAGGACTTCACCGTGTCCGATTTCCAGGTGGCGGCCCGTGAGGCTCTGGCCGGTATGGAGGATCGTGGGTCCAGGGCCGTCCTCGTGGGGGGCACCGGTCTCCACGTCCGGGCGGTGGTCGACGACCTTGAGATCCCCGGCCGCTACGACGAGGTTCGTGCCGCACTGGAGGCCGATGACGACACCTCCGGGCTGCACGCCCGGTTGGCGGCGCTGGACCCCGTTGCCGCCGGCAGGATGGAGGCAACGAATCGCCGGCGGGTGGTCCGCGCCCTTGAGGTGACCCTCGGTTCCGGACGGCCCTTCTCCTCCTTCGGACCCGGTCTGGAGGCCTACCCGGTGACGCCGTTCACCCAGGTCGGCCTCCGCGTGGACCGTGACGTCATGGACCGTCGAATCGCGGAGCGTTACCAACGCCAGCTCGACGACGGGTTCCTGGACGAGGTCCGGGCCCTGGACGGGTTGGACGGAGGGCTGTCACGCTCTGCGGCCCAGGCGCTCGGCTACAAGGAACTGCTGGCGCACCTCCGGGGCGACTGCACCCTCGAGGAAGCGGTCGCCGATGCCGTGGTGGCCACCCGGCGGTTCGCCCGGCGCCAGGAACGCTGGTTCCGTCGGGATCCCAGGATCGAGTGGTTCGATGTGGCCGACGACCCGCTGGAGGCGCTGGACGAGGTGCTCGAGAGGTTCGACCGCTGCGGGGCGCCCGGATGACCGGGCACGCACGGTGTGAACGGATCGTGGCTGGGGTCCGGTGGTGGGCGAGACTGTCGCCGTGGACCTGACAAGACACCACGGCCTCGGCAACGACTTCCTGATCACGTTCGCCGAGGACGTCCCGGATGATGGCGCCGACCTGGCGCGCCGCCTGTGCGATCGGGTGGACGGGATCGGCGCTGATGGCCTCGTGTTCGGCACGCCGGTCGGCACAGCGGCCTCCCTGGCGGATGCGGAGTCCTGGGCATTCACGCTCTTCAACAGCGACGGCAGTTCAGCCGAGGTGAGCGGCAACGGCCTGGGATGCTTCGGTCAGGCGCTGCTTCGTAGGCAGGCCGTCGGGAGCACGGGCCTGGAGGTCGTGGTCGAGACGCCTGCTGGGGACCGCCGGATCACCATGGATGGCTCGAGCACGGACCTGGAGGTGGAGGCCGAGGTGGAGATGGGCGCCGCCACACCAGGTCCCTCGATCGAGGGCATCCAGATCGACCTGGGTGGCGTCCATGTCGGGGCTGTCCACAGCATCGACTTCGGCAACCCCCACCTGGTGCTCCTGGTCGACGACCCAGACGAGGTGGACCTGGCCGTCGCCGGTCCTGCGACCGAATCCTTCTTCGCCCCGACCGGCTGCAACGTCCACCTGGTGTCCGTGGTTGACCGGTCCACGGTCCGGATGCGCACGTGGGAGCGCGGAGCCGGACTGACGATGGCGTGCGGTTCGGGTGCCTGCGCGGCGGCACACGTCCTCCACGGTTGCGGTCTGGTGGGTGGCGTGGTGGAGGTTCGGATGCCCGGTGGGGCGGCGACGGTCACGGTCGGGGACACGGTGCGACTCGCCGTAACGGCGACCTTCGTGGATTCCCACTGGGTGGACCCCGGCGCCGACCATGTCGAGGTTTCTGGCAGCGGGGCGCGTGGCAATGGGTGAGCCGACCGATCTGGACGAGGTGGCGGACCTGGACTCGGATCTGAGCCAGACTTCGGACCCGGAGTCGGGCCACGACCAGGACCAGGAATCGCACCGCCGCGCCTTCGGCGAGTTCGGTGGCGAGTCGACCGGCCTCATCGATCGGACGTTCCGGGAGCGCATCGTCCTTGCCGGCGTGACCCTCGGCCGCTCCGACCCGGAGGCCACCGACGCCTCGATGGACGAGCTGGCCCGCCTGGTCGAGACCGCCGGCGCCGATCCGGTGGCCCGCGTCCTGCAGCAGAGGGACTCGCCCGACCGTGCGACCTATGTGGGCAAGGGCAAGGTCATGGAGATCAAGACGGTGTCAGAGGCGTTGGACGCCGACACCGTCGTCTTCGACAACGACCTCACCCCGGCACAGCAGGGAAACCTCGAGGAGATCCTGAAGCGTTCGGCGCTGGACCGCACCGCGGTGATCCTGGACATCTTCGCCCAGAACGCCAGCAGCCCCGAGGGAAGGGCGCAGGTCGAGTTGGCCCAGCTCCGCTACCGGCTGCCCCGACTGAGGCGTTCCGGTCGCACCTTCAGCCAGCAGGCCGGTGGAATCGGCACCCGGGGCCCCGGCGAGACCCAGCTGGAGGTGGACAGGCGGCGCCTCATGCGACGCATCACCCGCCTCGAGTCTGACCTGCGTCGGATCCGCGGGAACCGCTCCACCCAGTCCAAGGCCCGAAAGCGCACAAGCAACAGGGCGGTGGCCATCGTGGGCTACACCAATGCTGGCAAGTCCACGCTCCTGAACCACCTGACCGACGCTGGCGTCCTCGTCGAGGACCGGCTCTTCGCCACCCTGGACGCCACCACCCGGCGCCTCCAGCTACCCGGTGGTGAGGCGGTGTTCCTGAGCGACACAGTGGGCTTCATCCGCAAGCTGCCACACCAGTTGGTCGAGGCCTTCAAGTCCACCCTCGACGTGGCGGTGGACGCCGACCTGCTGGTCCACGTGGTTGACGCATCGGATCCCGACCCGGAGGGCTGCATCGCCGCGGTCAGGACGGTGCTCGACGAGATCGGCGCCGACCGGGTGCCCGAGTTGTTCGTCTTCAACAAGGCCGACCTGGCGCCGGCGGCAGCGGCCCGCCTGGTGGACCGGGAGCCCGGCTCCGTGGCCATTTCGGCGACGACCGGCGACGGGATGGACGACCTCCTGGCGATGGTCGGGCGTCGGCTCCGGCGCCAGACGATCGTGGCCAGGCTGCTGGTGCCGTACGCCCGCGGTGACGTGCTGGCCATGGCCCACCGGGAGGGCGAGGTGCTCGAGGTGGAGGAGGCTGTCGACGGGTGGGTCGTGCAGGTCCGTGTGGACGAGGGTTCGGCAGGCCGACTGGCCGGGTTCCGTGTCGAGGAAGGGTCCCCTGCAGGGGCGGAAGCGGATGGTCGATCATGAAATCGGAGACCGGGTCCTCCGGGTTCGCGCCGCCGCCGTACCCGTTCGACGTCCCCGTCGAGGTGCGCGCCGTGGCCGAGGCCATGCCGGGCGGGGCCGTGGACCTGTCGCTCGGCGTGCCGTGCGATCCGGTGCCGGACGTGGTGGTCGCCGCCCTTGCCGAGCCCGACCCGGCCCGTCCGTACCCGCCCTCGATCGGCACGCCGGAACTACTCGATGCGGTGGTCGGCTGGTGTGGACGCCGCATCGGCGTGGAGATCGAACCCGACCAGGTGGGGGCCTGCGTGGGGACGAAGGAGTTGGTCACGGGCCTGCCCCACCTGCTGAAGCTACGGAAGCCCGACCGCGACACAGTCCTCTACCCGGCCGTGTCCTATCCGTCCTACGAGATGGGAGCGGTGCTGGCTGGTTGCCGTGCGGTGCCGGTGCCCCTGGATACGTCATGGCGGATCGACCTGTCGGCGATCCACGAGGACGACGCCGAGCGCGCCCTCTGCCTGTGGGTGAACACCCCCGGCAACCCGGCGGGTGCTCTTGACGACCTGGGTGCGGCGGCCGCATGGGGGAGGGCGCGGGGAATCCCGGTGCTGTCCGACGAGTGCTACGTGGAGTTCACCTGGAGCGGCCCGTCGCGCTCGATCCTCCAGCACGGAACCGAAGGGGTGCTGGCTGTCCACTCCCTCTCGAAGCGATCGAACCTGGCCGGGCTGCGCGTGGGCTTCTACGCCGGTGATCCGGACCTGGCCTGGTACCTGCGGGAGACCCGTCGACACCAGGGCCTCCTGATCCCCGGACCCGCCCAGGCCGCAGGTGCGGCGGCACTACGGGACCAGGACCACGTCGACGTCCAGGCCGCCCGGTACCTCAGGCGCCTGGAGGTGCTGGTCGAGGTCCTGGGTTCGCTGGGGGTCCGGGCCGGGCTGCCGGAGGGCGGCTTCTACCTGTGGGTGGAGGCGCCCGGAGGCGACGAGATGGCCCTGGTGCGCCGGCTGGCCGGCGACCTGGGGGTCGTCACCAGCCCCGGAACAGTCTTCGGTCCCGGTGGTGCAGGCTGGGTGCGGTTGGCGGCCGTGGTCACCGACGACGACCTGGAGGTCGTGCGTCGTCGGGCTTCTGCGTTGACCGGCTGACCGTCCCGGAGCGGAGCGGAACTGGTTCCGGTCGGCGAGGGGCGCGGCGGTAGCCTCGGCGTCATGTCAGACCTCAAGGCACGGATCGAAGAGCTCTGGTCGGGCCGCGACGACCTGGACGTGGACGACACCGAGGCGAATGCCGTCATCCACGCCGCCATCGACCTGCTGGACACCGGTCAGGCCCGGGTGGCCGAGCCGGACGGAGCCGGTGGGGTGGTCGTGAACGAGTGGCTGAAGCTGGCCATCTTGCTGCTGTTCCGCCAGTCGAAGATGACCACCATCGAGCTGGGCCCGTTCGAGTTCGCCGACAAGATCCCGCTCAAGCGCGACTGGATCGAACGCAGGGTGAGGGTGGTTCCCGGGGCGCAGGCCCGCTGGGGGAGCTACCAGGGGCCCGGCGTCGTGATGATGCCCAGCTACACGAACATCGGTGCCTACGTGGGCGACAACACGATGGTCGACACCTGGGCGACGGTGGGGTCGTGCGCCCAGATAGGACGCAACGTCCACCTGTCCGGTGGCGTGGGCATCGGCGGCGTCCTGGAGCCACCCAACGCCGTGCCGGTGATGATCGGCGACGACTGCCTGATAGGCAGCCGCTGCATCGTGGCCGAGGGTGCCCGGGTGGGTGACGGCGTGGTGCTGGGCGCCGGAGCGGTGCTGACCGGCTCCATCCCGGTGATCGACGCTGCGACCGGCGTGGAACTGGGTCGTGGCGTGGTGCCAGCGTGGTGCGTGGCCGTCCAGGCCACCCGTACGAAGGTATTCGACGGTGGCGAGTACGGCCTGCCCTGCGTCCTGGTCCTGAAGTATTTGGAGCCCGGTGAACGCCACGACAAGTCCGCTCTGAACGACGTCCTGCGTACGCACGGCGTCGCCACCTGACGCCAGCGGTCGACCGTCCCGTGACCGACCTGCTGGCCCTCACCGCTGAACTGGTCGACATCCCGTCGGTCAGCTTCGACGAAGCAGCCATCGTGGCGCACCTGGAGGCCGAGCTGCGCGCCATCCCGGGCCTGGCGGTGGACCGAATCGGCGACAACCTGGTGGCCCGCACGAACCTGGGCCGTGGACACCGGCTGATCCTGGCGGGCCATACGGACACGGTTCCCGGCGACACCTCCGGCTCACGCCTCGACGGGGACGTCCTCTGGGGACTGGGCACGACCGACATGAAGGGCGGCCTGGCCGTGATGCTGGAGCTGGCCCGCGTGGTCCGGGAACCGGCGGTCGACGTGACCTGGGTCTTCTATGCCCGTGAGGAGGTGGCGATAGTCAACAACGGCCTGCGCGAGCTATTCGCCGAGGCACCGGAGCTGCTGGCCGGCGATGTCGCCATCCTGGGAGAGCCGACAGCGGGTGCCATCGAGGCCGGCTGCCAGGGCACGATGCGTCTTGAGGTGACCCTGGCCGGGGCCAGGGCCCATACCGCCCGTCCGTGGATGGGACGCAACGCAGTGCACCGCCTGGGTGCCCTGCTGACGGCCCTCGAGGCGTACCCGCACCGCGAGCCGGTGGTGGACGGCTGTCGGTACCGCGAGGCGCTCCAGGCTGTGCACGTGGAGGGTGGTGTGGCCGGCAACGTGGTGCCCGACAGCGCCATGGTGAGGATCAACCACCGCTACGCCCCGGACCGCACCGGTGCCGAAGCCGAGGCCCACGTCCGGGAGTTCCTGGCGCCATTTCTTGATGGCGGCGACAACGGCGACGACAGCGACGTCGTCGAGCTGGTGGACCACTCACCGGCCGCTCCACCCGGGTTGTCGCATCCCCTGCTGCGTGCCATCACCGATCGGCACCACCTGGAGGTGCGGGCCAAGTTGGGCTGGACCGACGTGGCGTTCTTCGCCGAGCACGGGGTTCCGGCCGTCAACCTGGGCCCCGGGGAGCCGACGTTGGCCCACACGGAAGGGGAGTGCCTGGAGCGGGCGCCCCTGGAGTCCTGCTTCACGGTCCTGCGGGACCTGCTCGAACACGGTACCTGACCAGCAGTAGGCCATGGCCCTGGTTGCGGGCCGAGATGCATCGTGGAGCCAGGGCCCCGGTTACGGGGTCAGATGCGTCGTAGGACCGTCACGACCAGGCCGAAGATCGTCACCTCGTCCGCCGGGTGCCGCAGCTCCTGGAAGGCGGGGTTCGCCGGCACCAGGACCACGGTCTCGCCGTCGCGTTCGAAGTACTTGACGGTGCCCTCGTCGCCGGGGATGCCCGCCACCACCAGGTCACCGGGTTCGGCCGTCCGCTGGACCTTCACGACCACGTGGTCGCCGTCCAGGATGCCGGCCCCGATCATCGACTCGCCGCGGACCCGGAGCATGAACAGCTCGCCGTCTCCGGTGAACTCGATCGGCATGGGGACCGACTCCATGATGTTCTCATGGGCCAGGACGTTGGTTCCGGCGGCGACGTCGCCGACCAGGGGCACGTGGCGGGCGGTGCCCCTGTCGACGGCGGCACCGCTGACCGGATCCAGGCAGACCTCCAGCGCCCGTGGCTTGGAGGGGTCCCTTCGCAGGTAGCCGCGGTCCTGGAGCGTGGACAGGTGGGAGTGGACCGTGGACGGTGACGTGAGGCCCACGGCCGAACCGATCTCCCGTACCGACGGCGGGTAGCCGCGCTCCCGCGTCTGGGCGTCGATGAACTCGAGGATCTCCTGCTGCCGACTGCTGAGCCCGGTGGTGGTCATGGGGGTGCGTCCTCTGGTGGTCGACCGGCCGGTTGCCGGTCCGCTTGACAGCGAACACCTGTTCGATACACTGACACCGTGATCGAACACCTGTACGCCGAATACATGTTCCCCGAACAGGCGTTCCGTGTCAAGGACCCGGTAGGACCCACCGGTCACCGCTGTCACACCCCATCATCAGGATGTAGAGCATGAACACGATGACCCTGGAACTTCCGTTCGATCTGGCCGTCGAGGCCGGGTCACGTCCGGCCATGCGGCCCGGAGGGCGTGGAGTCGTGCAACGCATGCTCGTCGACGTCCTCTCGGCCGAGCCCTACGCCGTTGGATCCCTGCGGGTGCCGTCAGCTGCGGGGACGGGGCCTGTCGACGCCCCGGCCGTCGGTACGGGGTCCATCGGCACCAGGTCCCTCGGCACGCGGCCTGTCGGTACCGGATCCGTCGGTACCAGATCCGTTGGTGTGAGGGTGGCTGGTCCGGGGACCTACCGTCGTCGTCGCATCCTGGTGGTGGCGCTCCTCGGCCTGCTTCTTTCGGCCCTGCCGCTGCTGGGCGGCGAGCTGATCGGGTGGGTCACCGGCACCCCTGGAGCAACCCTGGTCGAGGCTTCCGGCCAGCCCGTCATCTACGTGGTCCAGCCGGGCGACACTCTCTGGTCCATTGCCGAACGGGTGAACCCTCCCGGCCGCGACCTCCGGTACACGGTCGACCGTCTCTCCGAGGCGACAGGTGGACCGCTCCTGCATCCCGGCCAGCGGATAGTCATTCCCCACGGCTGACCTTCACGGCCACCCCGCCTCAGACGACCAGGTACCTGCAGAAGAGGAAGTCATCGTGGGCGAGCACCCGGTCCAGTCGGAGTCCCGATGGCACGGCGAACGCCCCACCGGCAAGGAGCCCGGGTCCGGCCGTACCGGCCCCGCCGACGAGATTGGGCGAGATGGTCAGGCACAGTTCGTCGATCAGGCCGGCGGCCAGCAACTGGTGGTTCAGGTGAGGTCCGCCCTCGCACAGGACGGTTCGTGCCCCGATGTCACGGAGGGTCGCCAACAACCCCGTGAGGTCGACCCGGGTGCCACCCAGGTCGATCAGGTCGGCCACACCGGCGAGGGCATCGCGTCGGTCCGCCGGGGCCGATCGCACGGTTGCGATCAGGGGAGGCGGGTCCTCAGGGAGGCGTTCGGTGAACAACGGTGCCGCCGGGTCCAGGTCCAGGCGTGCGGAGACCACCACCAACCGGGGTCGGACCGGCTGGCCAGCCGTGGCCCGAGCCGACGCCAGGCTG
>Ga0310122_10000936_pt1 | contig 18668 bp, 15 predicted proteins | sample CB6_Bottom_1051__FD_203503 | JGI IMG/M metagenome (GOLD analysis project Ga0310122, IMG submission 203503) | Marine microbial communities from Western Arctic Ocean, Canada - CB6_Bottom_1051 | ecosystem: Environmental > Aquatic > Marine > Oceanic | place: Canada: Western Arctic Ocean | collected...
AGAACGCAGCGGTTCCGGGCGGCTGGATCGACCTTACCCGGAAAGGCTTCTCGGATGCTCATGTTTCAGGCATCGTTTCTCCTTTTCAATAACGGCTCAGGGCCTGGTCAACTCACCTTACGGGAACGCCTGTGGCACAATCAAACGAGAAACGATCACTTTCAATACGACCTATGCAAGGATCCCCTGCACGACCTCGCCGTGGATATCGGTTAGGCTCATGTCGCGGCCGCCGTGGCGGAAGGTTAGCCGTTCGTGATCCAGGCCCAACAGGTGCAGGACGGTGGCGTGCAGATCGAATACGGTCACGATGTTCTCGACCGAGTCCATACCCAGTTCGTCTGTCGCGCCGTGAATTGTGCCACCTTTGATGCCGCCGCCGGCCAGCCAGACGGAGAAGCCTCCCACATGGTGGTCGCGGCCGTCGCCGTTTGCCGTATGCGGTGTGCGGCCCATCTCTCCGGCGAACATGATCAGCGTCTCCCCGAGGAGGCCGCGCTGTTTCAGGTCGGTGATCAGTGCCGCAATCGGCTGGTCAACAACAAACGCGTTGCGTTCGTGGTCGGCCTTGAGATTTCCGTGTTGGTCCCACGTGCCGACGTCCTTGTCGAGCGGATTGGCGGTGATCTCGATGAACCGAACCCCCGCCTCGACCAATCTTCGCGCCCGCAGGCATTGTATCCCGTAAAGACGCAGTTGCTCGTCATCCGACTCGACGCCATATAGCCACCGCGTCGATTCGGTTTCACCGGACAGATCGAGCAATTTGGGAATAGACGTCTGCATGCGGTACGCCAACTCGTAGTTGCGAATCGCGGATTCGATGCTGTCGTTGCCACTCAATGACGCGTTGAGTTCTCGATCTTGTTCAAGGAGCAGGTCGAGCTTCGCCCGCTGAATCGCCGATGACTTTCCTGCCGGGACGATGTTTTCCACCGGAACTCCCTTGGCGCGAATCGGAGTCGCCTGGAAGTTGGCGGGCAAGAATCCGTTGCCATAATTCTCGCGTCCACCCGGCGGCACTTTGCCATTTTCCAGTAGCACGTAGCCCGGCAAGTCGCGGTTTTCGCTGCCCAGGCCGTACGTGATCCACGATCCGATGCTGGGCGAGCCGGCCCGTAGCCGACCGGTGTGCATAAACAGATTGCCCGCCGCATGCAACGGAAGTTCCGCAACCATGCTGCGTACGACCGCGATGTCGTCGATGCAACCGCCAATGTGCGGAAACAGCTCACTGACTGGGATGCCTGAACTTCCAAACGGCCGGAACTTCCAGGGGCTTTCTTTCCAGGTGCGGTTGCCGTTGTTTTGAGTCTTTTTCTGGCTGCTTAAATCGCCAACGGACTTGCCGTGTTGTTTTGCCAGAGCCGGTTTGGGATCAAACGAGTCAACGTGCGAAACGCCTCCAGCCATGAAGCAGAAGATCACATTTTTCGCCCGCGCCCGGTGGTGCTGAATCGCGCCGTTGGACAGACCGGCATAAGTGGGATCGGCCAACAACGCGGAGAGGGCTGTCAAACCAAACCCGTTCGAGGCAGTGAGCAGCATCTCGCGTCGAGAGAGCGGGCTTGGGAGACGAGGGAAGGTTGCCTGTTCGCCAAACATCGTGGGATCCTACCGGATGTAGATCAGTTCTTTCATATTCAACATTGCGTGGGCGGTATCCTGCCAGATTTCCGCGTTGGAAGGAATGTCCGCCGGTTTTACGCCGTAAAGTTGCGCCAGACGATCCACGAAGCCGAGCATCCGCTCCCGTTCTCGCGTATTCGGAAATCGACCGAGAGCCTGCAGGAAGATATGGTCGATACGGATGACGACCGTTTCGTCGCCGCGCTCGGCGAGAGCCTCGCCCCAAACACGCGCTTGATCGATCACGAACGGATCGTTCAGTAGAGCGAGTGCCTGTGCCGGCACGTTGGTCCGATCTCGACGGCCGCGCGTTGCCGTCTGATCGGGGAGGTCGAACAGCTCCAAAAACCGCGGTCCCTCCATGCGTGTGACTTTTAAGTATAGGCTTCGCCGCCCGTCGCCATCGAGCGGGCCGGAGTAGAGCTTCCGATGCTCTTTCGGTTCAGCCCGGAACGGCTGAATGCTTTGCCCAAACTGCTTTCTATCCAGTCGGCCCGAGACGGTTAAGATTGTGTCACGAATGGCTTCCGCGTCGAGTCGCCGGACTGGAAAATGGTGCAGACACCGATTGTTGGGGTCGACCTCTCGCCCGGCCACGGTCGCCACGCTGGATTGACGAAAGGTGCGACTTGTGACGATGTGCCGGATCAGCTTCTTGATCGACCATTCCTCGTCCACGAAACGATCGGCCAGAAAGTCCAGCAGTTCCGGATGTGAAGGTGTATCGCCCAGATGGCCGAAGTCGTCGACCGTGCGCACCAGCCCCGATCCAAAGAGATGGTGCCAGACGCGGTTGACCATCACGCGAGCGGTCAGAGGATTCTCCGCGCTCGCAATCAGTTCAGCTAGTTCGCGTCGTCCACTGCCAAGCGTGTCCAGCGGCGATCTTGAGCCGGCAAGGACTTCGAGATACCGCCGCGGCTCGACCGGTCCAAGCTCAAGCGGGTTTCCGCGATTGAGCACGGGCGAGGCGAACCCTGGCCCGTGGTCGGCCATCCCAGCCACGACGCGCGGTTGTGGGACGGTCGACTCGAACTTGCGATATTCCTGAACGAGGTATTCCAGTTCGGCGCTCAGTTTCGTCGTGTTCGGCAAAAGACCGACCGAGAGCATCCAGTTAATCCACCGTACGTCATCATCCGAAGCTTTTCCGTCTCTCCATGCCAAAACCGCGCTGCGGCAAACGCTTCGATACGATTTCACGACATCGGATAGCCCAGCCGGTTCGGGCTGTTCGAACAATGGAAGCAAGTGGGTCAATTCCGGACGTGGACTCTCATTGCAGTCGTGTACCACCGCCCGCACGACACCAAACCAAGAACGCGGCGATTGAAGCAGTGTTTCGTCGTTGCCCGCGACTCCGGGTCGGTCTGGCCAGCGAACGTTGTCCGATTTTGTCGTCAGTTCGACAAACGCTCGATGCGTCGCGTCGACGCGGGTGGGGTACGTCCGCCATTGAATCGTGTCGTTGCTGATGTACTCAAGCCCGCCGCCGACGTACTCGTTCAGCGTACAACTGTCGGTGACCGACCGCACCATGCTGAGTCCACCGCCAAGGAACTGAATACTGGCATACTTCCGCTCGCCCGGCATCCACGGCGATTGGACGGTCCCGTTTAGCCGGCTGGAAATCAGATGTGTGTAGGCTCCGGCCGGCAGAACGGCCGTCACTACGACGTCGCCGTTCAAAGCCACGACGAACTCGCCGGCAGGCAAGAGACGATCGTTGAGTCCGAGTCCCGCCGCGTGCCAGCTGGTTCGGCCATCGCCGTCGAACGAAAACCATGGTTCGAAGTTCGCAGCGTTGAACTTCGCTCGTTCCGATTGCTCTTTACGATAAGCCGCGCCGGCCTCGGCCCAGGCAATTCGAACCTCTTCAACTGATTCAAGACGATACACCCGCTGCAAGACCGACGCCGGATCTTCCAAAGCGACATCCTTGCGAGAGAGTGCCTTTACCAGCGACGGAATCGTCTTTTGGGCCTCGTCGGCCGGCGGTTCCGACTGCATTGCCGCCAGGAATTCGCGATCAACGTCGTTGAGTGCGGTAATCCATTGGGCGGCCAGCCTCGGGCGAATGGCCTGCTTCAGCGAATCGAGTCGCTCCGCGTCGTCCTTGATCCGGTGGTGAGTATCGATTGTCTGCACGACTTGCCGAGAACTTTCGAGAATCCCGACGAGCGCGTAGTAATCGCGCGTCGAAATTGCGTCGAACTTGTGGTCGTGACACCGGGCACACGAAACGGTTGTTGCTTGGAATGCCTTGGTGAGTGTATCGATCTGATTGTCGAGTGCGTCGAAGCGAATCTCAGGGAATTTCACGCAGTTGTCGTGGCCGAGTTCTCCGAACCGCCAGAAAGCGGTGCCGATCACAGATTCGTTGATATTCAAGTTGTCGTTGATGCGGGGCGGCTCAAGCAGGTCGCCAGCGATATGCTCCCGCACGAGCTGATCATAGGGTACATCGTCGTTGAAGGCTCGAATCAAGTAGTCACGATACTGCCACACGTCACGGATTTCGTGGTTCCATTCGTACCCGTGCGTTTCGGCAAACCGGACAACGTCCAGCCAATGACGCGCCCAGCGTTCTCCGAAATGCGGCGAATTGAGCAGACGGTCTACAAGGCGTTCGTAGCCGCGCCGCGAGTCCAGTGCCGTTTCAACTTCGAATTCAATGACCTCAGCCGGAGTCGGCGGCAGGCCCGTAAGGATTAAGCACAGTCGCCTCAACAGCACGAGCCGTTCCGCATCGGCCGACGGACCGAGTCCGGCGTCTTTCAACTTCGCCCGAATGAACCGGTCAATGGGATGGTCCGACCACGAATCGGCGACTGATTTCGGCAATTTCGCCTCGCGAACTGGCTGCAGACTCCACCAATCACGACGGCTTTCCAACAGCGACTGCCAAGACAGTTCAGCGAGTTCGCCAGCTGTCGGCGGATGGTCGCGCGGATCGGGAGCGCCCAACTCGACCCAATTCACAAAGTCGGCAATGACTGCGTCGGGCAACTTTTTGTCCGGCGGCATTTTGAGGGACTTGTGCCGCAGCGCGGCGATCAACAGACTATCCGCCACCTTTCCAGGAACGACCGCCGCCCCCGTTTCGCCGCCCTTTCGAATTCCCGATCGACTATCGAGCCGCAGCCCACCCTTCAATTCCGTTGCCACCGAAGAATGGCACTCATAGCAATGGCGGATCAGTACCGGACGAATTCTCTTCTCGAAAAACTCCAAACGCGGGGGGCCGTCGGCGCGCACTGCCGACGGGAATGCGAGCAGTCCGCAGATTGCCACATACGAACAACAAGTTGTCATGAGAACTCGTGAGAGGCTCAACGTTGGTCCCTGTCAAAGTGGGTCTGTTGATGAACTACCAGTTTACAGCCACGGCCTCAATTCGCCGAGCGATTGCGGCAACCTCGACAGGCATTGACGCCAATGCCGCTGTTTGAGCCACTGCACGACGATATTACGGCCTAACGCTCAGGCTTACGTCTAGCCGTGCAAGCTAAATCATCAGAGAGACGGTGTGGATGGCCGTCCCAAACCAGATGCATTTCGTGGGTTCCATAAATGAAATAAGATTATCGCTAAGCACAGACGGGGTTCTGTCCGTACGCAAGATGTATCCAGGGAGTGTTCCACGAACTGTCTTTGTCCTACGTCCGATTGGCGAAGTTTTCGAGACGAATCAAAAACTGACTGTGTTTTGAAACACGCTTCCCGTCGCGAAAAACGGTCACACCGATCAAGCCGGGACCGTTGTCCGCGTCGAGCAAGAGATTCGCGGGTTCCGCGCCGATCAATGGAACGATTCCGAGACGCACAAGGCGTCGGACGCAGGCAAATCGTTGCGGCGTGGCTGCAAACATGTCAGAATTGGGCCGAAAGTTGGAAATAGATCGACCCCTCAACAATGGCGATGAAGATTTATGGCTGCAACGTGCTGACGCTGGCCCTGTCGTGCATGCGGTGACTTCGAATCGTGGACAAGCCGGGACATTGAAATGTATCAAACGAACCATGCGTTATCAGTCACGATCGCATTGCTGATTGGATGTTTGGTCGCTCCGGCCGCGGCGGTCGCAGAGTCAGCAGCGAAACAATCGCCGGAGCAAAAAGAGAGCGATAAGCTGGCAGCGAAGCGGGAGGAGATGAAGTGGCGGCGCCGTGGGATCATCTACAACAACGATGGCAATGGGATCTTCGCGGTCGCGGCGAACACGCCCGATGGATTTCTGGCCCAGCGGATGACGGCGGTTCCAGGCTCGTCGGTCGGTTCCGTTTTCTACAACACCGGCGCGACGACCATGTTCACGCACCAAACCAAGGTCGCTGAGGTCTACGGCAAATATGGCCCGTCGTACGGGACGAACATCCGGGCACTTGCCAAGCTCGATACGGATACGCTTTCGCTCGTCACTCAGTTCTGCCACGAGAATAACCTCGAAGTGTTTTTCACCTTTCGGATCAACGATATTCACGACTGCTTCCTCGACTGGGAGCGATCAGCCTGGAAGCGCGAGCACCCTGAGTACTTGATGGGCAAGCTCGGGGACTGGGAAAAATACCCGGAGAGTGACCCTCGACGTCGTTGGGCGGCGCTGGACTTTGAACTCCCGGAGGTGCGGGACTACCTGATCGCCATCATCGACGATGTGATGGCGAGATATGAGGTGGACGGGATTGAAATCGACTACCTCCGCAATCCCTTATTCTTCCGCCCGAATCGATCGCTCAAACCGGTGACCGGCGATCAGGTAGAGATCCTCACACGGTTTCAGTGGCGCATTCGTGACTTGGCATACAAACACGGAAACCGGCGGGGCCGCCCGATGCTGATCGCCACGCGGGTTCCCGTGACTCGGCGCATGTGCCGGTACGTCGGAATCGACATCGAGCAGTGGCTGAAAGACGATCTTCTCGACGTGCTTACGATCGGCGTTGGTTGCATGCCCTACACGAATCCAGTCCGCGAGCTCGTCCAGCTCGGGCACGGGCACGACGTTCCGGTCTATCCGACGATCGCCGGATCCGGAAGGAGCGAGCAACAATCGGTTGAACATTGGCGTGGTGCAGCGGCAAATATGTATCACGCGGGCGCCGACGGGATGGTCTTCTTTAACCTGTTTCCGAAAAAGCCGAGGCACCCGCTCTTTATGCAGTTGGGCTACCCGCGGAAGCTCGCGCGAATGAACAAGATCTTTGCCCTTGATAATGAGGCAATCGGCGATGGCGGGATTAACCACGCCATTATCAAGCCCGCACTCCCCCTGACGTTGATTCCTTCAAAGCCGTCGCGGCTCACGATTCCAGTGGGCGACGATGTTGCTGAAGCGGCAAAAAAAGGCCGCCTCGACTTGGCGACACTGCGAATTCGATTCGAACGATTTACGGGAAAGGCGGCCGATACGGTCGAGGTGCGATTGAACGGCAACGTTGTGAAGTCAGCCGAGGAGGATTCCGGTTGGGTGACCTACGCAACTGAACCATCACGCTATCACCACGGTGATAATGCCATTTTGTTGCGCTTGCGCAAAACGTCGCAACCCATGATGGCCACGGTCAGTGCCGTCGAGTTGCACGTGAAGTACAAGTAGAATCCACGCGTGGGATCAAGCGATTCGGTCGAAACGGAACATGGCAGCGAACGAACGCCAGACCGAAAGCCCGTAGGACCCAAAAACTGAACCGAATTTGAAACACGGCGATTCCAAAGACAAAGACCTCAACGCGGCGCCGAATTGGGGCCGATCGCCATCGTTGATCAGGAAACTGACAACTCTCCAGTTCGCGTTCCACCCAGACATCCATGCCGGTGGCCTCCCACAATCCTTGTACGATTGACACTTGCCGCGGTCCATGAAACGAAATCTAGCCTCGACGCGCCAGACCTCTTTGATATCTATGAAAGAGGGTTTGTTGTCATAGAGCAGTGGTTGCCCCATTTCGTTGGGAATCTGTTAGCCCATTTTCTCAACATGAGAACCACAACGCATCGCACGATTTTGATCGGTTCGATATTCTCGGTTCGAACGCCAACAGAGGATCATCACATGGATCACCTATTTTCCGTCCCGTCGCTCGGTGGATTGAAGGACGTCATGCCCGAATCGGGCGGATCGGTCTACGTGCTCGGTCACGCCCGTCCCGGGGACGGAGGCGGCGGGTTTTTCCATTGGAATGCGGCCTCGTCCACCGAACCCGATGACGGAATCGTTGTCGTCGAGGTCGGAAAGAAACGGGGTCGCTGGCATCGCGTTGAAACCGATCCGATCGACGTCCGGTGGTTTGGCGCGGCCGCGGACGGCACGGATGCCACCGACGCCATGCAGCGGGCGCTGAATGCCGCCGCGAGAGGAGGCACCGTACGAATTCCATCGGGCACGTACGTCATAAATCAGCCGCTTCGCGTACACCAAGGAACGGCCGTTGTCGGCGACGGCCTGCTTTCGTTACTTCGATACGCCGGTCCCGAGAATTCCGGTTGCCTTCAATCGGCGACGCCCGAACGCAATTGTTCGTTTCACGTCGCGCGGTTGAATATCGAAGTTCAGTCCGAAGGCGCTTGGGGCGTCGATTTACGAGGCATGAGTTTTAGCCGCTTCGACCACGTCACGGTCCATTTGCGGAAACATCGAACGTCAGCCTATTACGGACCTGGTGACGGACAATCTCCGTATTACAATGTCTTCACGGCTTGCCACATCGCCGGAACGGGCGACCCGATTTCCAACGGGTGCATTGGCTTCAATTTCACCTACGATTCCAAGGGCCGGCGACAATCGGCGAATGCGAATCAAGTGTTGGGCGGGCACATCAATACCTGCCAGGTCGCGGTCGTGTGTTATGGAACGGGAAACGTGTTTTACGGTCAGGTGATTGAAGACACCAGGGACGGCTATGTCTTCGGTCTGACACCCGGTCGACTGAATGATGCCAGCAAAGGCACGACCAACGGAATCGCGGGTTGCTATACCGAATACGTCAAGCGCGTGATCGTCCAGGAACACGAATCGTGTGTTGTGACGGCGGAACTCGTGCACACAACCGGATACGATACGGTATTCGACGGCAAGGACAGCAAGAATTGCATTGTGATTACCGCGCACGACGGCCGCCTGCCGCAATCGCGGAGTTTCATACACCGATTGGTCGACTTGAGTTTCTTGAAATCGGAAAGCGGATGATTCGGCGAATCATAGAGATGCATTCATTCACTACGTCTAGACGATGATGGCAGATAGTACCATGCGACGAATACTTTTGCTGATCGTGGTTGGAATGTTGTTGCACGTGGCTCCGCGTCAATCGTTCTCCGAGTTCCGTGCGGGCGCGGTTGCCGTTGTACACCGCCATGTCGTCAAAGCACCTCCGTGTCGAGGCTGCGGAGTCAACATTTCCAGACCGGTTGATGGCAAGTGTTTAAGAACTGGCAAATTGCCAGTTTTGTGAGCGGATCCTGTCAGCCGGATTCTGTTCGTTCTAGCTCAACCCCCCCTGATCGGTTCAGTCTCCGTTCCCCCCACTAATAAGCGTTCTCCAAGCAAGAGCAAAGATAGGTCAAAGCGTGGTCGAAGTTCAGGCCCCTGAAAAACAGTCTCCGGTGAAGCTAGGTCAAGCGTGCTCCAAGCGCTTTCGGTCTACGGAACCGCTCCTGAAAGAGATTGTCCAGTAGAAGTGTTTTCCGTTGGGGTTGGAGCGCAGTGGTATTGGTCTGCTTCGTCGCATGATTTGGGGTTCGTGGTAGTTTCGGTTTGCTTGGGGATTCATTCTTGGTGATTTCGTCGGTTGTCGTCGCTACGGGATATTGCAATCGTTCTTTTCAAACGCGATCGCTCCCAACACATTCCTTCGCGAGCCACCGCCCACATTGAACGTGGGAGGCTCTGCCAATTGGCAGACGCGGATTTATCTACTGCGAATTCCTCACCGGTAAGTCCACTCCAATCAAAGGGTCGTGCTGATACGCTGGGCTTCTGCTCAGCGGACAGCATCCACGGTTCCGTTCGAGTTGGACCAATCGGGAGGGATCTCGAGTTGCGACATGCGACTCGGATCGAACAACCGGGCTGAATCTGATTGTGGTCATCTGCTTTTGGGTATTGCATGATGATCAACTGAGGCTTCGTCGTCCTGTCATCCGTCGGGGCTCACCACAGGGCAAAGCGCATGGCTCCGAAGGATGACAGGTCGTAAGAAGCCGGCTTATCAAGGTTTCGGATTGTTGCATCTTGTGGCTTTGTTGTTCAGATTCCCGAGGGGCTCTTCTGATGTGTCAGCATCCGACGGCAATGGCTCGGCACTCGGCGTACGTCTGTCGTTTGCTGAGCATCTGCCAGATGACGGTGGCCAGTTTTCTCATGACCGCCACTCTGGCGATCGTGCTTCCGCGCCTCCTTCTGATCCGTTTGTACCATTCGCGCAGCCGAGCGTCCTTCCGCAATGCCTGGTGAGCGACTTGCGCCAAGAGCCACCGGGCAATGTTGCTGCCAGCCCTGGTGATTCTGCCGAGTCGTTGATTGTTCCCGCCACTGTTACGACAACCAGGCGTCAAGCCCCAGTAGTTCGCAAGACAACACGCTCGTGGAAAACGTTCCACTCGACCAACACGACAAGCCAGTGACGTCGCTGTGAAATAACTGACACCCGGCATCGACCGCAGCAATTGCGCGTCTTCACTGTGACCCCAACGTTCGGTGATGACCTTCTCCAACTCCTGGACTCGTTGCTCAGCCTGCTCAAGATCGACCAACAAGTAATTCATTTCCAGACGATCCATTTCGGGCAAGACCAACTGCTTGAGCCAAGCGATGGCGCGCTGCGTGGGAAATGTCTTGGTGGGGATGTCCCATTGCAAGTTATGGCGTCGCAGCATGTGCTTGATCTTGTTGATGATCCGCGTCCGGGCCTGACTCGCCTCCTTACGAAGTGTTGTCAGTCGGCGGTTCTCTTGATCGGTCTGGCGAGCGATGTCGACTTGCCTGAGACCACGGACCGGTTTGCCGGCCAGAAAGTGATCTCGGTTGACCCAGAACAGTTCGCTCAGCGCGGCGGCATCGCGTCGATCTGTTTTTCGTTTCTTCCGCTCTTCCGGCTGAATCAGAATCACCTTGTGACAACGGTAATCTTGCAGCATCCGAATCAACCAATCGTTAAAGCCGCAAACTTCCACCACAGCAATGAACGATTCGCCACCCCGAATACGTTCCCGAGTCAGCTTCGCAAAGAACGCTTGGATCTTCTCGGGCCGCGTCGACACCTGACGCGCTTGCAAAACATCGCCGCTCTCATCGCGCAGAGAAATCGTGATCTGCCGTGCGTGCTGATCGATTCCAAGGTAGAACATCGTGTGGTTCTCCTGTTGAGAAAATGAGTTAACAGATTCCCAACGAAATAGGGCAACCACTTCTCTATGACAACAAACGCTCTTTCATAGATATCAAAGGCATCTTGCCCGCACCGTGCTTGCGCGGTCAAGGCGCGAGTCGGTTCGGTTGGGACCACTGGATGCGAGCGCAAAAGATACGGTTATCGGTTCCGTACTTTTTCCATAAATCAGGCTGGTGCGGCTGCATCCATTCAGTCGTGATGACCCAGGACTCAGCCGGGCTGACATCGACGACTCCGAAGTTTCCCATGCGCGTTCCCGTTTCCGGAATGATGATCCGCTCGGTTTCGCGGATGATCACCTGCCGCTTTGGATCAACCCGCGCCATGAAGATCGGTGCCCGATGCCGAAAGATATGGTCGTTGTCGGCTCCACGCCGCGTGTAAGTCAGGAACAATCCGTCCGAATGAGTCACCCAATGTTGTTGCGTGTTGTAGCTGCCGAGTTCCTTCCCATCATCAAATCGCCAGCGGCGGGGTTTGTCAAAGGACATGCCGTCTTCGCTGCTCGCCACGTAGGCCCGGTGATCGGCGCGCAGCGTCAGGTAAAAGCGGTCCTTGAACCGAGTGAGTGACGGTTCCGAAAAGCCGCGGTGCCTTTCTTCGTTGTCGGGAATCTCGATCTCATTGCCGTGCCCGGCATACTTCAGCACCTGACCATCGAACTTGCAACGCACGACGGTAACGCGGGCACGGACGTCGGTTGGAGTGGGGCGAAAGTAAACGGGAAGCAGAACATCGCCGTCGGGCAAATCGTATCGCTGCGCGCACCCGGCTGAGCAGTTCTTGAATTGCGGCAGTTCGGGAAGGTCGACGCGTGCCCAGGCCGACCAGGTCCGCTTGCCCGGATCGTAGACGGAATAGACCGCGTCACTCGGCGGACCTCGGAAGTGTTCGTCGTTCTTGTACCAGAACGTCTTGCCGGTGCCGAGCAGCTTGCCGGTCCGCGCGTGCCATTGGGGTGTGAAGTCGCAGGGAGCCGCTTCGATACCTTCACCCATCGGCCGGCGATCAAGAGCAGCGTGCGGGGCGGGACCGGACCACTTGCTTCCCAGATTGTCGGTGCGGAAGTCATGCAGGCCGTCGAAAATATCGCTGCCGGTGATCCGCAGCTTCTGAGTCGTCATGACGACGATCGGCGTGTTGGAAGGGTTGCCAGGCGCATGCGCTGGAATCGCCCCGGCGCGCGAGTGAACCCAACACTTCTTCCCATCCCAACCGCTGGTCACGGTCGTCAGCTTGACGGTGTAGTCGAGTCCCTTGTCTGCCAGGCTAACGGAGCAAGCAGCAAAAGTGACGGCAGTGAGCAATGCTGTTCTCATGGTTGTGCGACCCACTAAAAACAATTTGCCGGATTGATTCGTCGTAAACCCCAAACTGACTGCATCTCGGCCGGCCATGAAGAACCGCGGCCCGGCAACCTTCAGCCCGGGTTTGGAAGCTGTCGCAGAAGAAGGCGTAATTGAATTCATGAATTGGCCCGATGAGATGAGACTGGCATATGTTAACCCAACTCACTCCACGCTGCATCTTGTCAACGACACTGCGCGGAATCCCGCGATAACCAACCGAGGAGGGCATGCCATGGGTGATCTAGCTCCGAAAGTTAGCAGCGTCGGTCGAAAAGACGAATGGCACTTAGATTTCGGGAAGCTGTTCCCACCAAACGATTAAGCTACGCCATCATTTCAGTGCTGTCGGTAGGCGGGATGTCGAACGACCCGGCATACTTTGCCAGAAGATCCGGAATCAGCACAGTCGATCGCCAGAGCCCGATCGTCAACGGTATCGAAACGCGTTGTGACACGCCGATCTCACCGAAATGACTTACTTCGAGTCGCCTCTTCACGCGGGCCAGAGTTGCCGCGTAACGGTCGTCATCGAGAGGTTGCGCATCGCGACGCAGGACACGGATCCAGCGAACCTCTCGGATCATGCGGGCGAACAGAAACACGACACCGACGCTCCAGATCAGCGTGAGAGCGACGCAGAGCGAAACAACGAAAAAGATTTTATTCATCACTGCTGTATGATGTGCATTTGGCAAAGCATCGACTCGCCATCCGTTGGACCTTTTCTTTCATTTTCCTGGTTGCCCTCGTGACAAGCAATCTCGCGGCAGCCAACAGGGACGATGCCAAGAGCCCTTCCGGTGGTTTCAAGCAGCATTTCCTGCGACAAGGCGACATTTCAAACGGCAGGTTGGTCGTCACGATCACACTGTTGCGCTCGTAGGTCGTGGCGATCACGTCGAAGAGCAACTCCGCTCCGGCCTTGCTGGCTGGGACGTAGCCCAATTCGTCGAGGATCAACAAGTCTAGCTTGGCAAGTTGCTCAACAAGGACAGCATCGATCGTCGAACCATTTCTGTCTCCAGCCGTGTACCTTATGGCAGATTCCGCCACAGGATAGTCGATCCATTGCGATGGTCCTAAGAGTCGTTGACCGGTCGAGTTTTTGTCTATGCGAATTCAATCCGCACTTCATCAAGAGTGACGTAGCCTTCGGGCAGCCGGTGCCGCCAGACGGGATAGTCGCGTTCGGGGCGCACGATATGAGGGTCAGCGTCGAGCGGTCCCATCGCCGCAACGTCCAGTGGAAACAACACGAGCATGATGTTGACGTTGACGTCCGACAGCACGCGATCCAGCGGCTTGACGCCGTACATGTCCCCGCGGTCGTGACGCGCGCCCAGCGCGGTCCAGTTGGCGGGGTCACCATCAATTGTGATCGTCTGTTGCGACCACGATTCATTCACAGTGAATGGCCGACCGGTGCACAACCAGCCGCTGGTGATGCCTTCGACACTTCCCTGGATCAGCAGGACGAACTGTGAGCCCTGCGCCAGCAACTCGCCGCGGGCGCGGAGCGTCATCGCGGCATTGGTGAAGTCGGTCGGGCATCGATCAGCAATGAAGCGGTTGGACCCGCCCACTTCCTTGTAGACCTCGCCCTGCGGTCCAACGGTGGCGAGGCTGAAAACCATGTGCATATAACCGGCGCCGGGCGGCGCGTGGTTGTAGTCAATCCACCACGGACTGCGCGACGTGACTTGGCCTTGCCGCGATTCCAGCGGCTTGGGCCCGCCGGCGTTGCTGATCCAACCGTACCAACCGCCCGGCCCGTGATCGAACCGCTCGTGATAGACGCGATTGCTCGTCTGCATCGTTACATCCTCGTGCGTGTCACTTCCTCTTGGTGATGCGGTCACGGCCGTCCGTTAACCACTGCAAATCGAATCTCGCGAACGTCAGTCTCTCGTACGGAGACATTCGGCCGTTTTCGTAGATCAGACCAATGGTCCCGTCTTTCAGAACAGTCAGACAAGAATACGCGGACGGCCCAGGGCGTATGACTTTTGAGATCGGCCACGTCTTCCCCTCGTCATAGCTCAATCGAACCGTCAGGTTGACGCGTTTCGACGTGTTCGCGGGATTGACAAACAGCAGTCGGTCCCGGCTGAATCCGTCTCTGACATCGGTATACCGGATGAACGAGGCCTGACACGTGGGTTCAGGCAGATGGGTGTCGTCGACGATCTGTCCCCAGGTTTTCCCACCGTCCTTTGTCGTTGCCACGGCTCGACACCCCTTCTTGCGGTAGCTCCGCATATTCAACATCAATGATCCGTCCTTCAACTCCACCACTTGACATTCATTGACCATTCGGGCGGCGGGCGAACTGATCTGCCACGTCTTGCCGTGATCGTTGCTCGACAATAGGTGCGAGTAGTCTTGGTCGGGTTGACGGCTATAGACGGGGAAGATCAGCCGGCCCGCACGCGTTTGGATGCCGCCGCCGGGGGCCGCCATGACAGCCTCCCAACCTGGGCTTGTGACGGTCCGGGTGATGTCGGTGGCCTTCGACCACGTCTGGCCGTCATCTCGGCTGTAGATGAGGTGCAACGCAATTGCGCGGCGTTCCTGTTTCCGGAGACTGTTTGGAAGGAGCTTGTCGAGGACGTAATCGTAGGCGATCCAGACTGTGCCGGTCGTCCGGTCAACCAACATGCTCGGATCGGCCGCAGCTTGCTGGCCCGGGAAGTCCGCAAGGATCGTCAGCGGTTCCCAAGTCTTACCGTTGTCGAAACTTCGCTTCATGGCCAAATCAATGTTGTTGATGGCATCACCAGGCTTCTCGACGCGCGCATCGCATATGGCGATCAGTGTTCCCTTTCCCGTTGTGACCAATGCCGGGATGCGGTATTCGCTGATCTCGTCTTGACCACCGACAAAAACGTCTCTCGTTTCGAACAGACCCTCCGCAATCGAGACTTCGCAAGTACCAAACAAGCAAATCTCGACCAGTAGTAGCGCAGTCAGCATCGATTTCATGTTTCAGCTCCTATGTCGCGCATCCCATCGAGATGAGCATCAGAATTCGCACCCTAGCGGTGCTTTGAATCTGCCAAACAAAGCTCCTTCGCGAGCGCGATGATGGGTTGCGAAGAGTGGATTGTAGATCGTCATTTTTGCGCTCTTGTAGGGTTGATTATCTGCCGCCAGCATGACTGGCCGTTTTGCCGGTGGAAGGAAATCGCAACGATAACTTGACACTCTGAACGGTCATGGCAGACGTTCCGGCATTGGCGACCCGGACTACGTTGTACCCCTCGCGGAAGGCAGCGGAATTGAAGGCATAGCCGCCGCCGACGAGCGCCGGCTGCCCGTTGAGCTTGACTTCGGCGACGCATTTCTCACCGGGCTTCTCTGGTGCGAGCGTCAGTTCCACTTCACCTCGTGCGCTGGCCAGCGGCTTAGGACCGATGAACAACGAAAACTCGGCCGACTGGCCCGACGCTAGGTTCTTCGGCAAGGCCGCCGGGATCGGACGGTGTATGCTGATGTCCGTATAGGTGACCACGTAGCTGCGATCCTTGGCCGCCAGGGCTTCCACCGAATCCAGCTCTTTCAGCAGAGAAACACTTTCCTTCCTGGAGAGAAGTTCCTGCTCGGAGGGCTCGTTTCTATTGTTGATGAAGATGAAGTAGTTGAACAAGTAGATTCCCTGGGAGCCGCGGAAGAGGGCGCCCATCGCCGCGCCGCGGCGACACTCGACCGTATTGTAGAGCACATCCCCCTCAGGAGATGCCTGGACGCGGTACTCCAATCCGGCAGTCACGCCGACCCCCGTACCTTTGAGAAGCTCGATCCACTGTTCCACGGGGATGTCGAAGTCGGTCGTGGCCCAAAAGGGGGCGACGACCAAGTGATCGATCAGTCCGCGCTTGGCCCACGTGACGGCATCCAGGCCCGTGTCCATCGACACTTCGGGCCGAGCGGGAACGCGCGCCATGAGCGAGATCGGATGCTTCCACTTCTTCTCCACGGCGCGTACCACCTCCCGCACCTCGACCATCCACTCGGTGAGCGCCTTGCCCCCCTCGATCTCCTGTCCCGAGCGGAAGTTCAATGGAAAGCGGTTCCAATCCAATTCCAGCCCGTCCATGTCATAGCGGTCGCACACCTCTCGAATCAGCGACATCATGTGGTCGCGGACCGGCTTGAGAGCATAGTTAAAGGAGCCATAATAAGTCCCACGAAACTCGGGATGCTCCATCCAGAACCGGCTGTGGAGCGGGGACTTCAGCGACCCTGCATCATGCGCGTCGTTCATGCGGATGCTCACCCACGGGCTGATGTTCCGCATGCGACAACGGTCGATCATGCGTTGCATCGGGTCGACGCCGGCGTCGAGCATCACCTTGAGGTTGTGCGCCCACCGGCGGTGCGTGTCGCGCTCGCTCTTCGGTGCGTCTCCGAAGAAGGGCTGGTCGTTATCCTTGTTTGGGTCGAACCCCTTGCCATACACGTCCCAGACCTTGCTCTCGTAGTTCGTGTTCTTGGCACAACAGCAGATGAGCATGATCTTGACGTGCGAGTCAGCCAACTTATCCACGATGTTGTCGAGCCGCGCGGGCTTCATATGACCCGGCGGATCGAGAAAAAAGCGATGGCTGTCGTCTTCGTTGAATAGAATCCCGTGTATCGCTGGCCGGGCTGCTCGGGGCGGCTCGTCGGCAAGAAGTCTCTGCCCACTGCTTCCCAGCAACGTGCAAGCAAACAGGATGTGCAAGACGCATCGCACAAACATGGCCTCGGGCCAAAAACGCGATCGTCCCCGCAGTTTCAAGACCATCGAATCCATCCTTTCTTTTCGATGGAGGTAAAGGTTCCCGGTGGCGGCTTCCGCCGACGCCACCGGGACCGAGCTTGATGTTGCGAGCCCTAGTCAAGGCGGCTCAATAACCGTTTTCCTGTCGATAGCCTCCACGATGTCCGGGAGTTCGGAGAGTGACACAGATTGTTCGTGGATCAATACTGGTCGAAGGAAGCAAGTACAATGCCACTCCAGCAGCATCTGGTCAAGTTAAATCGAGAACAACTCTGGACTTCCCCAGGAACAGTGGGCGCTCCAGGAATTGTCGGTCTGAAATGCCACAACATTTGACCGGAGCTTGCCAATCCAAAATCGGATGGACTTCAGTCCGGCGGTATCGGAGTTGATTTGGCGTGCCGCGTTGCCAGTCAACTCAGCACGTATGCGATACGCCTTTCGTTCCAACCTAATCTGAAATTCCTTCGTTTCGGGACACCAGAAGTCCTTCGACACGCACGCCTCAGAAGACCCGAGGACGCGGACAGTCGCCACCGGGGAGTGAAGCGGGACAAGCTTGTTGTATAGATCATTAGTACAGTTTCTTTGTTGTGAAGCACTTCGTGGCTTCCGTCGTTTGGATTGTGGTTACTCCGTCTCCGGAGTGGGAGCTGCTGTCGATTTTTTCTTGTCGTTCGATGGGGGTAGGTGTGGGAGTTTGAGCCGGTTGGGCTGGGAGATTTTCAGCCGAGATTCACGGTGATCCCAGAGATCAAGATCTGGATGTTTATTATGGACAACGGCCTGCTCGGCATCTCTATACAACTTCTCGTAAAACCCTTTGAACGCGGGGCCAAATTCCAGTCACCGAGTCGTCACGTCCCCAATCGGACCCGATAAATTGATTTCGGCCTTCTCAGGAATGCAGTACGATCCGCTCTGTTTGGTCCCTTCGTTTTTCATCTCGAAGGCGATCTGGTCCGGGCGGGCCGATGAGTAGAACTTCGCTTTGCGAACCATCCATGCCGCCGCAGGATCGATCTCGAATTCCCATCGCCCCGTTTGGTTTTTCCACTTCGTTCCTGACGCAAACACGACAAGTCGGCCATCGGCGGATTCTTCGACGCTGGTCACCTTTTCAAGCCGAGATGCCAGGAAGAAACGCCCAAGGGACCACAAAATGGCTCGCCTTGGACCCGTGGGGCTCTCGTCTCCGGGTTTGTACCACTTTGCTTTGAACATCTGCCAATCGTCATTCACTTTATTGCCCGGCGTCACTCTGACGACGCTGTCTTCAAAAAGCTGTCCCGACAGATCGTGACGCCAATATCCCCACTGTTTAGATCGCAGTGAGAACTTCATCGGACCGTCGCCCATGCCGTCAATTTTGTGATACTTGGGTTTCGTCCAGTCAACTATCTCCATTCGGTCGTTCACGCTTTGCTTGATTCATGATTTCTTCTGTTTTTACCTCCGCGAAATCGTGACTCGCGGTATTACAAGGGCTTTCATCGTGATTTGCATCCGTCGTTTTGCTCTTTTGGCGACATCCG
>Ga0310122_10000937_pt1 | contig 18654 bp, 17 predicted proteins | sample CB6_Bottom_1051__FD_203503 | JGI IMG/M metagenome (GOLD analysis project Ga0310122, IMG submission 203503) | Marine microbial communities from Western Arctic Ocean, Canada - CB6_Bottom_1051 | ecosystem: Environmental > Aquatic > Marine > Oceanic | place: Canada: Western Arctic Ocean | collected...
ATCGATGCCACCCAGGACATACTGCGGCCAATTCTGGGATCATAGCGGAGGGGGGAGCGAGCGGTTATTTTCTGACAGGTGGTGGTGAGGAACCGAAAACGATACCGACGTGTCCACATACAATCCGCGATTACCCCACGACAACATGACACCGATGGAGGCAGGGAGCCCATGCGACTGAGCGACGAGCAGGTAGAGCAGTATAACGAGGAAGGTTATCTCATCGTCGAGGGTGCTCTGGCGGACAGCGACCTCGACCCGGTAATCGAGGAGTACGAGGCCCACATCGAGCGGCGGGCGCGGGAGTTGCTGGCCGAAGCGAAGATCACCGAGCTCCACGAGGAGGCGCCCTTCGACAGGCGCCTGGCTCTCATCGCGGGAGAGTGCGCCGAGATCTACACCGGACTCGACATCATGCAGGTGAGGGGGAAGGCGACCTTTGAGTTCCTCGCCAACAGGAACCTGCTGGATGTGGTGGAGGGGATCGTCGGACCGGAGATCACCTGCAACCCGATCCAGCACATCCGCGCCAAGCTGCCGAGCGGGCTGACGCCGACCGGCGCCGACGGCCACGTGGTGGCGTGGCACCAGGACGCCGGCGTCACCTGGGAGGAGGCGGACCCGTTCTCCATTCTGACGGTGTGGATTCCAGTGGTGCCCGCGACCGAGGAGAACGGCTGTCTGCGCATCATTCCCCGAACTCATGGGGCCGGGCTGAGGGAGCACGTGACCCGCGCCGGGGTGGGGACGGTCATCGTCGACGAGGCCATGCCGAAGGAGGAGGTGCTGACGCTGCCGATGGACAAGGGGTCGCTGCTGCTGATGAACAAGGAGATTCCGCATTCCTCCCTGCACAACAACTCCGACGCCATTCGATGGAGCATGGATCTGCGTTACCAGGAGACTGGAGCCCCGACAGGTCGGCCGTTCTATCCGGACTTCCCCGTGCGCAGTCGGGCGGACCCGGACTCGGTGCTCATCGACCACGATGAGTGGTGCCGCAGGTGGGAGACGGCATTGACGGAAGCGAGGGCGAACAAGGTTCGCTCCCACCGCTGGCAGCAGGCTCCGGCGGCGACGACACCTCGAGACGCCTGAACATACCTGCGGCCCGGCTGGTCTGCGGGAGCTTCCTTACGCGCGCTTGATCAGCGGCACAGACGCCGGATCCTGGGCCTCGATCATGCGGCTGTACAGACCTCCTCGGGCGACGAGCTCGTCGTGGCTTCCCATCTCGGCCACTCTCCCTCTTTCCAGCACGACGATGGTATCGGCATTGCGCACCGTGGACAGTCGGTGGGCGATGACGAGAGTGGTGCGGTTGCGGACCAGCCGTCCCACCGCCTCCTGAATGAGCAGCTCGGTCTCGGTGTCCACTGCCGAGGTAGCCTCGTCGAAGATGAGGATGGGGGCGTCCTTGAGGAGGGCGCGGGCGATCGAAAGGCGTTGTTTCTGGCCGCCGGACAGGCGTATGCCGCGTTCGCCCACGAGGGTGTCGTAGCCCTCGGGCAATTCGAGGATGAACTCCTCGGCGTTGGCGGCAGCGGCGGCGTCGCGCACATCCTCTTCGGTCGCCTCGGGACGACCGAAGAGGATGTTGTCGAGCACGCTTCCATGAAAGAGGAAGACGTCCTGCTGCACGGGGGCGATGTGGCCGCGGAGGTAGTCCAGCGGCAGGCCCCTGACATCGCCGCCACCCACAGATACGGTGCCTTGCTGGGGGTCGTAGTAGCGCGGCAGCAGCGCCGAGACGGTAGACTTGCCGGCGCCGGTGTGTCCGACCAGAGCCACCACCTGTCCCGACTCGATGCGGAAATCCACCTCCCGCAACACCGGCTCGTCGGGGTCGTACCCGAAGGTCACCCCCTCGAAACAGATGTCCCACGAGGGTTTGCCAGGGGGGACCGCCGCGTCCGGCGCATCGATGATGTCGGACTCCACGGCCAGCAGTTGAAAAACGCGGTCGGTGCTGACACTGGCCTTCTGAAGCACATCGTTGATGGACGCCAGCTGCAGAAACGGCTGGTAGATGTGGCCCATATAGACGATGAAGACGAACAGGTCGGCCACGGCAATCTTGCCCTCCAGGGCGGAAGATCCGCCACTCCAGATGACGAGGACGATGCCACAACCGCCCACGGCTTCTATCAGACCGGACGGGATGATGGAGATGTAGTTGGCCTCGATCGAGGTGTCGCGAAATCGCCGGCTGTGCTCTTCGATGCGATCGGCGGAGCGGCTCTCCTGAACGAAGGACTTGATGACGGCGATGCCGGCGAGATTATCGTGGATCTGCGCGACCAGGTCCGCCAGCCGTTCGCGCACGGCGCGCCACATACCACGCACCTTCTTGACGTAGCGGTAGACGAGGAAGCCGGCCAGCGGGATCGGGGCGAGGGTGATAAGGGCGAGCTGGGGGTCGATCGAGAACAAGACTGCCATCATGGCCGCGGGGATGACCAGGGCGAGGATGGTCTCGGGAACGCCGTGGGCGATGAAGTCCTCCACCGCCTCGACGTCGTTGACGGATCGCGCGATCAGGCTGCCGGTGCGCTCCTGGGTAAAGAACCGGTGCGGGAGGCGCTGAATGTGCCGGTACGAGCGGATCATCAGGTCGTGCATGACCGAGTACGCCGCCACGTGGGAGAAGCGCCCGTACCCGTAGCGGCTCAGTCCTCGAACGGCGTACACGCCCAGCAGGGCGGCCGACAGTTCCACCAGTCCGAACCCGGATGTGGCCTCACGACCCTCGGTGATCCAGCGGATGAGTTCGCGGATCAGCAGAGGGGGGATGAGATTGGCCAGGGCGAAAAGGAGACCGCAGACCACTGATAGCGACAACAGCACTCGGCGTCCCTCGAGGATCTGGTAGAACTGGCGCAGGAAGGTCAAACTCGGCCCTGGAAGGAGCTTGAAGACGCCTCGCTGAAATCTCGCTGCAGCCACTCAGGAGGGTCGTCGTGAAGCAGGCAGCCCGTTTCCGGATAGGGGTAGATTTCGTCGTAGCGGCATACCTGCATCATGCTGCAGCGGCGGAAGAGATCTCTCCGCTGCAAGTCCTGGGTGGCTTCCAGTCCGGCCGCTGCCAGCAGCTCGGACACGGCTTTCACCGTCTCCTTGTGAAAGTTGGCGACCCGCACCCGTTTGTCGGACACGACCAGCCCGGCCAGCAGTCCCCGATTCTGGGTGGTGATCCCCGTGGGACAAGTGTTTTTGTTGCATTCGAGCGCCTGGATGCAACCCAGCGCCAGCATCATGGCCCGAGCGGAGCAGGCCATGTCGGCCCCCAGGGCCATGGTGCGAATGATGTGGAATCCGGTGATAATCTTGCCGCTGGCGATGACGCGGATATCCTTCTTCATGTCGAAGCCGAGCAGAGCGTCGATGACGAAAGCCAGTCCCTCTCTCATCGGGGTTCCGACCGAGTTGGTATACTCCGGGGGGGCGGCGCCGGTGCCGCCCTCGCCGCCGTCGACGGTGATGAAGTCAGGGGTGATGCCGGTCTCCCGCGTACGGAGTCGAGACGGGACCTCTCGGCAAAGGTCTCCTCGCAGAAAGAGCCGTCTTTGCGGCGGCAGCCGAAATACGCGGTACCGATCTGCCAGATCAGATCTCCTCCCGGCTTCAGGTGGTGATCGCTGATGGAGCCCTCACCGGTGTTGTGAGCGAAGTTACCCAGTTTGGCCCCGCCGTTGAGGGCGAGCACCGCATTCTTACTGAGGGCGCCGTAGCTCATGGCCGAGATGTTGAAGATGCTCGCGTCGTAGGGTTGCGCGCAGTCGGGACTCCCAACCCTCACGCGGAGGTCGTGGTCGACGGACCTGGCGTCCCGGGCAGCCAGGGAGTGATTCATCCACTCGTAACCGGCGCGGTAGACGTCGAACTCCGTGCCGAAGGGGACGGTGGCGAGTTCGCACTTGGAGCGCTGGTAGACAACCGAGCGAAAGGCCCTGCTGATGGGTGTGCCGTCTATGTCCGACTCGACAAAATACTGGTAGATCTTGGGTCGCAACGCCTCCATCACGTAACGCCCTCTGCCGAAGAGGGGAAAGTTGGATGATGGTGTGCTGGCGCTGCACCATGTCGTATCAGTCCCAGGAGAACCAGGGGGCCGAACACGACGAGCGACCAGAGTGCAGGGGGCCAGGATTGGGCGATGAGGAAGATGGCGACGAGGAGCAGGATGGATCCAACTACAAACTTTACGCGCATGCCGTCTGTTCTCTCCAGGCCAGTGAAGGAGGAGGTCCCGCAGCCGGGTGATCAGCGGCCAGCCGGACAGTATCGCAGACGAAGATCGGCCCAAGGGGCGACGTGGCAAGTCCGACACGGCGTACCACCGAGTCTACCGCATGGGCGAGAGTTCGCTCCCTTCCTGCCGAGAGGGTCAACCCTTTACGGCCCCCACGGTGATCCCCTTGGTAATCTGCTCCTGAAGGATCAGGTAGCAGATCAGCGTGGGCAGCATGACGATGACAAGTCCGGCAAAAAGCGCGCCAAAGTCGGCTTCGTAGAATTGGACGAATTGTAGCACGGCGATGCCTAGTGGAAGGGTCCTCAGGTGGGAGGAGGAGAGCAATACGAGGGCTAAGATGTACTCGTTCCATATAGATATGAACGTAAAGATGCCGACGGTGGTGAGGCCTGGCTTGGCCAGGGGCAGCATGACGCGCCAGAAGAGGGTGAAGTGGGAGCAACCGTCCATGATGCCGGCTTCCATGATGGTCGTGGGAATGGTGCGGAAGAAGGCGGTGAGTACGAAGACGGTAAAGGGAATGCCGAAGGCGGAGTAGACGAGTATGAGCCCCAGATGGCTGTCCAACAGATGCAGCGTCTTGAGCAGAAAGAACAGCGGTACCAAGCCGAGGAAGATGGGAAACATCATGCCGGCCAGGAAAGTATAGTAGAGATAGCTGCTGCCTCGAAAGTGGTATTTGGCCAGGGAGTAGCTGGCCATCGAGCCCACGAAAAGCTGCAGCGCCAGGGTGGAGACGGTGACGAAGATGGAGTTCCAGAAAAACTCCCCCACGCGGGCCTCGGTCCAGGCCTCGACAAAGTTGTCGAGCTTCCACGTGGCCGGAAGACTCCAGGCGCTGGCAAAGATCTCGTCGGTGGACTTGAAAGCGGTGTAGACGAGCCACACCATGGGGAAGATGACGAGGACACTGTAGCCCAGGAAGACGGCCTGAATCCAAATCTTGCGCGCCAGGTGAAGGTCGGAAAGAGGGCGTGCCATCAGTATTCGACCGCCTCTCGCCGCTGCAGCCACAGAGAGAAGAGAGCGAGTGAGAAGGTGATGAGGAAAAGGGTCATGGCGATGGTGGTGGCGTAGCCGAATTTTCCGAGCTCGAAGGCGTTCTCGTAAATGTAGGTCGCCAGGGTCTCGGTGGCGCGGTCGGGACCGCCGTCGGTCATGATGCGGACCACGTCGAAGGTCCCGAAGCCGTTCAAAAGCAGGAAGACGACGCTCACTTTCATCATCTCCGAGAGCAGGGGGAAGGTGATGTGTATGAACGAATGCCACTCGCCAGCGCCGTCGATCCTGGCCGCGTCGTAGTAATCCTCTGGAATTCCCTCAATCGCGGATACGTAGAGGACCATGTAAAAACCCATAGAGGCCCAGACCTTGACCGCGACGATACACCAGGGGGCCCAGGCCGGGTCGCCGAGCCAGGAGGGCAGACTGGTTAATCCCAGGAGCCGCAGGAAGTTGCTGAGGATACCGAATTCCGGGTTCAGCGCAAACCACCAGAGTACGGCGATGGCGACCTGCGAGATGAGATTCGGAAAGAAATAGGTGATGCGGAAGAAGCGGGCACCGGCCACCAGCCGGCGCGTGACCGACACGGCGAAGAAGAGGGCCATGGCGGGAACGGCGATACCGGTGAAGAAAGTGAAAAAGATGGTATTGCCCAGTGCTTTCCAGAAGTTCGGGTCCCCCACCATATGGGTGAAGTTACCCAGGCCGTTGAAGGTCATATTCAGCGCCACGCCTCGCCACTTTACAAAGCTGACGCCGAAGGCCAGGGCGTAGGGCAGGATGAGAAAGAGCAGGTAGAAGGAGAGGGCGGGCAGGATGAAGAGGAGGCCGACTTTCCAGTTTTTCTGCATCAGCTTCTGCGGGCGCGGCCGGCGATCAGCTGGCAGCCAGAGGAGTCGGGGGCGCGCGATGGAAGCGAATGGTGTCCGGGTCGCGGCGCAGGCGCTGGGCCATCGCCTCCATCCGGGCGGCGAACGCATCGGGGGTAAGGATGCCGATCAACAGCGAGCCCAGAGCGTTGTCAAACTCGTTGTCCATCTCCAGGTACCAGCTGGTGAAGCGGAAATTGAAGGTCTCCCCGCCGGCGCTCTCGATGGCGTCGAGGGCGCTCTGCATGGCCGGCGGGACCACGACGCCGTCGGTACTGCCGAGGATGGGTTGCACCGAACCGATCTCGCGCAGAAAGTTGGCGGCCATCTTGCGCGACAGCAGAATGCGCAGATACTCCATGCCCCGTTCGGGATGCGCCGCCTGTCGCGGCACCCAGAATGCCGGGCCGGCGCTGGCCTCCATGGCGCCAACGCCCCCCTTGCCGTCGGCGAAGCCGGGAACCGGCATCAGCCGCATCTGAAACCCTGGCGGCAGGGCGTTCTTCATCTCCGACTCGAGCCAGGTACCACAGGGGATCATCGCCGCCTTTCCCTGGAGCCAGATCATCTGTCCCTCGGTGTGCGAGAAGGAGGAAGACCCCTCCAGGGCGTACCCCTTTTCGATGAAGTCGCGGCTCAAGGCGGCGGCTCGTACCACCTCAGGTCGAGTCCACGCGCCCGGTTCCAGGTTGTCGAGATCGCACACCAGCTCGATGCCTCCCAGCTTGTACACCAGAGCCCGGTAGATCATCCCGAAGTAGGAGGGGTATTTTCCCTGGTGGGTGAGCGGCGCGACACCGCCGCCGGTGCGTCGAATCAACTCGCAGAGCTCCAGAAACTCATCCCATGTATCCGGAACGGGCCAGCCGTGTTCGTCGAACATTCCCTTGTTGTACCAGATGCCGTTTACGCTGTAGGTGATGGGCAGAAAATACTGGCTCCCCTCTGACTGCCCCTCGGTCAGAGATCCGGGAAAAAAGGTGTCCCGGAAGCGGAGGTCCTCCTGTCCATACGCGGGGGAATCCATGAGGGAGTCGAGGTTGGCGACAAGGCCGTCCCCGAGGTTGACCCAGAAATTGATATTGTGAATGCCCCAGAATACGTCGGGCGGGTTGCCGCCCAGGAAGCGGGGACGGGCCTGGTCCCAGGCGCGGGGGTTCCCCCAGACGTAGGCTTCGATCTCCGGGTGGGCGCGCTCGAATTCATCGGCGGCATCGAAGACCCATTGCATGCCGTAACCGCCCTGGAAGAAGACGCCCTCCATGACATCGTCTCCCATGCGAGCGATGGGGTCCTCTCCTCTGAAGAAGAAAGAGCAGGCGTAAAGCAGAAGAATAAGGAAGAAGACGATGCGGGATTTCATGTCGGCAGGTCCATGTGCTAGGTGAGGAACGCACTTGGGGTTCGCGTTCCCTCGTAGGTGGCTTGCGGATCTGTCTGGGCGACGACATCGGGAATCTCGCCCGTCCACCAACTCGGGGGTTTGGGGAAGGGGAAGACCGTGTGCCAGGCCAGCACCAGAGTGCGGCGCTGGTCGGTCTGGTTCGGCCAGGCCCCGTGCATCAGGCGCGCATCGGCGATGACGAGATCGCCCGCCTTCAGGGGTACGTCCACGGCGTCGTCGCGGTCGGCGAAGGCGGGGTGGTCACCGCGGTCGTCGAGCGACTGGATCTCGGGTCCGTGGGCATTGGGAATGGTGTCGTGGAGGTCCAGTCGGCGGCGGTGCGATCCCGGAATGACGCGCAGGCAGCCGTTGGCTCGGGTGGTATCGCTCATGTAGTAGGAGAGAAAGATCACCGTCGGCCAAGGCGTGGCTGCCGCCGGTGAGTTCCAGTTCATATAGTCTTGGTGCCAGTATAGGGGAGGGCCAAAGGCGGGTTTGGAGAGCAGGATAATGTTGTCGTGGGGTGTCAGCTCCTCGAGGCCCAGTTCGCGGCATACGCCCACCTGCCGCGGCTGATCGATGACCTTGGCGACGATGGGATCGGGGAAGCGCCGCTCGTCTGGCGTGGTGGTGGACATCTGCTCCCACTTGCGCTCGGCGTAGACGTGAATGTCGCTGCCCTGGTAGCGAAGGTTGGGAGCCACCGGCAAGCGCTGAAAGACGTCATGTGACCAGGTCTGCAGTTCGGCCAGCAGGTCGGGCTCCATGAGGCCGGATATGCAAGTGTATCCGAGCTCGACGAGTTCGGTGCGTTTCTCCAGGGCATCTGTCGGGGATAGGATCTGCATCGCCGGTGCTTTCTTCAGCCCTGCAGCAGGGCGGGTTTAAGGGTCCAGGTCTGCAGCCGCGCGAGTTCAAGTATCCCGGGCGCCTCGAAATCGGGGGGAAAGATGACCCATCCCCAAGGACTATCGGCGATCTGGCGCTCGAGATCAAGGCTGCCGGTCCGCAGGGGAATGGAATCGGGGATCGAGCCGCCGGCGCCCCGGGCCGCGGCCACCCCGCGCAACAGCTCAGCAGCGGTGACGAGGAAGTCGGCGGGGGCAAGGCGCTGTGAGCCGAGCCAGACGCAGTCGGGGAGTCGCTCGTGCACTTCGATGAACTGCAGGGCGTCGGCAGCACCCTCGAAGAGCGCAGCTGAAGACAGGGGAGTGCCGGGGCGCGGACTCGAGCTTATTCGGCGGGTCGGCCCGTAGGGAGTCGGGGTCGGGGTGTGAAGGTGACCACCATGGCCTGACTGCTCTTCCCCGTCATTCAAGCACAGCAGGAGTCCCTCCGCGACCATACAGAACAGCTCGGAAGGGGAGAGGCTGCAGTCCTGCAAGCGACAGTAGCTGATGGCACCATCGGGGAAGTCGATGATCTGGGCCAGCTCCTCGAGGTCGATATGGAGGTCGCCGGTGTCGTCGGGCAGGGCATTCACTACCTGCCTCCCCGTGATGATCTCCACGCCGGGATAGTCCTTTACGTAGCCGAGGTAGCGGGAGAACAGCTCGAGCCCGGCGCGCATCTCCTTCTGGGTGCGCAGGGGAGCCGGCTTCCACTCGGAGCGCGGCGGATTCGCTCCCCTACCGAAGTTGACGCCGTCCCAGAAGCCGTGCGTCGCCCATTCGCAAGGGTGATAGTAGATGCTCACCAGACCGCCTTCGCCGCCTCCGCAGATATCGGCGAACCGCCTCTTGCCCTCCTCCAAGCCCTCGTCACCGTGGCGGAAGCTCATGCGTGTAGTGCGGTCTTCCATGCGGTTGATGTGAAGCGTGCGGCAGTAGTAGAACGGCTCCCCGTCAAGCCCCACGTGGCTGGCTTCGTCCATGAACAGGGGGATGTCGAGCTCCTGAAGAACGGGGTAGATCTGGGGTGCCCACGATCCGCCCGCCTGTCCGAAGGTAGAGGCGGGGCCGCAGATGCGGATCAGATCCCGATAACCGGTGGCTTCGCGGCGGAAGACCTCCTGCACGCCATCTTCCCAGCCCATATCCCGCAGGTATTCGGCCAGCACCGGGTGGACGCTGTGGGTATCGGTGTGATAGCCGATGTCCTGCCGCTGCAACAGGCGGATGATATCGGTACGGCCGCGGGCCTCGAGTACTCGGGCCTTTTCCGCCACCAGCTTCCAGGTAGCCTGTGCGCCGTGGGACTCAAAGATTTCGAGCAGTCCCTTGAGGGCGTCGTCGCTTTCGGGGGTGATGTAGTCCTCGACGTCAAACCAAAACAGGACGCTTGTGGTCATTACTCATCCTTTTTTTTCGGTGTGCTGTGGGGGGCTCGGGGTGGGCGACGCGCTCGATTAGGAGAGTCTTGACCAGGCCGCTAACCGAAGAAAAAGAAAAGCCTGAACTGAGACGGGGGCCTTGAGAAACGTCAGTTGTCTGCGACCTTGAGTTTACTGTTTCCGGAGAGGTTCGGGAAGGGCCAGGGCACCCAGTCGAGCGGGCTTTCATCGAGGTTGCCCTCGCCGCCGGTGCATCGCCTCCTACGCCACGTCGAAGTCCAGCGAATCGATGGCTTTTCGGAGTTGGGTTTCACCTTCTGCGGTCAGCGGGTCCACCGCCCGGGGCGGGCCCACCGGGACGCCGCGCCAGGCCAGCATCGCCTTGACGCCTGCCAGGACGCCCACTCTTGCCAGGGCGGAGATGACGCGGTTTGCCCGGGTCTGGGCGGTCATGGCCTCGGTTATGTTGCCGACTTCGAAGTCGCTTCGCATCTGCAGGAAGAGGCGGGGCATGATGTTGTAGGTCGTGCCGATGGCGGCATCGCTGCCCATCACCATGCCGGGCAGGCACATCTCGTCCGGACCGGTGATCGCGTTCAGTTTTCCGTCCGAGAGGTCGATGAGCTGCTGGAAGAGATAGAAGTTGGTGTCGGTGAACTTCACTCCCGTAAAGTTCGGCACCGCTTCCATCGCCGTCAGGTACTGATCGGCGACAATACTGCGATCGGCGGTTTGGGCCAGCCAGTAGACGTAGAATGGCAGGTCCGTCGCCGCGCCAATGGCGGCGTAGTGTTCGACCGCCGCGGACAGGTCGTTGGGCCGGTCCTCCGGCGCCACTGACGCCACTGCGTCAATGCCGCCGATGCTGGCGGCGTGTCGCGCCAGCTCTACGGCGTTGTCGGTGGTCGTAGCGCCTACCTGCAGAATGATCGGCACCGCTCCGGCTATCTCGGCGGTGGACACTTCCGCCATCTGCTTGCGCTCGGGTACGGTCAGGACGCGCCCCTCGCCGGTGCCGCCGCAGACGAAGAAGCCGTGGGAGCCGGCGTCGATGAGGTGGCGCAAGAGGGCCCTGGTGCGATCACCGTCTATCCCGCCGCCGTCGCTGTCGTCGAAAGGAGTACACAGGGCCGGCCAGATCCCGCGCGCGAGCTTCCCCGGGCTTCTAGTCGCACTCATGCCACCCCTGCCTTTGTTTTACCAGCTAGCCATTCAGAACTGAAAGAGTCCATTCATTCAAATCTCCGGAAATTCGATAGGTGAACGCTTGCCCACGTACGGCGGCCGCAGCAGATCGCGCTGTAGATCGCTGGTGGCTAGGTCGTCGTATTTTTTCAAGCTGTCCGGATGAGCCCAGCTCGAGTAGCCAGGGGAGTATTTGTAGAGCAGAGAGCGCCGTCGGCGGCTGGATTTCCAGCTGATAGTGCCGTGCACAAGGGCCTCGGTGAAGATCAGCATGTCGCCGGCTTTGAGCGAGGGGTTGGCGACCAGGTGTGAATCTACCGGTGGTTTGTAGGAATTGGAGCTGGCTTTATGGCTGCCCGGCACACCGACGAAGCCGCCGTCGCCGGGATTGACGTCCTCCAGCGCGTACATGACGACGATGAGCCCGTTCCACATTCTGCCGTTCGCCCACTGGTACTGATGCTCCCCATGGTCGCCGCGCAAGCCGCCATGCAGATTTTCGCGCGTGTCCATGTCGGTGGTCATCTGGATGCCATAGGCGTGGTCGAGTCTCAGCCAGTCGCCGATCATCGCTCTCATGATCTCCAGAGTGCGGGGCAGGGCCATCGTCTCCATGAAGATGGAGTCCAGGTCGAGGAAGGAGAATCGATCCGGATTGCGGTCCCCCAGATCGGCGTCGATGATCTCGTTCATGCGCTGCAGATCACCGGCGGGGATGAGATCTCGGTAGAGGATATAGCCGTTCAGATCGAACTCGTAGATCTCGGCTTCGGTCATGTAGTAGCTCCCAGTAGAATGGCAATTTATGGGCGTGCGGACGCGGCTCCTCAGGTGCTCTTTATCGACCCAGATAATTTGGCCCGGAAAATTGACCCCGGGAAATGACCCAGAGAAAGATAAGGTACCAGGCATATCGGGACGCAAGCGGGGTCGGCGAAATAGAGTCTGAATGACTAAATTCATCAAGCCGATGCCTTGGAGGATTGACCTGATGTCCCCACAGTTCCTATGATTCAGGCGTGGATTGAGGGTCAAAGTCGGTTATCATGACACCATGAGCACAGAGAGCGGAAACAGCCCCAGGGTGGCCATCGCCATCCTCAACTACAACGGCCGCGAGGTTACGGCCGAGTGCCTGGATTCTCTCGCTGAAATCGACTACTCCGGCCATGAGGTCGTGGTGGTCGACAACGGCTCCCAGGACGGCTCTCAGGCGTTCTTCAAGGCGAGCTATCCGGATGTAACGCTGATCGAGAATGGGGAGAATCTCGGGTTTACCGGTGGCAACAACGCGGCCATCAATTACGCCCTTGAGCGGGACTTCGACTACGTCCTGCTGCTCAACAACGACACCGTAGTCGCCCCCTCATTCCTGACCGAGCTGGTGAAGGTGGCGCAGGCGCGGGACGATGTGGGGATGCTCAATCCGAAGATTTACTTTTACGACTATCCCGAGCTTCTGTGGTACGGCGGCGGGCGCATTTCCTTTTTCAGGGGAGTTGAGCATTTCGGCTTCGGGAAGAGCTGCAGTCCCGAACTGAATAGGCAGCGAGAGGTGGATTTCATCACTGGGTGCGCTTTTCTGATCAAGAGGGCGGTGCTTGAAAAAGTAGGGCCGCTCGATGACCGGCTGTTCATCTACTGTGAGGATCTCGACTGGAGCTTCAAGGTCCGGGAGGCGGGTTTCAAGGGGCTTTACGTGCCCGAATCCGTGATCTGGCACAAGGAGGGGATCGACACCAAGAAGAACAAGAGCAACGCCTTCCGGAAGTATCTGGGGACGCGGAATCTCCTCTTCGTGTTCTATCGACACTTCCCGCGTCTCAAGTTCGCGCTCTTCCTGCTTTACTACGCGCTGTTGTGGGGGCCCTCGAAGAGCGTCAGGTATCTGCTGGCAGGGGAGTTGAAGACGATGCTCTACACGTGGAAGGGGGGCATTGAATTCCTGACCATGAGGAAGGGATCGTAGACCCGCTCGCCGGCGTTTTGCCCGTCCGAGACCACAGATTTGGTTGAACACGTCGCCGCGTTTACCGACGCGGATCGTCCACAGAGGTCTCGGGCGATGAATCGGGCCCGTCTTCGTCCCGCTGCTTCTCCTTCCGGACAGCCGATCGACGCCACGCCTGGTCCCACATATGCTGGAGGGATATTTCACCAAGCAGCCAGCGCCGGACCTGCTTGCGGGCGATTCCCGCCGCCGTGACCGAGACGATTTTCCGCAGCAGAGCGGGCAGTAGTCCGGGTATCATGCTTTCAATCGATTCTCCCGGGCGCGGCCGCCCGCCATCGCCCACGGCGGGCAGCCAGTCCAGCTGAAGCGCCCAATGGGCGCCGTTCAAAGAAGTCGTGGGCGAAGAGTTGTTTGCCGGGGCTGTTTTCCATTGCGGCTCCTGTCAGCGGGCTCTTGTCAGCGGCCTTGTCGCGCGGCAAGATAGTCGTCCCGGGACTCGATTGTCAACGAGCAGGTGTGCGAGAGAAAAAAAAGGAGCCGAGATGGAGATCGTTCGCTATCCAGATAGTCGTATTGAGACACTCGACCAGAGATTTGCCCAGTACAAGCTGCCCAACGCCGCGGTGGAGATGCTGTGGACGGGTGGGCGCTGGCTCGAGGGGCCCGTCTGGTTCGGAGACGGCCGCTACCTGTTGTTCAGCGATATCCCCAACAACCGCATCTTGAAGTGGGAGGAGGAGACGGGGGAGGTGTCCGTCTACCGCAAGCCATCCAACAACACCAACGGCAACACCCGCGACCGGCATGGGCGCCTGATTTCCTGCGAGCACGACAGCCGGCGGGTGACGCGCACCGAGCACGATGGATCGGTCACGGTGATGATAGACGGCTTTGACGGCCGGCCACTGAACGCACCCAACGACGTCGTTGTCAAGTCGGACGGCTCTATCTGGTTCACCGATCCCGGGTACGGAATCCTCATGGACTACGAGGGGCACCGGGCGAAATTCGAGCTCGACACCAATGTCTATCGGCTCGACCCCGAATCGGGGCACGCAGTGGTGGTCGCTGGTGATTTCACCAAACCGAACGGCCTTTGCTTCAGTCCGGACGAGTCGCTTCTCTACGTCGTCGACACCGGGCGCTCCGACGGCCCGAAGCACCCCACTCACATACGCGTTTTCGACGTCATCGACGGCATCAGGCTCACCAATGGACGCGTTTTCGCGGATATGGATCCGGGTTCATCCGACGGGATTCGCGCCGATCGGGACGGCAATATCTGGTCGGGCGCCGGCTGGGGAGGTGAGGGCTACGACGGTGTGCACTGCTATCACCCCGACGGCACGCTGATCGGGAGGATCCATCTGCCCGCCCCGTGCTCGAACCTGTGTTTCGGAGGCGCCAGGAAGAATCGCCTATTCATGACCGTGTCGCAGTCCCTGTTCGCCGTCTACGTGGAAACCACCGGCGCGCAGATACCGTAGCCAGAGCGGCACCGTAGCCAGAGCGAGTGCCAGAGCGACCTATCGCCGCTGGCGGATCGGGCCGGGCCCGCCTTTGGGGATCACCCCTCGAACGGTATCAGCCACTCCTCCTGGAGACCCAGACCGAAGCCGGGCTCCAGCTCCTGCAGGTCGATATAGCTGTCTTTGGGAAGCTGTGTCCCTGGATCGACGGTTTCTTCCAGTGGCACACCGGGGTCCGAACCGATGTAATACTCTCCCCAGGGCGTATTTGGCATGGCCCACGTCAGCTGCTGGCCGTAGAGGTCGCGACCCCCGCCATGGAGGATTACCTCCAGTCCCGCGGCATCGGCCATGTGACAGATCTTCACGCAAGGGGTCAGTCCCCCCACCCAGTGGATGTCCGGCTGCAGGATGTCGAGGCAGCCGCGCTCGATCATCTGCTGAAAGGGGAAGTGGGTGTACATGTGTTCGCCACTGGCCAGGGTCATCCACGGGAGTCGCCGGCGCACCGCCTCGTGGCCAGCGACGTCTTCCGGGATCAGGTATTCCTCGATCCATCTGAGGCCGTAGGGGCGCAGTCGCTCGGCGAGCTTCACGGTGTAGTCCACGTCAAAGGCCATGTAGCAGTCCAGCATGAGCTCGGCGTCGTCGCCGATCAACTCCCTCACCTGGGCCACCCGCTTCTCGTTCTGATCCAGTCCCCACAGACCGTCGGCAGGGCCGTACCGGCAGGGGAGCTTGTAGGCCCTGAAGCCCAGCTCCTTATACCAGTCCACATCGTCTCCGGTGGCGTACACGAACATCCTCTCCCTCGACGGTCCCCCTAGAAGTTGGCAGACGGGTTTCTCCTGAAGCTTGCCGGCCAGATCCCACAGAGCCAGATCCACGGCACTTATGGCCACAGAGGCGATACCAACGGTACCGAAGGGCTTCGAGACGCGGAACATCATGTCCCAAAGTTTCGTGATGGCGAGACAGTCCTCCCCCACAAGGATGTGAGCGAAGGCGTCCTCCACCACGACTGCGGCCGGTCGTCCGGTGGCCGTACCCACCCCCCAGGTGCCGTCTTCGGCGGTCACCTTGACGCCGAAACCGGGCCAACGGCGGGGCGCGTATAACTGTCTGCGCTCCTTGAAACGGGGAAACCTGGACATGGGGTTGGCCACTTCGATCTCGGTGGGCCAGGCCTTCCGGTAAGGGGTAGAGCTCCGGGTCGCCGGCGGTGAGGGGCGACGGACAGTAACGACCTCGACAGACCTGATTTTCATCATCGCGTCTCTTGTGCAGTGTGTAGCGGCGGGTCAAAGATCCAGCCGGTAGTTATCGCGTGGCCAGATGGCGCTCGAGGCGCTGCGCTTCTTCCGCCGTGAAACCGTAGATCGTTATGCGGTCGGTGATTCTGGTGAGCAGGGGGAGACATCCGCCCAACGGCCGTCGATCTGGACGGCGAGATACCCTCTCTGAGTCTCGGCATTGGCGGTAAACTCCGAGACCTCGCGTTTCGCATAGGCGTTGAGTCGACCCGTGACGGCTGCGTTGCCGTCGGTCAGCGTGGCGACCTTGATGGCGGACAGATTCCACTCCGTCAACAAGGGTTTCTCGGCGATGAGATAGGTACTGGCTCCGCTGCGCGCGCCACCGCCGTAGTCCCCACCCGCCGCCAGCCAGCCGCGGGCTGTTCCAACGGCTTTTCCGCCAGACGGGCGGGAAATACCTTCACCGAGATGGTCGCGGCGGCCTCCTCTTCACCACAGGCGGTCAGAGTGGCCAGGGTGGTCAGGGCAAACAGAAGGCAGGCCAATAGCGAGATGGGGCCCCCAAGTGCTCGAGCGGATTTCCCGCACCGGCAACAGCTGTGGTTAGACTTCATCCTGTGCTCCCCCAGGCCAGTGCGCCGGCCTCATCACGCGACAGGGTCAGGTCGGTCTCGGGGAGGTCGTCCTCCAGGTCGTCGCGCCACTCCTGCAGGATGTCGACCAGTTCTCCCAGTGATCGGGTCGTCAGTATTTTACGCCGCATGGCGGAATCGCGGCCCAGACCCCTGAAGTATAGGGCCAGGTGTTTGCGACTTTCAAGGACGCCCACCCGCTCTCCCTTGTACCGCGCCATCAGATTCAGTAGTTCGACCGCCAGATCGATACGCTCAGCCAGCGAGGCGCCATCGCGGCCGTCGAAGATCCACGGATTGGCCATGGCCGCGCGTCCGATCATGACGCCATCACAGCCGGTCCGGGCTTGCATGGCTACCGCGTCGGCGTAGGAGCAGACGTCGCCGTTGCCGAAGACGGGAATCGAGGCGTGCTCGCAGGCGAGAGAGATCCAATCCCAGTTCGCTTTGCCGCGGTACAGCTGGCTGACCGTTCGGGCGTGGATGCCGATCGCCTGAGCCCCGGCGTCTTCGGCGCGCTTAACCACCTCGACGATGTTTATGGCGCCCTCGTCCCAACCGACCCTAGTTTTGATGGTTACGGGGACGCTCACAGCTTCGACGGTCTGGCGCACGGCGCGATAGAGCAGGTCGAGGTCTTTCAGGTAGGCGCCCCCCGATCCCTTGCGAAGGATGAGCGGTACCGAGCAGCCGAAATTGATATCGACGATCTGGGCCCCCCGCTGCTCCAATTCGCTGGCCCCGGCAGCGATGAGATCGAGGTCGTTGCCGTAGATCTGGGCGGCCAGCAGCGAGAAGCCGGTGGACTGGTAGATCAGGGCGTCGGAAAAATCCAGCAGGCGCTCAGTGCGGGCGCAGCGCTGGGGGATGATGCGGCAGTTGATGAATTCGACGCCGACCACGCGGGCCCCAAGTCGCGCACAGATAAGGCGAAAAACCCAGTTGCCCACTCCGGCCATGGGCGCCAGGGCCAGTACCGGCATGCCCGGTCTCAGGGCCGTAACCGTGTGAGGACCAATGGTGACGGACTGGCCGCTCAGGCCGCTCTGGCCGTCTACGCCCGCTGTCGTATCGCTCTTGAGGGGTTGTTGAAGGTGGGTGGACACCGGTCAGTCAGGTGCCGGGGGACGTCTGCTGCAGTTTGGCGGCCAGCGCCTTCTCGTCTTCGGCCTCGGCGATCATGCCCTTGCGCTGGTAGAAGATGGAAAGGCTCGTGTGGACCAGAAAGTCGTCTGGATTGCACTGTACTGCCATTCTGCACGCCGCTATCGCCGCGTCGTAGTCACCCAGCTTCTCGTGTACGTGAGCGACTGCCTGGTGGACATCGCCAAATTCCGGATCGAGGGCGAGGGCGGCGCTAAAATCCTCAAGAGCACCCGGGAAATCCTGCTGAGCGAAGCGGGTAATCCCGCTCTTGTAGAGGGCCATCTTGTCGTCAGCCGGCATCAACTTCCCTGTTCCACGGACTCGAGTCGGCGGCAGAGTTCCTCGAACACGGTATCGGGGAGGGCGCTGCCGTCGATGCGGATCAGGTGTCCGCGCCGGGCGTACTCTTCAACGGCGGGGTCCGTCTCCTGGTGATAGCTGGCCATGCGTTGCCGGATGATCTCCTCACTGTCGTCGTCGCGCTTCTCGAGGCGATTGAGAATGTGCGCCGGGGGACGCTCACCCTTGATGTTGAGGTTGTACACCTTGGTCGTTTCCGGATCGACGCGCCGACCGGAAGCGCGCTCGACCACCGTCTCCTCCGAAACATCGATGACGATGACGCCATCCAGAGTCAGGCCCTGGCCCTGCATCAACCCGTCCATGGCGAATACCTGATGCAAGGTCCGTGGGAAGCCGTCCAGGATGAAGCCGGCCTCGATGTCACTCTGGCTGAGTCGATCCTCGACCAGGCTGATAACATGATGGTCGGGCACCAGGTGTCCGTTCTTCATGTAGGGCTTGACCAATTCACCCAGGTCGGTGCGGCGATCGATGGCATCCCGCAGCATCTCTCCAGTGGATATATGGAGCATACCGAACTGCCCGACCAAGAACTCGGCCTGCGTTCCCTTGCCACTGCCTGGAGCACCCATCAGAATGAGGCGTAACAGAAACAATCCTCCTCGGTTCGTTGTTCCACGGTCCACCCCCAATCTGTTCAAATGGCGGGCAGGCGCAAATCCATCGTCGACTCTGATGAATCCGAAGACGTATAATATGGACGAATTCTATCCCTCTCCGCAAGGGCAAACCGCGCCTCCCTTTTGCGTCCTGGTGTGAGGGTCGATCGGCGAGCGGTTCCGACGCCCATGTCGACCTGATGAGGAACTGGTCAGGAACTGGTGTGTACGTGGTGTGTACGTGGTGGTGTGAAAGTGGTGTGTA
>Ga0310122_10000938_pt1 | contig 18651 bp, 11 predicted proteins | sample CB6_Bottom_1051__FD_203503 | JGI IMG/M metagenome (GOLD analysis project Ga0310122, IMG submission 203503) | Marine microbial communities from Western Arctic Ocean, Canada - CB6_Bottom_1051 | ecosystem: Environmental > Aquatic > Marine > Oceanic | place: Canada: Western Arctic Ocean | collected...
GCCGCTGTTGCCGATGGTCATCATCACCTCGATCGATGTGCCGGAGTTCATCGGACCGCCGGGCGGCGTGATCTCCAGCTGCAGCTCGTACAGGTATGGGATCTTCATCTCACCATCGATGCTCTTCTTGTCGGTGCCGGCCTGCGGCACGCCGGCGACCGAGGTCAGCGTGACCTCGATGTCGAACGGGTCGGTCCGACCGCCATCGAAGGTGAGTGGGTCGCCGATCGTCACGGCCAGTGTGATGGTGTCGTTGCTGCGACCATCGATGGTCATCTCCTCGGCGCCGTCGTTGTTCGCATCGTACGGCAGATCGTACTCGATGTCGACCTGCATCGCAGTCATGTGATCGTTGCGGATCCAGAATTCGAACTTTGTTCGACCTGCTGCATCGAACTCGAATGGCGACGCGTCCTCGTCCACCAGTCCTGCAGCCCAACCGACCGGCAACTGGGCCGCCGTTTCGGTCGAAGTGGTCGGCAGGGTCAGCAGGGACAATACCAGAGTGAGAACGAGCAGCAGGGTGGTGTATGGCCGGTGGCGCCTCGTCAGGCAGGCGGCAAAGGGCGCCGAGACAGGTGAGCGGCGAAGAGCCGGGTGGTGGACGGCTGTCCCGGGGAGCCCGGGCAGGTCGGTCGAACGGCCAATCATCATCCTCACCCGCTCGTCAACGCGCCACTCAGCGCCCGTTTCGACAGGACTCGCAGCATCTTTCGTCTGTACGAAGGTGGGAAGGCCGTGTTGTTGACGGGTTTCACCGCCTTGCGGACCGCTTCGGACAGTCGCTTGACACTCTCCTCGCCCGACCACTCTGACAGTGCTGCGACGGTCAGGTCATCGTGCAGTCGTGGAATCGATTCGCAACCGGTCGTAGCCATCCTGAGACCGTCGATCGAACCGGAATCAGCGGTGTGCCAGGCCGCTGCCACACCGGCCTCAGGGAAGTCCCACGCTTCTCGCAGCCGGAGTTTCTGGTAAGAGCCGGACCATTCGGCAACATCCTCTGGCAACCTGACGGCTACCACCAGTTCTCCTTCAGCGAGATGGTTCCTGGTCATGCCGTCCTCTTGGAAGAAGTCGGCCAACGGCATCTCTCGACGGCCGTCAGGGCCGGCCAGTTCGATGACCGCATCGAGGCACATCAGGGCCGGTGCCATGTCGGCCTGATAGGTAGCGACGCAGAGCGTGTTCTGATTCGCGATGACCAAGCAGTCCGCGCCGGTGCCGCAGTCGCACTTGTGGCACCATTCTATGCTGCGCCGCCACTCCTCGGTCTGGTTGAACCAGAAGCAGCGTGTATCGAGGCAGATGTTGCCGCCGACGGTGCCGGAGCGGCGCAGCAGGACACTGGCGATGGTGCTTGCGGTCTGCCTGAGAAGAGGGTGGGTCTCCCCGCTTTCGACCAGGGCTTGGATGCGCGTCATGCCGCCGATGTGCGTAGCGGTCAGAGCGGTCATCTCGTCGATACCGGCCAGGGAGATGACGTTCGGCTGAGCGTTCAGGTGCCACTTGTAGTTCGGCAGCAGGTCGGTGCCACCGGCGACCCAGTCGAAGGTGGAACCGCCGGAGATGATCTCAGCCGCCAGTCCGACCGCCTCGTCGACGCTGGCCGGCCGGTGCAGCCTGAATGGTGGCATCCTCATCGCGCATCACCTCTGTGTCGTCGCTCGATGTGCCGCCAGGCGCTGCCGGCCAATCGAGGCGCATCGAGATAATCTGCCGGCGGCGTGACGCTGACCTGCCAGGCGTCGCTCTGCTCGTCGGGCGGTCGGTTGGCGTCCAGACCGAACAGAGCCCCGTTGTGGTACGGTTCCGGCTCTTCGTCGAGCCATCGAGCACGGTCGCGCTCGGCATGCTCCTCGGCCCTCGCCTCGAGTTTCGCCTGTAACTCGGAGTGTTCGAGTCGCGGAGCGGTCAGGTCGAGCGGGTCGGTGACCGCCTCGGCCCGGCAGCGCTTCTCGATCGCGGTATAGAGTCGGTCAGGTGTGATCGGCAACTGGTCAGTCCGGACGCCGATCGCATCGTAGACGGCGTTGCAGACCGCCGGCAGCACCGGCAGCAACGGTCCCTCGCCGGCCTCCTTGGCACCGAACGGACCCTCCGGGTCGTTGCTCTCGACGATGATGGGAACGATGGTGGGCATCTCGTGAACGGTCGGGATCTTGTATTCGAGCAGATTCGGATTCAACAGATTGCCTTTGCGGCCGTATCTCATCTCTTCTGACAGCACCTGGCCGAGACCCATGTGGCAGCTGCCGATGATCTGCCCTTCCACCGCCAGCGGGTTGAGCGCCTTGCCGCAGTCGTGCGCCGCCCAGACCTTCAGCACCTCCGTCCGACCTGTCTCGACGTCGACCTTCACCTCGGCAACGTAGGCGGAGAACGAGTAGGCCGGCGCCAGTCCGGCCCCTGCGCCCTTGTGCTTCCGGCCCATAGGCGGAGTCCGATATGCGCCGGATGCGACCAGCGCGCCGATGTCCTCCTGCGCCTTGTGCAGAGCTTCGAGGTAGGAGACCCCGACCGCCGGGTCGCGCTTGTCGTAGATGCGACGATCGCCGATGATGAGAGTCGCTTCGTCGGCGCCGGTGATCTCAGCCGTCGCGGCGAGCAGCCGCTGGCGAATCTCGACCGCGGCCGAGATGGCCGCGTTCGCGTTCATGAAGGTGACACGACTGGAATAGGAACCTAGGTCGACCGGTGCGGTGTCCGACTCGCGTGAACGGATCCTGATCATGTCCAACGGCAGACCGAGCACCTCGGCGACCGATTGCGCGATCACCGTGTCGGAACCCTGACCGATCTCGGCCGCGCCGGTGTGCACCGTGACACCGCCGTCCATGTCGACCTTCAGGTGCACCGTCGCATGCGGGAATCGGTTCGGGTCCCAGTGGATCGGCAGCCCGCTGCCCGAGATGAAGAAGCCGCAGCCGATGCCGAGGCCGTGTCCGAGGGGCAGTCTGCGGAACCGATCATGCCAGTCGGACGCCGCTCGGACACGCTCCAGACACTCACGCATGCCGATGCTGGTGACTCGGAAGCCGGTGATGGTGGCACTGTGTGGTGGCAGCAGGTTGGCGAGTCGGAAAGTGATCGGATCGACCTTCATCTGCTGCGTCAGGTCGTCTATGCCGACCTCGACGGCGCAGCGCGAATTGACGGCGCCATGGCCGCGCATCGCACCGGAAGCTGGCTTGTTCGTCCAGACCCGGGCGCCGGTGTAATGGAACGAGCCGATCTCATACGGCGCTGTGTGCAGGACGCCGTTGTAGTAGGTCGTGACGTGACCGAACGAGGCGAACGCGCCGCCATCGATCAGCGCATCGGTCTCGATGCCGCACAGCCGGCCTTCCGCGTCGGCGTGCAGCACCATCTCGAGACGCGAAGGGTGTCGGCCGCGGTTGGTCCAGAACACCTCCTCGCGGTCGAACGTGATGCGCACCGGCCGACCGGCCTTGCGAGCCAGGATGGCTGCGCACATCTCGTGCGGGAACGGGTCTGACTTGCCACCGAATCCGCCGCCGACGAAGGTTCTATGGACATTTATCTGGTGCATCGGAATCTCCAGAACGTCAGCCAGTGAACGGTGCAGATAGTGTGGTACCTGCTGAGGGGTATACATCGTCAGTCGTCCGGAAGGGTCCCAATCCGCGACCACCGCGTGCGGTTCGGTGAAGCCGTGATTAACGCCCTCGAAGAACCAGTCGGCTCGGCTGCTGGCGACCGTCGAGTCGGCCACCGAAGCGAGGTCGCCGAACTCCTGGAAGACTCTCTTCTGCACGTTCGACTCGCCGATGTGGTACTTTCCTCTGTCGTGGATCGGGTCATCGGAGTCCTCCAGACCCCGACGCATGTCGTGGATGCTGTCAAGGATCTCGTATTCGACTTCGATCAGGTTCAACGCTTGCAGCGCCGTCGCCTCGTCCTCGGCCGCCACCGCCGCCACCAGATCGCCGATGTGGCGGACCTTATCGACCGCCATCGCGTGTTCGTCCTTGGTGACCGGCAGCACGCCGAAACGATTCTGAGCGTCGGCGCCGGTCGCCACCGCGACCACACCCGGCAGCGCTTCGGCCTGACTCGTATCGACCGACAGCACTCTGGCGTAGTGGTGTGGCGATCGGAGGATTCTGCCGATCAACTCGTCGGCCAGTCTGATGTCGTCGCCGTAATTGGCCCGTCCGGTCACCTTCCATGCGCCATCGATCATCCCCGTCCGCTTGCCGATGGCGGCGCTGCTGACCAGATGGTCGTGGCGATGCGAACCGGGTGGGTAGGCTCTGTCGCCGCCTTGGCTGGCTGGAATCATGTCCTTGTCTCGTAGTCGGCTGAACCGTTCCTTGCCGCCTGAGCCGGGGCGAGAGAACGGCAGTTTGCCGGGCTGTTGCTTGTAGCCGACCATCTCTTCGTCCTTCTTCTCAGACATTCGCTTCACCTCCGTTCACCGTTCTCACTATCGATCAACGATCCCTCATTCACAGTTCCTTCCAGCCGTTCGCACTCCTCATCGGCTCACCATTCGCCCGTTGACGTTTTCATATCGCACTTCTCTCCATTCACACCGATCACTCATCCGTGTCGGCCGCCAGACCCGGGTGGGGGTCGGAATGCGCTGCTGTAGGGTCGCCGCGTCGGCCACCGCTGGCCAGGATGGCGGCCGCCTGACGCACCGATTCGATGATCTGCTGATAGCCGGTGCAGCGGCACAGATTGCCCTCGATGGCGGTTTTGATCTCGTCGTCGGTCGGTTCACTGTTGGATTCCAGCAGAGCGCTGATGACGACGAGGAATCCCGGCGAGCAGAAGCCGCACTGACTGCCGCCGTAATCTATGAAGCACTGCTGGATCGGGTGCAGGTGGCCGCCGTCCGCCAGACCTTCGACGGTCGTCACAGCCGTGTTCTCCACTTCCGCGGCCAAGGTCAGGCAGGAGAGTCTCGGTGCTCCGTCGATGAGCACCGCGCAGCAGCCGCAGGTGCCCATGTCGCAGCCGCGCTTGACGCCTAGCGTGCCGACCGAATCGCGCAGCACATCCAGCAATATGGCGTTGCTCTCGATGAGGTGGACCTCGCGGTCGCCATTGACGCTGGCCCGCCATTCGACGGGCTCGTCAGAGGGAATCATCGGCACATGGATGCGTATCGTCATCGCTGTCGGCCGGACCACGTCGAATCGACCTTTGAGGGTTCGCTCGGCCGAAGGCCGGTCCACGCCAGCACGGGCCTCAGTCCAACGACGGCGCACCTTGTGATGAGATCGCCGAGTCGACCCGCATGCCCGATGATGGACCAGGCCGTAGGTTCAGCCGTTCTGCTCGCGGCGAATGATGTCGGCGCAGACCGCTACGGCGATCTCGTTCGGCGACTCGGCGCCGATGTCGAGACCGATCGGACAGGCGACGGATTCGAGTGCCTGCTCTCCGACTCCCGCGTCGCCGGCCGCCGCCTCGAAGGCGCGCCATTTGGCCCGCGAACCGATGACGCCGATCCGGGGCCGTTGCGAAATCACCTCTGAATCATCATCCGCTGGCCGCCTTCCGGTGGCCGTGTGACCGGCATCGAGCCTCTTCAGGAGGCCGATGAGGACGGTCTGGTCGAACGACCAGTCGTGGCCGACCAGCAGGATGTCGGAGAACCGGTGCAGACCGTCCTGTGATTCTGACAGGAACGCCTCGGCGGTCATGCAGTGCCGTTCGCTCGCCGCCGGCCAGCGCGCTTCAGCCGCGTATTCGGGGCGCGGGTCGAGGACGCTCCAGCGCCAGCCGAGCAGGCTGGCGTGGTCGGCGATGGCGCGAGAGCAATGGCCGCCGCCGACAAGCAGGATGTGGGGCATCGGCGTCAGCACCTCCATGGCGACCGTCACCTTGCCGCCGCACAGGCTGTCCAGCGTGTTCGAGTCATCACTCTTCGCATCGCGGTGCAGCGTGAAGGTCTCGACCTCGCCGCCCGCTCTGGCACCACCGTCAGCCGCCGATGCGAGCAGCGCTTCGAGGGCTGCCTCGACGCGCTGCTCCAAGCCGGCGCCACCGACCGTTCCTCGTCGTGTGCCATCAGACGCGACCGCCAACCGGGCGCCGGGCTTTCCCGGCACCGATCCCTTCGATTCGATCACAGTCGCGGTCGCGACAGACCTGCCGTCAGCGAGTCTCTGCATCACCCATCCGAGGACTCGCTCGGTCACGGCCTGACGAACCGCTCCTCCCTCTTCAGCGTGCGCCCGGTGCCTCTGACACCTCCTCTGACACCTCCCAAGAACCCCGCGCGTCGCCATAGCAGCAAGTCACCAGACGCTCGAAGGCCTTCGTATGCCCCGAAAGAGGCAGCCGATGGCGTCCGAGTGCTCCGGCAGCGACACCCGATGGCTGCCCGGGATATGGCGTCGATCATGCGTCGCCGATGTCGGATCCGGCCAGCGCGGCAGCGGCCTGTGCCAGTCGCGACAGGTCGTCGGTAGAGTCGATGTTCAGATGAAGGAACTCATCGCTGACCTCGAAGCGTTCTGGCTCGACGAGCCGATTCAGCGGCTCGTCGTCAGTTGCAGCGAGAATCCGCTCGATGTCATCGGGCTGCAGACGCAGAGGGTGACCCCCACGGCCATTCGCCGCTGGACAGCAGCAGCGGTCGGCGGCGAGCAGTGAGTCGAGGGTCGTCATCGTCCAACCCGGGCGGTCTACGGGAACGACGAGGACGGCATCGGACTCACGCAGGCTCGCTAGCCCGATCTTCAGCGAACCGGTTCGTCCGGAGGAGGGGTCCGGATTGACGATGACCTCGGCTGGGCCACCCGAGAGCAGCTTGCCGACCTCGGCGCTGATGCTCTGATTGACGACGACGACTATCGGCCCGACCGAGCCATCGCCAGCAGCCAGCAGCCGAGCGATGAGATCGGCGATCAGAGGGCGGCCAGCGAAGTCGAGCAGCGCCTTCGATCGTCCGAGCCTCTTCGAGGCACCTGCTGCGAGGATCACCGCTGCGACCATGCCACTACCCGGAGCAGCCGGTGGATAGCGGTTCGCCGTGTTGGCGCTCTCTCAGTACGGCCCGCGCTCCTTGCCACCAGGCTGCATATGACCCGGCGGCGGTGCAGAGTGACCACTCATCGCCATCTGTTCCATCGATGGCTGCATCGGAGCCTGATGCTGTACGCTTGGCGGCGGTGCGGCGTGAGCATGGGTCTGAGATTGTTCTACGAACGCATGCATCGGTTGGGTCGCGGTAGGCAGAGGGGCCGCTTCGGGTGCAGTAGGAACAGCCGTCAGACCGAAGTCGCCGGGTCCACCATCATCATCATCGTTCCCTCGTCCGCCGCGCAGAAGCGTCAGCACCAGTGCTGTGAGGCCGAGAAGAAGCGCCACGATCGAGATGATCGGAGCGGCAGGTGAGATCGCATCTGTGGTCGAAGCGAAGGCACCCGTGACGCCGCTGCCGTCATCCTCCGAGCGCACCTCGATGATCTGGTAGCCGCCCCACTCCTCCGCATTCTCGAACAAGACGGTGATCAGGTAGGTGCCACTCTCAACCGAGCCGGGAATGGTCAGTTGAATTGTGCCGGAGGTCTGATTCACCTTGCCCGATTGCTCACTGTCCTCGACACCGAGCAACGAAGTCTGCCATTCGACAGGGAAATCTATCGCATTCTCAGGGTCCAACTGTACGATGGTGTAGGCGAGTTCTATCGTCCCACCACCAATAAAAACAGCGTCAGCGTCGAGCTGCTGCACCGCCACGGAGATTCCAGTTTGTCTAGACATGTAGTGGCTGTCCGATTCGATGCTGCCTCTGCCGTCTATCGTGATGATGACGATGGTGAAGGTCTCGTAGTCGACCACCGCTGGAACAGCGAATGAGAATGTACCTGTGCTGCCAGCGTCGAATTCGATCATGCCCTCCACATCCAGCGCACCGATTGACCAGAAACCGGTCACCTTGCCTTTCATGCCGGCCGAGTCGACCTCCATATCGATGGTCTCCCCGGGAATCCAGTACGACCTCTTTGTCGAAAGTTCGACGTCGGGATTGATTATCTGCAGGTCGAAGTTCCCGTAGTCGGTAGCCCCCGTTTCGTTCCATGCTATCGCATTGAGTCGAATGTCGCCAGCGGCCGGGTTGAGATTCGCCGGAATCGTGATATTCAGGTACAGAAGTCCCGTCGAATCGGTCCTACTGGCCTGCCAGACGCCTCCGTGGTCGTCGTGGTAGGATGATTCGCGGATCGTACGATAGTGGATCCAACAGTTGGGCAGCGGCATGCCGAGGTCGTCACGGGTCTTCAGCACCAGCATCACCACATCGCCGGGTTCGCTCTCGTCGTTCGGCACGTTTGCGGTCAGATCGATGCCCATGCCGCCGCCGCTCGCTGCACCAGCCCCGGTCGAGATGAAAATAGACGATGTGGCATTGCGGATCGAGAGATCCGCGGGGTCAGTCCAAGAGACGAATATGATGGCCGGGCCGTCGGTGATGTCGGAAGAGGCGGCGAGGGTCGCGACCGTCGAAGAGTAGCCGTCGCCATCGGTCTGCACATTCGATACGATTCTCTTCGTCTCATCCTCCTGCTTGATGTCGACATTCAGGGACATGCCCGCTTCGGGATACGAGTCAGCACCGTGTTGGCGGTAACTGTTCAAAGAGAGGATGAAAGGCGCATCCGGTACTATGGTGGTGCCGGTATATGGCTGCTGGACATTGACGGTTATCGAACCAATCCCGATGCTCTCGGTCACCCTCTCCACCTGATCGCCACCTGAGCCGTTCGCCCAGACTTGGACATTGATGTCAAACCAGTCGACGATGTTGGATGGCAGAAGGAATGTGAATTGCAGATTCGAGCCGGTGCCGAAGATGCCGGTCTTTCGTTGCGAATTGAGATCATCGTTCTCGTCGCGAGTGTAGTAATCTATCTGCCAACCTCCGGATTCCGGCGCTTCGGGAGAGCCGTCGAGAGCGTTAGAGACCAGCGCGTGGACGCGCAGTTCCTCGCCGGGCAGCGGCATCGGGTTCTCGAACGATACCAGAAGGTTGTATCGATCTATGGTGAGCAGTGGTGAGCACTCCTTAGAGTCAGACCAGGGCGTTCCCTCGACAGGGTGCTCCTGATCGGCGCAAATCCAGTAATCACCGGTCGGTATCGCTCCAGGGATCGACCAGGGGACGCTCAACTCGCTCTGAGTTGCAGTCTGGTTCCTGGCGATGAAGTAGGTCTCTTCTCCAAAGGAGGATTCAGCCCAGATGTCGTATCGAGAGGTTGTCGTCGAGTCCTGCTTCTGGTATCCGGTGACATGCGCCGTCACCTCCAAGGTGCCGCCAGCGGCTGCTGTGTACTTCGAGAGCGTGACGTATGTCGCTTCACGACCAGTGGCATCCGCTCTCAACTCTTTCTCCAATTCGGAGTTCTCGGCCCCATCCAGCGCGACCGCCCAGGCGGACAGTCCGAGCATTCCGATGAGCAGCCCGATGAGCACTGAGGTTCGTACCGCATAGCTTCGCATAAGGCGGCGAGAGCAGCCGGTTGATGAAGCCTTTTCCCCGCTCGCATCAGATGCCGCGGGTGATCTCACGACCGATGATCATCCTCTGGATCTGGCTCGACCCCTCGTAGATCCGCATCAGTCGGGCCACAGGGTACTCCTCGGAGTAGCCGTAGCCACCGAAGATCTGCACCGCGTCCGTGGTGATCCGCATCGCAGCATCGGCGGCGAATCGTTTCGCGTGCGCCGCCGCCTCGGTGTTCTGCATGCCGTTGTCGAGCATCCAAGCCGCTTTCCAGGTCAGCGCGCGGGCCGCTTCGATGTCGGTCTTCATGTCGGCCAGCATGAACTGGATGGCCTGGTGCTGGTGCAGTTTCTTTCCGAAGGTCTCGCGCTCGTCAGCGTAGCGCAGCGAGTGCTCGTAGGCGGCCCTGCTGATGCCCGTGGCGTGGGCCGCTATGCTCGGCCTAGAGACGTCGAACGCCCTCATCGCGTTGAACCAGCCGCCGCCCTCTTCGCCGCCCACCAGATTATCTATAGGAACGGACACATCATGGAAGTTCACTGCTCTTGTGTCGGAGGCGCGCTGACCCATGTTCCGCTCCTTCTTGCCGAGCGAGATGCCGTCCCAGTCGGCCTCGACGATGAATCCGCTCATACCCTTGTAGCCGGCGCTCCTGTCGGTGTAGGCGAGGACGAAGAACCAGTCGGCGACGCCGCCGCCGGTGATGAACATCTTGTTGCCGTTCAGCACGTATGAATCGCCGTCCAGAACGGCGGTAGATGCGATCCCCTGCACATCGCTGCCAGCGCCCGGTTCGGTGACGGCATAGGCGGCGATGGCTGGCTTCTCGGTCAGCCAGCCGAGGTACTTCCGCTTCTGCTCATCGGTGCCGCCGGTTATCAGCGGTGCCGCGGTCAGACCGTTCGAGTAAGCCGCGGTGGCGAATCCTGGGTCACCCCATGCGAGTTCCTCCTGCACAACAGCCTCGGTCAGGCAGCCGAGACCCATGCCACCGTACTGCTCCGGCACGTGCAGGTTCATCAGCCCGAGTTCATGCGCCTCGGCGATCGCAGCCATAGGGAATTCGCTGTCCTCGTCCCACTGTTCGGCGCGCGGGCGGATGCTCCCTTCAGCGAACTCGTGCGCGAGGTCTCTCAGCATCTCCTGCTCCTCGCTCAGTGCGAAGTCGACCATGCCACCCCGACCGGACCCCGCTTCATCAACTCCCCCCTCGGGAACGAATGGACGTGGATGCATTGGAATCACTTCTCGAACGGACCTTGGGCTACTGATGGCTGTTGGATGGATGCCTACTGTACAACCATCGACACAGAGGGCATGCAGGTGATCTGTTCGCCAGACAGACAAGATGATTCGCAGTTGCTCTGTCGATGCGGACATGCGAGCATCGGCCCTGCTGATTGGCGTCCTGATGTGCACGGTCGCATTCTCCGGCTGCCTCAGGAATGAACCACCGGCACCACCCGAAGAGCCTTCACTTCCAGACGGCATCTTCGTCACCGGCCGTGATGGTCTGGCGCTCGATGTGCCACCCCTGCCGCTCAGTTTCGTGTTCAGCGACGTCGGAGAAGACGGCGCTGAACCGAGCATCGGTGTCACCTCGAGCGGCTGTATCTTCTTCACCGCCTTCGCCAAGGTGATGCGCTCGTGTGACCACGGCGAGTCATGGGAGGATGTCGCCGACTACGCCTCTCAGCCGATGACCAGCGATCCGTATCTGTGGGTCGACCTGGAAACGGACCGTGTGTTCAACGTCCAGATGGTGACCCTGATCACGACCTGGATCGCCTGGAGCGACGATGACGGCGATACCTGGATCGGCAACCCGCACGACTCCGGCCCGGTTCCCCTGAACGACCACATCAAACTCGGTTCTGGTCCGTGGACGGATGACGGCTGGGGGATACCCGGCCAACTCAGCCCGGTGTATGAGCAGGCGATTTATTTCTGTTACAACAAACTAGTAGGGATCTTCTGTTACACGAGTTTCGATGGAGGCGCCACCTTTGAGGTCGGCGGGCAGATCTACGGGCTGGCCACCACGAACGGCGGTCTGCACGGTGCCGTGACCACCGCCCCGGACGGCACGGTGTACGTGCCGCCCCGGGTCGGAACTCCGACCGTCATCATATCGAAGGACAACGGCCTGGTCTGGGAGGAGAGGGAAATGGGAGAGGATGTCGGTACACCGAACCCGCGCAAGAACTCCGAGGTCGCGACAGACACCGATTCCAACGCCTACCACATCTGGACCGGGGCCGACTCGGGCGTCTACATGTCGCGCAGCACGGACTCGGGGGAGACATGGGACCAGACGAGCCTGCGGGTCAGTCCGATCGAAGTCATCTCGACGACGTTCCCTCAGCTCGATGCCGGTGACCCGGGGCGGATCGCCATCACTTATCTCGGCAGCGAGAACGACAGCGAACTGGGTCTGCCAGACCTCGATGGCAACGAATGGAACGGTAATCCGCATTACGCGACCGAGAACGTCAGCTACTACCTCTACATCACCTACAGCCTGAACGCGTTGGATCAGAACCCGGTCTTCCACACGGTGCGAGTGTCCGCCGACCCCGTCCAGGTCGGCAGCATATGCCTGAACAGCGGCGATTGCCGCGACATCGGAGGATCGAACCGCAACCTGCTCGATTTCAATGACCTCCACATCGACCTGGATGGCCGTGTATACGTCGCCTTCGCCGACGGCTGCACCGGCGAGTGCGCTACGAAAGAGGACCCCGAGCCGGAGGATTCCCGCAGTCGACGGGGGTCGGTTTACTACCTCGGCAGCGGCCCGAGCCTCTATGAATCAGAGGGTCAACTGACCGAATTCAGCTGATCCACCTATGTATCGACCGGCACCTTCCGCATCGGTTCGAGCCTTCACCAACTCGAATAACGCCCAACCCCTCATGCTCACTCTCAGGCATCACCCGTTCGCTTCCGTTCAGTCATCACAGACCTCTACTCCGAGTGAGCGAGGTTTCAGATCATGCCGATGGTGGCTAGCAACAGCGCCAGATAGATGACGTACATACCGACCAGGACACCACCTTCCCAGCGCTTGAACTCGAAGCCGGTCCACATGAACAGCAGGCTCAGACCGGTGATTATGATGGTCGAGGGGATGATCAGCGTGAAGAACAGACTCTGCGATGAGATGACCAGCGGATGGACCATAGCGGTCACTCCTATAGATAGCAACGGGTCGGTGATGTTTGATCCGATCAGCGTCCCGATCGCCACGCCCTTCGACTTCTTGACGGCGACAAGCGCGACGCCGAGTTCAGGGATGCTGGTGCCGATGGCGGTCACCGTGGCGCCGATGAATGCCGACGGAGCGCCGGCTTCGGTGGCGAGGAAGGTGGCGCTGTCGACGACGTGTTCCGAGGCCCAGATGGCGACGCCGAGTCCGAAGCCCATCGCTGCGCAGGCGGCCCACAGCGGCATCGTCGTCCGGGAGGGGTTGAGGACGAAGCCGAGTTCATCATCACGGATTCGTTCCGAATGGTGTACCAGGTAGATGATGTAGTAGATATAGAGCAGAGTGAGCAGCGCCCCCTCAAGTCGGTCGAGTGTGCCATCGATGAGGATGAACGCGGTCAGCAATAGAACTGCCAGCAACATCAGAAAGCCGTCGCGATGCAACCATTCCGGTCGCACCTCCATGGGGTTCGCTATGACGACGATGCCGAGGATCAGGCTGATCTGGACCAGCACGCTGCCGTAGATGTTGCCGAGTGCGAAATCGGTCGGGCACTGCAGCGAGGAGGTGCAACCTCCCATCCGGCCGACCTCCAGCGCGCTCGATACGCCGACCAGGATCTCCGGCAACGAAGTGCCGATGCTGACGATGGTCAGCCCGATGACGAGTTCCGAGATGCCCATCTGACCGGCCAGCGTCCTGGCACCGGAGACGAAGCGGTCGGCGGCGAGCAACAGCAACCCTATGGCTGCCACCAGCACGGTGCCGATGATCAGCAGATTGCCCTCCTGGTTCTGCCAGACCATCACAATGACAATGATCAGGATGACCATTGCGACTATTCTGGACACTCTGCGCAGCGAAAACGGTACTTCGCCGCCCCATCGGGCCAACTCCTCCTCCCGAGGATCCGGTTCGCGATAGCGGACCTTTGGTTCCACTCCGTTCTGCTGGTGTGCCCCCCGTTCCCTCTCCGTTTCGGCTGCCCCCTCCGCATCAGAGGTGGAGAGCGGCTCTCCATCCTCCTCCGCAGCCGCCTCGGAAGGCCCAGCCTGCATGCACGCGGCAGGGGCAGGTTGGTTCATGACGCTGCCGCCATCAGTCGACGCTTTCGTCAGAGATTGAGAGTTCACCGGTCGACGACTGTCCAGCCGAAGCGTTCGCCGGATGTCCCCGACTGGCCTAGGTACGGCTCATCGACGCAGTGCCTTCAGTCGTCGAACATCGCTTCGAGGTGTTCGACGACCAGTGCCGCGTCGGGTAGTGTGTGGTCCTCCAACGGCGGCGCGAACGGCACCGGAGTGTCGAGCGCGCCGACGACCACCGGTGGTGCTTCGAGGCACCAGAACGCCTCTTCTAGGATACGACTCTGGACGGTGTGGCCGAGACAGCCGGTCCACTGCGCTTCGTTCAGGACCATCAGACGGCCGGTGGAGCGGACGCTGGCGACGCAGGTGGCCGCGTCGAATGGCAGCAGGGTGCGCAGGTCGATGACCTCGACCTGATGACCAGACTCGGCGATCGTCTCGGCCGCTTTCAGCGCGACGTGCACCATCGCCCCCCAGGTGACGATCGTCGCATCGGTGCCGCCGCGGACCACCTTTGCATGGCCGATGGTGGCGGGTGCGTCACCGGCATCGATGCGCGCCTCTACGGTGGCGGTGTCGACTATCTGGTTGATCGAATCGCCCCAGCCCGTACGACCGCCTCGCAGGCCGTACATGCCGAGGTGTTCAAGGAACACCACCGGGTCGGGCAGGGCTGCCGCCTCGACCAGCATGTCGTAGGCGTCCTGAGGCGTCGACGGGAAGCAGAGAACGAGACCGGGGTCGTTGCAGAACCACGATTCGATCATGTTCGCGTGGAAAGGTCCGGAGCGCGTCTTGCCGCCTATCGGTATCCGGACGACTATCGGCACATCGGCACCCCAGCGCCAGCGCAGTTGCGCGGCGTTGTTGACCAGCGCGTTCATCGCCAGCGCCGCGAAGCCGCCGAACTGGATCTCGGCCATCGGTCGGAGGCCCCCCAGAGCCGCGCCGGTGGCGCTGTTGATTATGCACGATTCGGACAGCGGCATGTCGAGCAGCAGATCGGTGTGCCCGGCGGCTCGCAGCGGGACGTTCATGCCGAAGGCGCCGGCCACCTGCATGTCCTCACCCATGAAGATGGTCGAGCGACCGTATCGCTCGGCGATCGAGACCATGGCGCTCTGAATCGCTCGAGCATATGTCCAGGCGTTCCGCTCGTCGCTGAATTCGATCGCCGTCTCGCCGCTCCGAGGCAGACTCGTTGCCTCCACCTGATCCGTGTCGCGGCTCTCCCCAGCGGTTCCATCGCTCTGGCTGGACCCTACTTCACCTTCGTCCGCAGCGCTCGCACGCCGCAATCGCTGCCGCTGAGAATCCGCGTCGTGCAGCGAGGTGACCGCGCGCGTCACCGTCTCAGGCGTCGGCCACGGCATCTCCTCCATCTCCAGCCTCGCCGCCGCCACCGCGGCCTCCTCCTCCTCTTCCATCTCAACCAGAGAGGGAGCGTCGGCACCGAGTTCGAGCAGCAGTGATCGGTGGTTCCGCAGCGGCTCCTTAGCCTGCCAGTAGGCGAGCAGTTTGCGGTCGACGTAACCCGGAGGATTGCCGGATTCAGCACCCAGATAGAGGTCGTCGTGGTGGTGGGCGTGACCGCAGCCGCGCATCGTTTCGACATGGATCAGGGTCGGACCGCCGCCGGCCATCGCGAATTCGCGGGCCACCGCTGTCGAGGCGTGGAACTCGGCCGGGTCGCTGCCATCGATGGTCCAGGCGGGGAAGCCCATAGCCGCCGCCTTGTCGCCGAAGGTCTCGACACCGGATTGAGCGGTGACGAAGGTGTCGAGTGCGATCTGATTGTTCTGGATCATGAAGGCTATGGGCAGACCCCTCGCGCCGGCGAAGTTCATCGCTTCCCAGAACTCACCGCTCGAACTGCAGCCCTCGCCGACCGGCGCCAGATGGAAGCGGTCGATGTCGAGACAGTGCGCCGCCAGGGCGACCCCGGTCGTCGTCGCCGGGGCGATCGGCAGAGGCGCCGTCGGCGGCAGGATTCGCTTGTCCCAGTTGCCGATGTGCAGGTCTCTACCGCCTGCGCCCGGATGACCGCCATCCATGTACGACTCGGATTTGCCGACCTGCGCGACCATGATCTCCTTCGCAGTCTGACCCATCGACAGTGCCAGACCGACATCTCGGATCATCGGCGCGACCACATCGGCACGGTGTCTCTCATTGGCCGGCAGGTCGACTGCTCGACGCAGCGCCGTCGCACAGGCGACGATGGCCTCCTGCCAGGTCGAGCGGAAACCCTTGCCGCCGAATCGACCTCCATCATCGGTCTCGACGCCTTCCGTGAAGATCTCTTTGAGGTGCTCGTCCAAGACTCTCGTGCGGTGCATCCAGCGCTGCCATTCCAGTCGCTGCGGAAGCGTCACGGCAGCAGTATGAGCCAGCCGCCGCAGGCAGAGTCGGACATCGATCAGGAATCGTGTCGCGCGGCGACCGACGTGCAGCCTGCCGGTGCGGCGCGGTATGACTTCGGAGTTCATCACCGAGCCGAGGCTCGATTCAGAGCCGCGCTCACCGAGATTCTCCTCCAGCGCCTGGACGAACCGCTCGCTGGCGATGTGCAGAGTCGCACCGTCCCAAGCGTCCCCCGCCTGCTCGTCGAATGTCTGGTCCCAGAGCCAGCCGATCAGGCGCAGATGACCATCGTGCCGCTCAGCGATGAACCGAAGCAACTCGGAGCGAACCTCGATGACCTCGATCGGTCGGGCCAGATCGAGGTGCCGCATCGGCTGCCATTCGGCACCGCGAATCTCAACCAGGTCGCCCTGCACAGCACTCACTCCGACTCTCATACGTCGAACGCCGCCTATCAAACGATTCGCTCGAACGAGGCACCACGAGTCCTCACCGACTATTGCTCCGATTGTCTGACATCGATTGATGTAGAGAACATTTTTTTCCCTTGAATATTTATTCGAGCAATGTTTTTTTTCTCGTTAGATGATGGGAAAAATGCTGACAGACATTCGTGATTCAAGTTGCGTATCAGATCAGCAGGTGTCTCGGAAGAGCGGCGTGGCGCTCAGGCGCTGACAGCCGGTGAAATCATTCCTCGAGTATCGGCGGCAGTTCCGCCTCGGGCAGCGCATCCAGCGCCTCCTTGGACATCTCGGCCGCCTCTTGGACCTGCCTTGTCAGGGTCAGATCGGCGAGACGACCTGCGATCGAGAGTTCGAACAGCAGATCGTGTACGATGGCCAAGGTCATGCGGGCAGCATCGAGGGCGTTCGGATCGATCGGTTGCAGCCCGGTCGCCTCGGTCAGGATGGCGACCTCTTCGGGCATCTGCATCAGATCATCGAGGGATTCCGCGATCTCCTCCTCGATCATCTTCGCTCGGCGCTCCATCGCCTTGATCATCCGGCTGCCAGCGAACGCCGGCTCCTCCTCGCCATCTTCACCGTCCCCTCCAGCCCCCTTCTCGCTGTCCGAGGTATGCTCCTCGGCGTGCAGGATCAACTGGTCGAAAGCGGCTCGGAGCAGACTCTCGACAACCTCGTTGTCTAGCCCCTCGATGTCGAGGTCGAGACCTTCCAGCAGTTCGGTAACGAATCGGTCGTCGATCACGTCTTCGCCCAGCATGTCCTGTAGGATGGGCAGCGCCCAGGACGGCTCGTCGGCCACCAGATCGATCTCGAACAGCCCGCCGCCGCCCTTGCCGACACTGATGCCACCGGGCGGAGGAACAGCCATCTTGTTGGCGTGCTTCGCCACCTGCTCGAGCAGTTTCTTCATTTCTACAGGTTTCGCCAGCACCTCCGAGACGCCGGCCTGACCGGCAGAGATCAGGAAGTCCTTGCTGGTGTCCCTGGACAGGATGACGACCCTCGATTTCAATTCGAACTCGGGGTCGCTGGTCAGACGACTGGCCGTGTCGATCGCATCGCCGCTCTTCCATTCGCCCTCGATCAGAACGACCTCGGGCATCGTCACGAGCGCCGTCGCCTCGCACTGCTTCAGCGTGCTTGCTCGGGTGACGTCGTAGCCGGCACGCTCGATCGTCGCGCCGAGCAGATTGCGCCGGCCGCTGTTGTCATCGGCGACGATGATGAGCGGCATCGGTGAATGACGATGCCAGCCTCGACTTCAATCCTCCTCCGAGCGAAGCCACCGCCAGACCGCTTCGGGGCATCATCATCGGCAGCAGGCGGCTCCCGTTGACAGTTCGCCAGATCGTCAGGTGCTCAACCGTTTCGACCGCAGGCTCACAGAGGTCAGTACTTTGGCACGGTCGGGTCGATCTCGTCGGACCAGGCGTGCACGCCGCCGGCCAGGTTCCAGACGTTGCCGGCCGGCCAGCCGTGCTGGATGAGGGCGCCGGCGACCGAATTCGACCGCTTGCCGGTGCGACAGTAGACGACGATGTCCCGGTCCTCTGGAATCCGGTCTAGCGCCGTCAGCACCTCTCTGTGACCGATGCGCAGGTCGGTGCCGGGCAGCGAGACGATCGACTCCTCGACGGCTCGGCGGACGTCGAGCAGGAACGGTGCCCATCCATTCCGTCGTTTGTCGATGTACTCGTTCGGTCGCATCTGACCTATCCGCGTCTGACCCGAGCGCATCCCCTCCACCACCGCATCGGCTTCGCAGACCGATTCCGTGTAGTCGTCGTGCCGGTCCAGCGCTGTCGCCGGCGAGCGCCCCTCGATCGCCGCGTAACGGAACTCGCGGAACACCATTCCAGCTGCATCGAACAGCAGCAGGCGACCGGTCAGAGGTTCACCGATGCCGAGCACCATCTTGACTACCTCGGTCGCCTGCAGGACTCCCATCGTCCCGGGCAGCACACCCAGAACGCCTGCATCAGCGCAGGAGGGAACGGCGTCAGCCGGCGGTGGCTTGGGGAGGAGATCGCGGTA
>Ga0310122_10000939_pt1 | contig 18638 bp, 18 predicted proteins | sample CB6_Bottom_1051__FD_203503 | JGI IMG/M metagenome (GOLD analysis project Ga0310122, IMG submission 203503) | Marine microbial communities from Western Arctic Ocean, Canada - CB6_Bottom_1051 | ecosystem: Environmental > Aquatic > Marine > Oceanic | place: Canada: Western Arctic Ocean | collected...
GAATCGTGACGAAAAATTCATTTTGACTATTACAGCTGGTTCTCATCTATCAGTTCATTGTTTCATGCTTGTTTTCCCAAGTATCCTGTTAGTCTTGAAAAATGAATTTTCTGTAGGTTTGGATGTTTTAGGATTTATAGCCACCCTCAGTGCTCTCATGTTTGGCATTGGTGCCATTCCTTCCGGGTATTTTGAATCAAAAGTTGGGGGCAGGATTCTGTTGCTGATTTACCAAGCAGGGACAATAGTTGCCACAATGTTGATTGTTATGTCACAATCGTTGTGGATGCTTGCAACAGGATTGGCTTTACTTGGTTTATTCTGTAGTATTTACCACCCTGCAGGATTGACATTGATATCCCGCAGGATTTCAAATATTAGTAAAGGGATGGCATTGCACGGTATCGCCGGATCACTGGGATTGGCTTTGGCTCCAGTTATCACCGCAAGTTTCACGACTCTTTTTTCATGGAGAGCAGCCTTTGGGTTTCTTGCTTTTGTAAATTTTGTTTTAGCATTCTTTACCTTTTTTTTGGTTCCTAAAATGAAAAAAAAGATTGTTGAAGAAGATCATAGCAAAACAAAAGTCACCAATAAAATGGCTCTGATTTTGTATTACTCCATCGGAATATTTATGGGTATTACTTTTGCCGGATTTACAACATTTTTACCGACGCATTTTGCCTTACAGACTGTAGAGTGGGCTGGGTCACCTACTCTTCGGGGAGGAATCTTAACCACTCTTGTCCTTTTATCCGGGATAATTGGGCAATTATTGGGAGGATATTTTGGTAGTCGATTTGACAAGGCCTATTTATTGTTTATCATTGTGGTACTGAATGTCCCTTTTCTTGCTCTGATCGGATTAACTCCGGGTATGATGATGATATTTTCCGGTATTATTTTTAGTATCGTTCATTTTAGCATGCAGCCCATTGGAAATTCTCTCATTGCTCAAATCACTCAAAGCAACCATAGAGGTGTGGGATATGGTATAAGTTTCTTTTTTAGCTTCGGAGTAGGAGGATTCGGAGCAGGTATTGGAGGACTTATTGCGGAACATTTTGGAGTAGCAAAAATTTTTCCTGCAATGTCAATTATACTTATACCCGCCATTGGTCTTGCCTGGTTATTGAAAAAAAGGGTTTAATGTTTACTCTTGGAATTGGATGTTAATATCCTCAATTTTATGATCAATTATGAGTAAAAATCAGTTTCAAAATCTCCCATCAGTATCTGAAGTATTACTTGAGATAAAAGACTTAAATAATCTGGATAATAGCATTATAACATATTTTATTAATAAGGAAATTTCTTGGTTTCGGAAGCAGGTAAAGTTAAATAAATTAGCTGAGTCACGTAGTGAAATCACAAAGAAAATAGTTCAAAAAGTTGGCCAGTCTTGTCAACCCAGCATGAAAAATATCATTAATGGAACCGGGATTGTGCTTCACACAGGATTTGGAAGAGCGCCCATCCAAAAGACAAGACTAAAGAATGTCATAAATCGTCTAGGAGGATATTCTAATTTAGAATTTAATCTGGAAACAGGTACGCGTGGCAATCGACTTGACCATGTTCGTGAATATTGTACCGCTATTACGGGTTCTGAAAACAGCCTTATGGTTAATAACAATGCAGCAGCTGTTCTTTTAGCTCTGAATACATTGGCTGAAGGTAAGGAAGTCATTATTTCCCGAGGACAGGAAGTTGAAATAGGCGGTTCTTTCCGGATTCCTGATATTGTCAGGAAAAGTAATTGTTTTCTCAAAGAAGTGGGTACAACAAATCGGACACACTTGAATGATTACAAAAAAGCAATCAACACGAAGACAGGGTTAATTCTTTGGGTTCATACGAGCAATTATGTTGTAAAGGGGTTCACAAAGGAGGTCTCTCTACATGAATTGGTTGAATTGGGGAAAAAGAAACACATTTCGGTAATGGCAGATCTGGGTAGTGGTGCATTGATCAAACTTTCAAAAAGAGATCTCCCAGAGGAAATCCCCGTTCAGGATGTTGTCAAATCTGGTGCAGTGGTGATTACCTTTTCTGGTGACAAGTTGTTAGGGGGCCCCCAAGCGGGGATAATTGTTGGAAAAAATCGTTTGTTGAAACAGATGGAACTAAACCCGATTTACCGGACGATTCGATGTGGGAAATTTACCATTGCTCTTATGGAAGAAACTCTCAGAACTTACCGTGCTGAAGAATTCACCAAGGATAATTTGACGCTTTTACTCTTATCAACCAAAAGGGTCATGTTAAAGAAACGCGGTAGAAAAATAATTCAGAGTATTTCCACAAAAAGGAAATCCAGATTAGGTATCGCTTTAATTGAATCAACTGTTGAAGCCGGGAGTGGTTCTTTACCTGCTTGTGAAATTGAAAGCATGGCCTTAAGATTTTACCCAAAGAACCAAAAAATCTCAGAATTAGCGTACCGATTCCGAACTGGAAAAACTCCTGTTGTAGGGTACATATCCGGCAATCGTTTCTTCATCGATTTGAAGACGATTTTACCCAATCAAGTTTCACTTCTGATTGATGTAATAAACCAGGTTTAAGTAATGAATCAAATTGTCATCGGGACTGCCGGTCACATTGATCATGGGAAGACAGCATTAGTCAAGGCCTTGACAGGGGTTGATACAGATCGTCTTCAAGAAGAAAAATCTCGCGGCATGACCATTGACTTAGGTTTTGCATTCCTCAATAAAGATATTACCATTATTGATGTACCTGGACATGAGAAGTTTATCAGGAACATGGTTTCTGGTGTCTCGACTATTCATATTGCACTGGTTGTCGTGGCAGCGGATGATGGTGTCATGCCTCAGACTAAGGAGCATCTTCAAATCCTTTCTTTGTTGTGTATTCCTCAGGGTGTGATTGCACTCACAAAAACGGATATGGTTAGCGATCCGGACTGGCTTGATCTGGTTGAAATGGAAATACATGAAATTGTAGCTGGTACCAGTTTAGAATCTGCTCCTATTATTCGTACTTCTGTAAATCCAGAATCCGGAATTTCCGAATTGCGACAGGCACTGTTACATGAGGCTGGAAAAGTGAGGTTTACTTTGGACCGGGGATTTTTTCGACTTCCCATAGATCGAGTATTCCTAAAAACCGGATTTGGTATTGTTGTAACAGGAACGGTCATTTCTGGTAGTCTTTCAGTCGGTGATGAGATTTATTGTCAGCCTGTTGGGCAACAATGCAAAGTACGAGGTCTTCAGAGTCATGGTGAAAAAACAGAAACAGTATCCATGGGTGACCGGGCTGCTGTGAATGTAGTAGGTATTGAGAAAAACCAGGCATGGCGCGGTGCTGAGTTAGTCCAATCGGGGTGGATTGCTTCAACTTCCATATTTATTGCTCATGTTCAAATGATTCCGGGAATTGGATGGGAATTGAAATCCAAACAAAGAGTTCGAATTCATTTGGGGACTGCAGAAGTTCTTGGACGTGTAACTATTTCAGGAAAACGTCTGAAAACAGGGGAGTCAGGTAAAATGTTAATTAGGTTAGAAAAACCTCTAGCTGCAGCAATGGATGATCGGTTTGTCATGCGCTCATATTCTCCTATGCATACTATTGGTGGCGGAGTTATACTTGATCCAAATCCGAGAGGAAAATGGAACGAAATACGTAATTGGATGAATACTCTATCTACAGTTAGATCCCAGCGATTCAACCAATTTATAGATCAGTTTTGGACACAACCAAAAACAAAAATGGAATGGGGAAGAGTTTTTCATTGTTCTATTGAGGATATTCAACAGTTTATTACTGAGAATAGATTGGAGATAAGAAATAAGCTGGTATACAATCCAGAAAAGTTTTCGTTTGCGAAGAAAGTGTTTTTGGAGAGAATAAAGCAGTTCCACAAACAGCATCCATATCGAAAATCTATCAATGGAGATATTATTCGGAAGGAACTACGTTTTAGTGAATCATGGTTTACAATGGTTATAAATGATTGTGTGAACGAAAATTTAATTTTGCCAATCGAAGCAGGATATGCCTTTAGGGATCATGAAATTTCCCTTTCTTCCAGTGATCAGAAGAAAGCAGATTTGATTTCTGAAGTATTAGCACGAAGCAGGTTTGCACCCCAATCCTTGAATGATATCTTGGAAAAAACCCAGTTAGAGGATGAATCTATTTTGGAATTACTCCATGTACTAAAAGGAAAGGAAAAATCGATTGAAATAAAAGCTGGCCTTTGGTTGGAAAAATCGAATTTTAATAAACTTATTTCTATGCTGAAATCATATTTTTTATCAAAGGAAAAACTGAGTGTCCCGGATTTTAAAACATTAACCCATCTTACTCGAAAAACTGCTATTCCTCTCCTTGAATATCTGGATAAAAGTGGGTTCACTTTCCGTAAAGAGAATGAACGGATTAAAGGTGAAAGGTTGTGAGTAAAAAACCTGAGATTCCTGGTACACCGCTGATGAGGCAGTATCTTGAAGTGAAGAGTCAACACCCGGAAAGTATAGTTCTATTCCGGATGGGGGATTTTTTTGAAACATTTAATGAAGATGCAAAAATTACGGCTAAGATACTTGGTATCGTTCTCACCAAGAGAGCAAATGGAGCTGCCTCTGATGTTCCTCTGGCAGGATTTCCACATCATGTTTTGGATAATTATCTTCCTAAACTGGTCAATGCAGGGCATAGAGTAGCTATTTGTGAGCAGGTTGAGGATCCAAAACTTGCAAAAGGAATTGTGAGGCGTGAAGTGATTGAGGTTGTAACTCCCGGGACTATTACCTGTGATCAGGCGTTGAATCAGAAATCCAATACCTACATCGCCAGTGTGTATTTTCATCATAGTAATGCAGGATATGCTATTTTAGACCAATCCACCGGGGAATTTTTTTTAGGAGAATGTACCCTTTCCCAGCTCACAGAATCTCTACGAAAATTTGCTCCCAGAGAGGTTCTTTTGGGTGAAAATATTACCTATTCAACAACCGAATGGTATCGTGAACTCAAACCATTTGTGACTCAAGTAGAAGATTGGCTCTTCAATTTTGATCAAAGCCATCGAACTCTCACAAGTCATTTCGAAACCAATTCATTGAAGGGTTTTGGTTGTGATGATTTGGTACACGGAATTACGGCTGGCGGGGTCGTTTTATACCATATAAGGAATACTCTAAACAGTACTCTTGATCATGTTACATCAGTTCGACCTATTTTTGAAGAAGAAGCCATGAGTCTTGATGGTTTTACACTCCGAAATCTTGAAGTATTTCAATCGTTGTCTACACAGGGTACTCATGGGACGTTGTTGGATGCTTTAGATGAGACTGTAACAGCGGGAGGTGGCCGTCTTTTGAAGCAGTGGTTAAATCAGCCATTGACAGGTTTGTCCCGCTTGAATATTCGGCAAAATATTGTTGAGGCTTTTGTTCAAAAGAAAAAATCTCTGCATGCTATTAGAAATTATTTAGGGAAAATATCTGACCTTGAACGAATTCTTGGAAAGATCAGCAGATTGAAAGCAACTCCAAGAGATGTGTGGGGGCTTGGATCGAGTTTAGGTTTAATTCCATTCCTGAAAAAGGACTTGGAGGATTCTGGTAATAAAGCACTTGCAGAGTTATCAAGTCAGTTCAAGGATCTGAAAAAAACGGTGAAACTTATTGTTGAGAAAGTAAAGGAAGATGCACTTGCTAGTTTAAAGCGGGGCGGATTCATTAATCAGGATGTTGACAAGGAGTTGGATGAACTCCGATCACTTTCATCTGGTGGAAAACAATGGATTTCAGATCTTCAGGATTCTGAGCGGGAAGCTACGGGAATTCCATCCTTGAAAATTGGTTTCAATAAAATATTTGGGTATTATATTGAGGTTACAAAGACTCACCAGCACAAGGTACCTGATTCTTATACTAGGAAACAGACATTGGTAAATTCTGAGAGATATATTACCTCGGAGTTGAAGCAATATGAAGAAAAGATTTTATCAGCTGAAGAAAAAATTGAATTAATTGAAATCCGGATATTTGAGGAATTATGCAGAGACATTTTGCAGGAAACACGCAATATTCAAATTAACGCAAAGATATTGCACCGTCTGGATGTGTTATCCTCATTTTCTGCAAAGGCAGTCAGAAATCGTTATGTAAGACCTAAGCTAATTACGGAGCCCAGTCTGGAGATAAAAGCAGGAAGGCATCCTGTAGTAGAGCAACTTCTCCCCGCTACCGAGCGATTCATTCCAAATGACACCTTGATGGATATAAAAACCAGTCAAATACATTTGATCACCGGACCAAATATGGCAGGGAAATCCACTTATCTTCGCCAAGTTGGACTTTTGGTATTAATGAGCCAAATTGGTTCCTTTATTCCAGCAAAGAAAGCGAAAATTGGCATCGTTGACCGCCTGTTTACCAGGGTGGGTGCAAGTGATAATCTTGCTGGAGGAGAAAGCACTTTTCTTATTGAGATGAATGAAGCAGCGAATATTCTAAATAATGCAACCCCCCAGAGTCTCATTCTCCTTGATGAAATTGGAAGGGGAACATCCACATTTGATGGATTGTCACTCGCTTGGTCAATCACGGAACATCTTCACAATCATTCAAATGTTGGTGCTCGTACCCTTTTCGCAACTCATTATCATGAGTTGACGGATCTTGAAAATACCTTGGAACGTTTGGAAAATTTTCAGGCAGCAGTGAAGGAATTTGGCGATAAGATAGTTTTTCTTCGTACAATTTTACCTGGAATAAGCGACAAAAGTTATGGGATACATGTAGCTCAAATGGCTGGATTACCATCTGAAGTAATCGAAAGAGCAAAGGAGATATTAAACTTTCATATCAGCCAAGAGAATATCCATGGAACGCGTCAGGCCATTCCCGATTCTAATCAGTTATCCATCTTTGATCAGAAAGAAAATGAGTTGAAAAAAGCCATTTCAGCACTTGATCTGGACAAAATGACCCCTATTCAAGCCCTACAGACTTTGGATAAATTAAAAAAAGAGCATGGACTGTAGGAAATATCTTTCTGCGTCAATCTTTATATGAAATGATTATGAGTGGATTAATGAAAAAACTAATATTCCTGAGTTTTTTTGGAATTGCACAGTTTTCTTTTTCAGAAACAGTGTTTATAAAATATGGGTGGCAAATATTCAGGAATGCAGGTGATGGCCGATCATTGGCTCTAGGAAGGGCTTTGACAGCTGGTGGTAAGGGTTTACCTGCCTCCTTGTGGAATCCCGCAAATTTGGTCGCAAATACAAAGAAATCATTTACATATGTTCATCAAAGCCGTTTTTCAGGAGTTGTTAACAGTGATTTGATATCTTTTCCGATACATAAATTTACTTCCAAGCCATTTGGATTTATCTTAATTCATGAGGAAGTCCCCGGTATTCCAGATACCCGCTTTGCGTTATTAGATGAGAATGGTGATGGTAAACTAAATGGAAATGAACGTTTAGATTCAAAAAATGTTACAGAATTTAGTCAGCATCAGTGGGGAGTGTATTTGAATCGGTCATGGGTTATTAACAAATCTCCCTCTATTGGATCAGTGCTTAGCCAAAAATCAGTATTATTAAGGGATGTCATTTTTGGAATTGGAGTGAAAGGGTTGATACACCAATTGGGAAGTCATACAGGTGCAGGGTTTGGTTTGGATGCTGGTTTAAGAACATTGTTTTGGAAAAGAGTACAAGCAGGAATTGTGATTCAGGATGTACTCACTTCTTGGCTGGTCTGGGATAATGGAACAAAAGAAATTGTCACTCCTCGTGTTTCGGTGGGAATTTCTGGGAACTATGATCTTCCCTTAATTCCAGTTACATTGGATTTGATGGCAAATATTGTAATAGAGACGGAAAAGTTCCGAATGGGAATGGAGTGGACCATCAGGGAAAATATTCAAATCAGATTTGGGGGAAATGAAACCGGAATAATTTCAACTGGTCTTGGGTTGGTATGGTCCGATATTGAGATTAGTTATGCTCTTCAATTTGAACCAGAGGTATCTTCTTTAGGGAACAGCCATTTACTTTCTTTTTCTATCAATCCGAAATTAATAAGGAGTGAGATATCACCTTCCCTGGATAATTAATTTAGATGAATTTGGTTTTCATTGTTAGGAGCGTATATTACTCCGTAAATTTTTTGGTTTTTTCGTTGAAAAATTATGATTAAAAGTATGACAGGGTATGGCCGCAGTGCGGTCAAAAATGGCAGTGGTCAAATTTCAGTGACTGTACGGGCAGTTAATTCTCGTTATTTCGATCTGAAAATTCGGGGTTTCGATCTTGATCCGGCTCTAGATTTGGATATCCGAAATCGAACCCAGGAAATTCTTAAGAGGGGAAGTATACAGTTGGTTTTTGAAATTAATCACAATAGTGGAACTGAAGGATTATTACAATTTAATAAAAGTCGATATGAAGCTATTGAATCGTTATTACAAACAATTCAGATGGAATATGGTCGACACATTGAGCTGAGTCAAATCGTATCCCTTAAAGATTTGTTTTCGGAAAACGATCAGGATAAAATTCAACCAAAAAATATTTTAAAAGGTTTAAATGATGCTTTGGGGCAGGCGGATGAAATGCGTTCAACTGAGGGTAAAATAATCCAAAAGAGCATGGAAGGTCAATTAAAGTCATTTTGTGAAAAGATTGATAAACTTGAACAACAAGTAAAAAAGGCAAGCAAAATTCGTAAAGAAAAATACCAGAAGAAAATATCAGAGCTTTTAGAAACAGTTCCAGTTGATGAAACCCGTCTGGCTCAGGAAATTGCCATTCTTTCTGAAAAAGCAGATATTACGGAAGAGATCCTTCGGTGCCGGAGTCACATGGAACAATATTTATCATTTTTACAGGAGGTTGAACCTGTTGGGAAGCGGTTAAACTTTCTTTTGCAGGAAACACACAGAGAAATCAATACAATTGGAGCAAAAAATTCTGATATGACCTTGACGAATCTTGTTATTGAATTGAAAAATGATACGGAAAAACTTAGGGAGCAAGCTCAGAATATTTTATGAAGAATTTCATTGCAATATCTGGTCCTTCAGGAACGGGAAAAACAACATTATGTCGTGAATTACAGCGTAAAAAACAGGAGATTAACTTTTCAGTATCCTGTACAACCCGTCGTCAGCGTTACACAGAAGAAGATGGCGTAGATTATCATTTTATTTCCATGGAAGAATTTGAGGAAAAAGTCAACAAAAATGAATTTATGGAGTATGAAGAGGTTCACGGAGATTATTATGGCACAATGAAGAAACCACTCGAAGATGCCATCAGGGGAGACAGGTTATTACTGCTTGAAGTTGATGTAAAGGGAGCTAAATCTATTCAATCATTATATCCGAAAAATACGGTTACAATTTTTATTTTGCCTCCCAATCTTGATGATCTCCGAAAACGGCTAAGAAGCCGTGGTACAGATTCGGAAAAAAGAATTAAAAAACGAATGGACCGTTTGGAATTGGAATTAAAAGAAAAAGATTGGTTTGATTATCACGTGATCAACAATCAAATTGAACATGCTAGTAATGAATTAATTAAAATAATTGAAAAACAAACAGAAGGAGTGTTATATGAGTCTTAAGCCGTTGTCTTTTCGCCAGATAGAAGAGCAGACAGGTGATATTTATGAAGCAGTAGTTGTGATGGAACGAAGAGCGAAGCAAATACTTCGCGATCGCCTTGTCGAAAAGATTATAAAGAAGAAGAAAGCAGGGATATGGGTGTTTTTGATGAAGTCCCTGATGAAATAGATCCAGAAACGTACCAGGAAGTAGAAAAAGTAACAACTGTGGCTATTGAGGAATTTATTAATGGTGATTTAACGTGGGATAAACACCCACAAGATTCGGAAAAATAATCATAAATGGGCCTAAGTGTGGCGGCGAATATCTATCATTTCCTCAGTCAAACCCGTGAGTTATTTGGAGACGAAATTTTTATTCAATCATCTTTAGATAATATAGATCAAGGATCGGGTTATGATTTCCCTGGATCATTACAGGAATTTAATGACAAGATAAATTCTTGTCATAAATGCAAGTTAGGGGATGCACGAACAAAATTTGTTTTTGGTGTAGGGGATCCCAATGCGGATTTATTATTAGTCGGAGAAGCACCGGGAGTTGATGAGGATCGTCTTGGTGAGCCATTTGTAGGTCGTGCCGGGAAATTATTGGATAAAATTCTAGCCGCTATTCACCTCAATAGAACAAAAGGTGTGTATATCTGTAATGTTTTGAAATGCCGTCCCCCGAATAATCGGGATCCATTACCCTCTGAAGTTGACCAATGCGAACCATATCTCCAGCATCAAATTAGCCTTATTAAACCTCAGTTGATTGTAGCGTTAGGACGGGTTGCAGGGAAAACTCTTTTAAAACAAGATCTTCCATTAAAGGCTATGAGAGGGAAAATGTATCATTATGAAGAAATCCCTTTGATTGTCACCTACCATCCTGCGGCTCTTTTGAGAAACTCAGGATTTAAAGTACCAACGTGGAAAGATTTTCAATGGATTCAATCAATTCTTGATGGAAAAACAAATATTGGCTAAAAATAATCAATCAGAAATTTTGAATGTCCAGCCACAGGCCTTGGAGGCAGAACAAGCTGTTTTAGGGTCAATGCTCATCAGTAAAGAAGCTGTCAGCAAGGTTTTACAATGGATTTCATCAGAACATTTTTATAAAGAAGCTCATGCGAAGATTTTTTCTACGATGATTGTATTATTCAATGAAAATGAACCAGTTGACACTATCTCTGTAACCGACCGATTAAAGAAGAATAAGGAACTGAAAGCAGTTGGAGGTGCATATTACATAACCGGATTGGTTGAATCTGTACCTACCGCAGCGAATGTAGAAAGTTATGCCAAGATAGTCCTGGAAAAAGCTGTATTACGCAGGCTGATTTATCTTGCTCATGATATGTCTAAAGAAGCTTATGATGATCGCCAAACAGTTGATGATATACTGGATAGTGCTGAGCAATCCATTTTTACTATCACCCAAAACCGTTTAAAAGGCGGTTTTAAACATATCGAACCTATTCTTCATGAATCATTTGAAAAGCTTGATGCCATTAGTTCGAAAGCGGGATCTGTAATAGGAGTCCCATCTGGCTTAATTGATTTGGATGCGATGACAGCTGGTTTTCATCCTGGTGATCTAGTGATTATCGCAGGCCGTCCAGCAATGGGAAAAACCTCACTTGCTCTTTCAATAGCACGAAATGCCGCAGTTGATCATAAGGAAAGTGTTGGAATCTTCAGTCTGGAAATGGCTGATCATCAGATTGCCATGAGGCTTCTTTGTGCAGAATCAAAGGTGGATAGTCATCTTGTCAGGACGGGCAATCTCCCGAAATCTCAGTGGAAGAATTTGAGTATTCATGTGGGGACATTAGCAGAGGCACCTATTTACCTGGATGATTCACCCGCAATTACCGTACTTGAATTACGAGCTAAGGCCCGGAGATTAAAAGCAGAACATGATGTAAAAATGATTATTGTTGACTATCTTCAGTTGATGCAAGGTCCAAAAGGTATTGAGAGTCGACAGCAGGAAATTTCTATTATTACCCGCTCTCTCAAGTCTCTTGCAAAGGACTTAAAAATTCCAATTGTGGCTCTTTCCCAATTGTCAAGGGCAGTTGAAAGTCGAAGTGATAGACGTCCACAATTATCGGATCTTCGTGAAAGTGGGGCGATCGAACAAGATGCAGATGTTGTTATGTTTTTATACCGTCAATGGATATATTCGCGGGAAGATCAAGACAGAGGTAAAGCTCAAATAATAATCTCCAAACAGCGAAATGGACCTACTGGAACTGTTAATGTAACATTTATTGACCGTTTTGCTCGATTTGAGAATATGTCTGTTTACGAGAATGCTGAAGCTGAAGTACCCTTTTAATGCTGAATCCCCTTTCCAAACTTATTCCTTACGTGGTAGGTGAATTTCCGAAACCTTTTCTAAATCTGTATGAAAAAATGGTTATTCCTAAAGATACAAACGGAAAAACCATAAAGGAGTCTTTGTGGAAAGCGTATGAATTTGGAACTGTCAGACATCAAGGCCAGAAACGTCGCTCAGGGAAACCTTATTTCAGTGATCATTGTCTTCAAGTAGCAAATATTTTAGCAAAATGGAAAATGGATCATATTACTGTCATGGCTGGGCTCCTTCATGATACTCTTGAAGATACTGATACAACCTTAAAAGACTTAGAGGACTGCTTTGGCGAGGATATTACCAGGTTAGTTGACGGAGTAACCAAACTTGGAAATATTGAATTTTCAAATCAGCAGGAAAAACAAGCAGAAAATTTTATGAAACTTCTGCTTTCAGTAGCAAAGGATCTCCGTGTCATTATTATAAAGTTTGCCGACAGACTTCACAACATGCAAACCATTGAATATATGTCAAAACTGAAGCAACGTCAAATTGCCAGGGAAACCAATGATATTTATGTTCCTTTGGCGCACCGTCTCGGAATGGCTTCGGTGAAATGGGAATTAGAAGACTGGGTATTACAAACGCTACATAAAAAATCCCATTTAGAAATTGATTCAAAACTGAAATCAACAAATCGGCAGCGATCACGTTATATAAACCAAGTTATTAGCCCCATTAAAGAAGAGTTGAAAAAATATCAAATCCAGGTAGATATCTATGGAAGACCAAAATCCCATTCATCTATTTATAGAAAAATGATTGCAAGAGGGAAAACATTCGAGGAAATTTATGATCTCTTTGCTATTCGAATAATTGTCGAAAAGGTAGAGCAATGTTATCTTACCCTTGGAATTATTCACCAGGTATACTCACCGATCCAGGAAAGATTTAAAGATTTCATTGCTATGCCTAAATCAAACGGATATCAATCTATTCACACAACTTTAATTGGTCCTCGTGGGCACATGGTGGAAATCCAGATTCGAACCAGAGAAATGGAACAAACAGCAGAAATTGGGGTAGCCGCTCATTGGAGATATAAAGAAGGTAAAACTGTTACAGCAGATTTGGATTCAAATGTGAAGTGGCTCCGGGAATTGGTAACTATACTCCAGAATGAATCCAGTGATCCCAAAGAATTTATGAATCTTTTGAAAATAGATTTGTTTGATGATGAAATTTTTGTTTTTACACCCAAAGGAGATTTAATTCAACTTCCTCTGAATGCTTGTCCGATTGATTTTGCATTTCAAATCCATACCCAAGTTGGTTTGAATTGTCTTGGTGCTAAAGTTAATCATAAAGTAGTTCCACTGAATACAATCCTGAAAAATGGAGATATGTTAGAGATTCTTACAAGTAAAAATCAGCAGCCTAGTTATGGATGGTTAAAATTTGTCACCACATCCAAAGCGCGGACTAATATTAGTCGCTTCCTCTGGAGAATTGAAAAAAAGGAAAGTGTAAAGATCGGTACGGAAATTCTTGAGAGAACGCTTAGAAAACTTAAGCAGTTTAAACTCTTGAAAACGATTAAGGAATCTTACGAAATATGTGGGTACAACTCAACTGAGGCTCTTTTAGGAGCTATTGGAAATGGCTCTATCACCGTTCGAGATATTTTCAAGAAAATTCGACCACTGAATGAAAATGTATTGGAAGAAGCAAAAGAGGAATCAACTGAAAATTTTATTGATTTTGCCCGGTCATCCGCAAAAGGGATTAAACTTCAGGGGATTAAAAACTTGATGGTTAATTTTGGAAAATGTTGTTCCCCAATTCCAGGTGATGATATGATTGGATTTATAACACGAGGAAGGGGAATTACTGTTCACCAAACATCCTGTAAAAGTCTTCCATTATTAAGTGAAGATTCTGATCGTTTGATTCCGGTAGAATGGGATGTGAGTAGAAAAGATTTATTCGCTGTTCAAATCAAAATTGTTTGTGAAGATCGAAAAGGTAGATTAAAAGAAATGACCGAGTGTATCGCAGGTGAGAATATTAATATTACAAGTGTTGATGCAAAAGTAAAAGACGGAGTGGGTATTTCACTCTTTGTTATTAAGGTTAATAATTTGCGTCAATTGGATAGATTAATCCGGAAATTAACTAAGGTCGATGGTATTGATTATGTAGAGAGAACTGGGCGATAAGTAGAGAGGATGAGGAAATTCCAGATAATAGGTGGGTAGATATTTAGGAATTGACAATGGAGAAAAGCGGGTTGGATTAGCCCTTTCCGACCCATTAAAAATCATAGCTACTCCTTTCAGGACTCTTCTAGTTCATAATACAAATCAGGTAATCCGGGAATTGGATAAAATAATTGATGAACAGGATGTAGAATTAATTGTGGTTGGAAATCCCCTGGGAATGAAAGGACAACAAACAGTTCAGACAAAACGAGTAATGGAATTTACAGATAAACTCAGGGACATTGGATATAAAGTAATGCTTGAAGATGAACGGTTATCTTCTGTATCAGCAAAACGTATAATGATTGAACAGGAAATCAAAACGGGATATAATAAAGAATTAATTGATCAAACAGCTGCGGCGATTATTCTCCAACAATTTTTGGACAAGCAATCAAAAATGTAAGTATGGTCTATTTTTACAAAACTTATTTTTGTCTTTAATTTTTCATCTACCTTCTTGGCAGTTAGCCATCCTATCAGGCATATTGATTGGTTTGGCTTATCCCCCTCTTCATCTTGGTTTTTTGGCTTGGATAGGGTTCGTACCTCTCATTTCTATCTTTTTAAATGAAAGCTCTTCCTCTGTTGCGAAGTATTCTTTTCTTTCTGCAATTACTGCTAATTTCATTTCACTATACTGGATAGGGCTTAATAGTGGAGCGGGATTTATTCCCGTATTTGCTTCTCTCATTGGAGCTATCCTTTACCTTGCCCTGTTTTGGACTATTCTTGGATTTCTACTTTCGAAAATTCATTCTTGGACGGGGAAAGGATTGTATGTCTTTCCCTTTCTTTGGGTTTCCATGGAATGGTTAAGGAGTTTTGGACCGTTGGGGTTTCCGTGGATAAATCTCGCATTGACACAAACATCTTATTTACCGTTAATTCAAATGGCAGATTATGGTGGGAGTTATGGAATTTCTTTTTGGATTATTTTCTTAAATGTAATTGTATTCCTGATTATTACATCGTCTGTTAAGAACAGAATAATTTGGATATTGCCATTTGGATTAATCTTAAGTTTGTGGATTATTGGATCTATCCGCATCTCCTTAATATCAAACCAAACTGAGGAATTGAACTTTGATGTCGCAGTAGTTCAACCGAATATTGATCCGAACCAAAAATGGGAACGGGACCACCGACAGGAGACATTCGCAGTTATGCATGATTTATTGAATGAAGCAACACAGCTTCAGCCAGATTTGGTTTTATGGCCCGAAGTAGCAGTACCTTCCAATCTTCGTTTATCCCTTTCCGACCGGAGACCTATTCAGAATAAAGTGGTAGCATCTGGAATTCCCCTGTTGTCTGGGACAGTTGATCACACTGTAAATCAAAATGGAGAAAAAGAATATTATAATGGTTCAATAATGATGTACCCAGATGGAAATATACAAATGTACCACAAAGTTCATTTGGTTCCTTTTGCAGAATACATTCCGTTTTCAAGATATTTTCCAATATTGAAAAAACTAAACTTTGGTCAAGGAAACTTTTCGCAAGGAGAAGAGTACACGGTTTTTAAAGTAGATTCGATACAATTTTCAAACATCATCTGTTATGAATCCAGCTTACCAGATATTATCCGGGAATTTATTAAGCGGGGTGCGCAGTTTCTGTCAATTCAAGCAAATGATGGTTGGCTGGGTAATTCATCTGGTCCGTACCAACATTTTGAGCTTGCAAAACTGCGTGCAGTTGAAAATCGAATCTCTGTTGTACGAAGCGCAAACACGGGTATTTCCGGTATTATTCTACCAACAGGACGGGTGATGGAAAAAATTTCAATTGGTGAAAGAAAAGTAATTCATGGGGATATATCTTCCTGGAATGGAACAAGCTTTTATACTGCTTTTGGTGATATATTCGCGATGTTATGTACAATTGTAATTTGCATTGTTTTTGGAATCGGATGGTTCAGACATTATCTAAAATAACTTTAATTATTATTTTTATTCTTCAGGTTATTGTTGCTCAAGACCTGGTCTTGGAAAAGAATACACCAAAAGTAAAACTGGCACCTATTATAAAATCGTTAGTGATACCAGGAACAGGGGAATTTTCTCTGGGTAATAAAACTCGTGGGCGAGTTTTTTCTTTAGTGGAAAGTGCTTTATGGATAACGACCATTGGGAGTTTTTTAATGTCGAATATAGATCAAAGGGAATTCCAGGTGTTTGCCTCCGAACATGCTAATGTATTTGTTTCAAGAAAGGATAGAGAATTCTGGGTTGATATTGGAAATTATGATACGCGGGAAGTCTTCATTCAGGAACACTTGCGTTTCCGTGATAATGACGCTGTTGAAAGATATAAGAACATAGAATGGGATTGGGATTGGAAGGGATCAACTTCTCAAAGAGAATCTTTCGAATCAATGCGAATCAGCAGTGATCGTTGGGCTCTTATAGGGAAATTTTTTATCGGTGGAATTGTCTTAAATCATATCGTTTCAGCAATTGATGTACTTTATCTTCAGAATCGGTTTTTATCGACTGGAAAAATCACATTTGTTCCAAGGTATGATTCAGTAACTACGAATCTTACCTATTCATTGATAGTTCAATTTTAATCTCAAAAAATGTTCTAATTTGCTGGTTCCAATGAGTGGTCATCATTTCACATTAAATTTCAGTATATTTCAATAATCAAAGATGTTTCGAAATCCTCTGGTCCGGATTTGTTTTTATCTTAGTTTTTCACTGACAGTATTAATGAATCAAACAGTCTTAATACTTGGAATTGGAGTAATTATTTTTTTTGGTTTACTTTATTTAAACCGAATTCTATTCCCTGAAGTTTTAGTTCGAATAACACCATTCTTCAGATTTTTTCCATATATGGCAGTACTGTACGTTGGATTCTCCATTTTACTCACTACAGCGACGATGAGTGAAATTTTGATTGAGATTGGTTTTGTATCATTAAAAATATTATTAATGGTTTCAATCATGGCACTTTATATTGAACAATCATTGTCTTCAGGGGTTCTTATCGCTCTCAGGAGTTTATGGAGTACTCTAAACCGTCCTTGGAAATGGATGGAAGACTTTTTCCTTTTTTTCGAATTGATCTTTCGATTTTTTCCTGCTTTTCAGAAGGAGTGGGAGTCAATCCATAAGGGGAAATCAGCTTTGGGGTTAAATGTTAACACAACCCGTTGGACTCAAATTCAGAATGTTGGGCATGATCTTCCGGGAATTGTTCTGAGAAATTATCGGAAAGCAGAGGAAACTGCAAAAATGATGGAGTTGCGAGGTTATGGAAATCAGATTCCGAGGGGCGTAGCTTTTCCAATTAGATTTTATCTCAGTGACGGACTTTTTATCATTGGTATAATCTGTTGTTTTTTTGGAGTAAATTTTCTTGGCAAGATTTAAAATCACCATACAATATGATGGAACAAATTTTTTCGGTTGGCAGTTTCAGCCGGCAAAAAGAACAGTCCAGGATGAATTAGAAAAGGTAATCTCCAGGTTCTCTGATGGAGAGAAAATTAAAGTCTTTGGTGCAGGCCGTACCGACACAGGCGTTCATGCTTTAAGCCAGGTAGCTCATTTTGATCTTAATACTGATTTGGATACTTGTAACCTGATTAAGGCATTGAATGCTCATCTTTCTGAAGATATTCTTGTTGAAAGTTTAGATGTTGTTCCTGCTGATTTTCACGCCCGATATTCTGCACAAATACGGTGTTATCGTTATCAATGTTACACCGGGAATAATGTATTATTTCGGAATCAGTCGTGGATAACAGGACAATTAGACCAGTCAATCCTTCAATCAGTGGCTAAGACGGTTGTTGGAGAACATGATTTTCTCTCCTTCTGTAAGTTCAGAATTGATATGAAAAGTACTGTTTGTAAAATCTATGAATCCGTATGGAAAAAGCAAGATAAAATGTTAATTTACTATGTTTCCGGGAATCGATTTTTACATCACATGGTAAGATATTTAACTGGTACAATGGTAGAAATATCAAGAGGAAAATTCACGATTGAGTCATTTTTGAATCTATTGAATAATCCTGAAAAAAATGTTCAAATTTTTAAAGCGCCTCCTCAAGGGCTCATTCTTTATAAGGTTGACTATGCCTAGACTTGTTTTCAGATTGATTGTTCTTTTTCTAGTATTTTTTTGTTTTCTCCCCAGTCAAAATGATATTACCCAATCCAGAGTTACAGCTATCACCCGTGCGATCAAGAGAGTCAGTCCCTCTGTTGCAAGTATCAATGTAATTCAACTCAAAGAAGTGACTACCCGCTCACCATTTAATGATCCATTTTTCCAAGATTTTTTTCCGTATGAGCTTCATCGTCAAAGGGTTAAAAGTTCAGGATCGGGAGTTGTTGTTAGTCCTGATGGGTATGTAATAACAAATTTCCATGTTGTTGAAAATGCACTGGAAATTATTATTACTCTCCCAGGTGGTGAGGA
>Ga0310122_10000940_pt1 | contig 18627 bp, 24 predicted proteins | sample CB6_Bottom_1051__FD_203503 | JGI IMG/M metagenome (GOLD analysis project Ga0310122, IMG submission 203503) | Marine microbial communities from Western Arctic Ocean, Canada - CB6_Bottom_1051 | ecosystem: Environmental > Aquatic > Marine > Oceanic | place: Canada: Western Arctic Ocean | collected...
TGGATGGCGTGTCGACCTCCTGGGACCCGGAGATCGTGGTCGTGGGGCAGCAGTGGTGGTGGGAGTTCCGCTACTACTTCGACGGCCTGGATGGCGTCGACCTGTCGGATCCACGCAACCTTCCGCCGGCTGACATCGTCACTGCCACCCAGATGGTGATCCCGACAGGTTCGGAGATCGGGCTTTCGATCACCAGCCGGGACGTGATCCACAGCTTCTGGATTCCGGCCCTGAACGGCAAGCGGGACGCTGTGCCGCGCCGCATCTCGCCGTGGAAGATCGAGGCGGACGTGCCCGGCTTCTACTTCGGCCAGTGCACCGAGTTCTGCGGCCTCAGCCACGCCCGCATGCGGATGCAGGCCGTGGCCATGACCCCGGTGGACTTCCAGGCCTGGGTGGACGAGCAGATGCAGCCGGCCGCCCAGCCGACCGACGCGGCCGCGGAGCGCGGCCTGGCGGTGTTCGAGGGACAGTGCACCCGGTGCCACGTGGTGAACGGTGTCAACGGAGTCAACGACGACCAGCCCAGCAAGGGCGCCGACCTGGTGGCCAACGCCGCTCCGAACCTGACCCACCTGATGAGCCGCACCACCTTCGCCGGCGGGATCTTCGATCTCTACGAGCCGGACGGGTCGCTGAATCGCACACAGCTCGAGGCCTGGCTGCGAAATGCGCCCGCCGAGAAGCCCGCCTATGCGGAGGGTCGCCGCGGCATGCCCGCGATGGGCCTCAGCGAGGGCCAGATCGATGACGTGGTGGCCTACCTCAAGACCCTTGGGGCGAGGCCCGACATGGAAGTCATCGCTGCTACGGAGGTCCACCCATGAGCGACACCATCGAACTCGCGGCACCGGGCCGGCCGCTCGGCGCCTACACCCGGCCCAAGGGCGGCAGCGGCTGGCGTGACTGGATCACCACCGTCGACCACAAGAAGATCGGCATCCTCTACGGCGCCACCGCCATGTTCTTCTTCGGCGTCGGTGGCCTCGAGGCCCTCCTGATGCGACTCCAGTTGGCAACGCCGGATGGCACGGTGCTGGGCGCCGACACCTACAACCGCGTGTTCACGATGCACGGCCTGACCATGGTCTTCATGGTGATCATGCCGCTTGCGGCGGCCTTTGCGAACTACCTCCTGCCGTTGCAGATCGGTGCCAGGGACGTTGCGTTCCCCCGCCTGAACGCGCTCTCCTACTGGGTGTTCCTGGCCGGTGGCCTGTTCCTGAACATGTCCTGGCTGCTCGGTGACGCCCCGGATGGTGGCTGGTTCGCCTATGCCCCCAACACCGGCGTCATCTTCTCGCCCGGGCATGGCATGGACTACTACGTCCTGGGCCTCCTGATCATGGGCATCGCATCGTTGGTCTCGGCGATGAACCTGATCGTGACCGTGCTGAACATGCGGACGCCGGGCATGACGCTGTTCAAGATGCCGGTGATGACCTGGATGATCCTGGTCGTCCAGTTCCTGCTGCTGTTTGCCGTGCCGGTCATCACGGTGGCGCTGTTCCTGCTCATGTTCGATCGCAACTTCGGCGCCAACTTCTTCAACCCGGAGATGGGTGCCGATCCGCTCCTCTGGCAGCACCTGTTCTGGATCTTCGGCCACCCCGAGGTCTACATCCTGATCCTCCCCAGCTTCGGCATCATCAGCGAGGTGATCCCGACCTTCTCCCGCAAGCCCCTCTTCGGCTACCCGTTCATGGTCTTCTCGGGTATCGCCATCGGCTTCATGGGCTGGGGCGTCTGGGCCCACCACATGTTCGTGTCCGGAATCGGTCCGATCTCGGTGGCGGCCTTCTCGATGTCGACGATGTTCATCGCGGTGCCCACCGGGGTGAAGATCCTGAACTGGTTGGCGACCATGTGGGGCGGCAAGATCAAGTTCACGGTGGCGATGCTCTTCGCCTTCGGCGTGGTGTCGATGTTCACGATCGGTGGACTCTCCGGGGTCACCCACTCGGTCGCTCCGGCCGACACCCAGCAGACCGACACCTACTACATCGTCGCCCACTTCCACTACGTGATCTTCGGCGGATCCCTGCTCGGCATATTCGCCGGCTTCTACTTCTGGTGGCCCAAGGTGTTCGGCCACCTCCTGAGCGAGAAGCTGGGCAAGTGGAACTTCTGGCTGATGATCATCGGCTTCAACATGACCTTCGGCCCGATGCACATACTGGGACTGCAGGGGATGTCCCGCCGGATCGACTCATACAGCCCGGGCTTCGGGTTCGAGTTCTGGAACATGTTCGCCTCGATCGGATCGTTCATCATCGCCCTCGGCGTGCTCATGTTCGTGATCAACGTGGTCACCTCGGCTCGAAGGGCGAGGCACGAGCCCCCGGTGGGCCCCGATCCCTGGGATGCCCGGAGCCTGGAGTGGTTCACGCCCAACCCGACGCCGGTACACAACTTCGACGAGCTCATCCAGGTCGAGTCCCTGGACGAGTTCTGGCACCGCAAGTACGCAGAGGACGAGAACGGCCGGGTCGTACGCGTCGCCAGCGCTGAGGAGGTCTGCCAGGACGGCTCCGCGACCGACGTCCACCTGCCGTCGCCTTCGTACTGGCCGTTCGTGATGGCTGCCGGCTTCCCCTTCGTCGGCTTCGGCCTCATCTACACGCTCTGGATCTGCATTCCGGGCGCCCTGCTGATCCTGATGGCCATCTACGGCTGGATCTTCGAGCCGACCGACGATCCGGACGGGCCCCATAGCCACCACGCCGATGGTTCGTCCGACCATGACGGAGCACAAGCCCCATCTGAAGCTGCTGGAGAGACCGTTGAGGAGGCCCCCGTTGGCTGACGCCGCTGCCGTGGACCACGGCCACGGGACGGGCACCGGTCTGTCCAACAACAAGCTGCTGATGTGGGTGTTCCTGGGATCGGAGTGCCTGCTGTTCGGTGGCCTGATCTCCACCTACCTGATCTATCGCAGCCGCTATGCCGACGGTCCGGCACCCGGCGACATCTTCGACATCCCGTTCACCTCGGTCAGCTCGTTCATCCTCCTCATGAGCTCGTTGACCATGGTGCTCTCGTTGTCGGCCCTGCAGCGTGGCGACATCCGCAACAACCGGGTGTGGCTGCTGGCCACCGCGTTGCTCGGTTCGTTGTTCATCGGCGGCCAGGTCTACGAGTTCACGACCTTCCTGCGGGAGGGCCTGGGCTACACGACCAGCCCGTTCTCCTCGGCGTTCTTCACCCTCACCGGCTTCCACGGCATCCACGTCAGCCTCGGCATCGTGATGCTGGTGTCGCTGCTCATCTCGTCGTTCCGGGGGACGCTCACGAAGGAACGGTCCGAGACCGTCGAGATCGTCGGCCTCTACTGGCACTTCGTCGACGTGGTGTGGATCTTCATCTTCACCGTCATCTACCTGGTGCCATCACCCACCAGCTGATCGGGAGCCGACGCCATGAGCACCACCACCGAGAACGTCGCAACGCAGGACGCCGCACACGAGCACCCGACCGACGCCAGGTACATCCGGGTCGCGATAGTCCTGGGCGTGGTGACCGCCCTGGAGGTAGCCACCTACTTCGTGGATATCCCGGGCGTTGTCGTCATCCCCGTGCTGCTGGCGATGATGGTCTTCAAGTTCTTCTACGTGGCCGCCTGGTTCATGCACCTGCGGTTTGACAGCCCGATGTTCACGAAGTTCTTCGTGGCCGGGCTCGCGCTGGCGACCCTCGTCTACGGCGTCCTCCTCACCGTCTTCGAGTTCTGGACCAAGGGCTGAGAGCCGGTCGGCCCCGGGCGACTGACGCTTCTGGCTGTCCGGAGCTGCGGTGACGACCACCCTCGGCATCGTGCTTCCACTGGTGGCGGCGATCGACCCGTGGAGGTGGCAGGCCCACCCGGAGGTCTGGTTCCTCGTCCTGGCGATACTGGCCTTTGCCTGGTGGGCGGTCCGCGTCATCGGACCGAGGGTCGTGCCGGCCGGCCAGCCGGTGGTGACGCCCTTCCAGCGGCGGGCCTTCGTGACCGCCACGGTGCTGCTGCTGGCATCTGCCGACTGGCCCGTTCACGACATCGCCGAGGCGCACCTCTACTCGGTGCACATGGTCCAGCACATGGCGATCACGTTCATCGTCCCGCCGCTCTACCTGCTGGCCACGCCGGCCTGGCTGGTCCGCCTCCTGGTGCTCGAGGGCGGGTTCGGCTCACGGGTGGTGCGTCGGATGGCGCACCCGGTGGTTGCCGGCGTGGTGTTCAACGCCCTGGTGGCCATCACCCACTGGAGCGGTGTGGTGCAGCTCTCCTTCGACTCGGGCACGTTCCACTACTCGCTCCACATGATGCTGTTCCTCTCGGCGCTGCTGATGTGGGTGCCGGTGGCCGCACCGCTACCCGAGCTTCGGATCTCGCTGCCGGGCCAGATGATCTACCTGTTCCTGATGTCGATAATCCCGACGATCCCGGCCGCCTGGCTGACCTTCGCCGAGGGCGTCGTGTACAGGCACTACGACGATGGCTTCGAGATGTGGGGCGTGTCGGTCCAGTCGGACCAGCAGACGGCCGGCCTCATCATGAAGCTCCTGGGCGGCTTCTACCTGTGGGGGATAATCATCGTGAAGTTCATCGGCTACTCGCGAATCCACCATCGGGACGCCCAGAGGATGCGACCGGCAGATGGGCGGCACGCTGCCCTCCAACGGCGGATCGCAGAGGCCGAACCGGTCGAGTAGCGGTGCGACGGCGAGGCTAGGTTCGGGTCCGTGATCGACATCCGGCTGCTCCGTTCCGATCCCGACGCCGTGAGGGCCGGCATCGCCCGACGTGGCGAGGACACCTCCAGCCTGGATCGCGTCGTCGAGCTGGACGCAAGGCAGCGTGGCCTCGCCGAGGAGAGGGACCGGGTCCGTGGCGAGGTGAACGCCATCTCCAGGGCGGTGGGCGGGCTGCATCGTGATGGCAGGGCTGAGGAGGCGGCAGGGCTCCAGGAGGAGAGCCGGGCGCTGGGCGAGCGTGAGGAGGCCCTGGCCGCCGAGGTCGACGGTCTGGCGGCTGAGATCACCGAGATCCTCCTGCGGGTCCCGAACATCCCCTCGCCTGACTGCCCGGACGGCACCAGCGAGGCCGACAACGTCATCACGCGGTACGAGCAGTGGGACGAGGACGCCTACGGCGAGCACCAGCGCGTGCCCCACTGGGAGATCGGCGAGCAGCTGGGGCTCCTGGACGTGGAGCGCGGAACCAAGCTCTCCGGCTCCATGTTCGTGATGTACACGGGGATGGGCGCCACGCTCTGCAGGGCGCTCATCCAGTACGGCCTGGATCGCAATGCGGACGCCTACCGCGAGATGCGGCCGCCAACGCTGGTCAAGACGGCGACCATGGTGTCGACCGGGCACCTGCCCAGGTTCGAGGACGATGCGTACCACCTGGAGCGCGACGACCTGTGGGCCATACCGACCGCCGAGGTGCCGCTCACGTCGTTCTGCCGCGATGAGGTGCTCGACGAGGCCGACCTACCCATGAAGCTCATGGCGCACACGTCGTGCTTCCGGAGGGAGGCTGGTTCGGCGGGTCGTGACACCCGGGGACTGCTGAGGGTCCACGAGTTCGACAAGGTCGAGTTGCTGGCATATGCCACCGAGGAGCAGGCACCCGAGGTACATGCCGACATCCTCGCCCGTGCCGAGGGGGCCATCACCGACCTCGGCCTGTCGTATCGGGTCCTGGACCTCTGCGCCGCTGACCTTGGTGGTTCGTCGGCCCGGACCTTCGACCTGGAGGTATACGCCCCGGGGGTCGGCCAGTGGCTGGAGGTCTCGTCGGTCTCCTGGTTCAGCGACTACCAGGCCCGACGGGCCAACGTGAGGTACCGCCCGGCGGAGGGAAGGGGCACGCAGGTGGTGAACACGTTGAACGGTTCCGGCCTTGCCGTGCCGCGGGTGTGGGCCGCAGTGGTCGAGACGCACCGCCAGCCCGATGGCACGATCGCCGTTCCGGAGGTCCTGCAGCGGTACATGCGGGGCGCCACGCACATCGGCTGACCTGGTCCCGTCGGGGCCGGCCTTCCGGCGGCGGGAGTCCCAAGGTCCGGGTCCGCCCCTTCGGGCTCAGGAACCGATCGCCAGGCCGAACAGGGCGGCGCCCAGGCCCAGCACCACGGTGGTCGCCACATGGCCCACCGCCCGGTACCGACTCTCCTCGGCCAGGGCCAGGGTGTCTGAGGCGAACGTCGAGAAGGTGGTCAGGGCACCGAGCCCGCCCACCCCGACAACCAACGGAACCGGCGCGCCGGCACCGCTGAGCAGTCCCAGGAGGAGGGAGCCGACAACGTTCACCAGCAACGTTCCACGGTGGCCTCCGGGCCAGTGGTCGGAGGCCAGGAGACGGATGGCGGTACCGGCGCCGGCCAGCCCCACGAATGCGACAGCGGTCAGCACCGGGGGTTTCCGATCCGGGCGCCCGCCGCACGCCCTACGACCACGGCGGCCAGGCCACCTGCCATCGAGCACAGGACGTAGGCGACCGCCAGGGTCGTGTCGTCAGCCCGCATCATCTGTGCCGCCTCCACGGTGAAGGTGGAGAAGGTGGTGAGGCCGCCACACAGGCCGGTTCCGAGCAGCAGGCGGCTGGACCTGGGAACCTCCAGCCCGATGAGCAGGCCGAGCACGGTGCACCCGACCAGGTTGACCAGCAGGACCGGCCACGGAAAGGTGGCCCCGCCGACGACGTCCAGGACGGCCCAGCGAAGGGTGGCACCCACCGTTCCTCCCAGCGCCACCGTTCCGATCGACGGCATCCGGACCATGGTCCGCACCCTAGGGCCGTGGGTCGATGGACCTCAGGTGTTTGCCGGACCCGGTGGCGACGTGTTGACTGCCCGGATGGACCTCAGCCGGGTACGCGAGACCTACGAGACGACAGGCCTCGACGAGACCGACCTGGCGGCCGACCCGGTCACCCAGTTCCACCGTTGGTTCGGCGAGGTGGAGGCTGCCGGCTACTGGGAGCCCAACGCCATGGTCCTCAGCACCGTCACCGCCGATGGCTGGCCATCAGCCCGCAACGTGCTGCTGAAGTGGATCGACGACCGTGGCTTCGTGTTTTTCACCAACTACACGAGCGACAAGGCCATCGAGTTGGACGACGCCGGACGTGCGGCGCTCACCTTCAGTTGGACCGAGCTGCGCCGCCAGGTGCGGGTCGTCGGCACCGCCCGGAGGCTCGACGACGACGAGTCGGACCTCTACTGGACTACCCGGCCCCGGGGCAGTCAGTTGGGAGCCTGGGCATCGGACCAGAGTGCCGTCGTTCCCGGCCGGGCGGTCCTGGAGCAGGCGTTCGCATCGGCCGAGGAGCAGTGGGCCGGCCGGGATGTGGAGCGCCCCGACCACTGGGGCGGCTACCGCGTACGGCCCGATTCCGTGGAGTTCTGGCAGGGTCGACCCGACCGCCTGCACGACCGGATGCGGTTTCGCAGTAGCGGCGACGGTTGGGACGTGGAGCGCCTATCCCCCTAGGAGGCTCTCCCGTTGCCGGTGGGCAGGTCCACCAGGGCGGCGGCCAGCCCGTCGATGAGGAGCTCCAGGTGTTCGGAGCGTGGGGTGCCGTCGTGGTCCGACCAGTCCCGGTGGTCGCGGTTCCAACGGATGCTGGGCGGTAGCTCGACCTGTACCCCGCCACCGACCGGGTGGTTGACGGGGTTGTGCGGGTGCAGGCCCCGGAGTGTGCGGGGCATGGCGTCGACGTCGTCCACCACCCGGTACTCCTCGGGCAGCGTGCCCCGCAGGTGGCCGGCGACGTGGTGGGCCAGCGGGCGGTTGGCACCTCCGACCAGCACGGCCCAGAAGTCGTCGTGGCGGCCGTAGCCGTGGATCGACACGACCGTGTCCACCTTCTGGAGGAAGGCATCCAGCCTCTCGGAGACCCCGCCGACGAATCGGGTCGAGGGCAGGTGCCTGCGGGAGCCGTCGGGCTGGACCAGCGCGTAGAACGATGAACCCGTGCGGGCGGCCACCTCCCGGGCGACCACGTCGGTGGCACGCTCCAATCCACCGCCGTGGAGGGCGAGGACGCCGACGCCGGACCTGAGGTCCAGCTCCTCCGATACGCCGTCCACGGCCAGTAGGTCAGTGAGGCTTCCGATCGGCGTGACGGCCACCGGTTCGGCGGCCTCGGGGACGGTCGGGGTCATCGGCGGCGTGCGGACAGGGCACCCCTGGCGACCCCGTAGGCGACGAGGGCCATCGCGAGCGTGACCAGCAGCTCCAGCGGCGTGGCCCAACGCCACGGTTGGTCCACCCAGTTGGTAACCCGGGCGGGCCAGTCGGCGACGAGGCGGCCGACGGGCACCACCACCAGGTCCCCGCGGTGGAACAGGCCCTCGGCCACCAGCCACGCACCGAGGAGCGTGATCCGGACGTTGCGTCGGGTCCTGGCGGTCAGTGCCGGCCCTATCCCCCAGACGGTGATGGTGGCGACTACCAGCCAGAGGGCCAGGCCGAGCCGCAGGCCACCGATCCCGGCCGCCCAGTTGGTGAGGTGGGACTGCAGGTCGGTGACCGCGTCGACGATCCTGTTGGACGGTACCTCGGGGTTGCGGAGGATGCGGATCTCGTAGACGCCGTACACGATCAGGTAGGCGCCTCCCAGCATGAGGGCAATGGCGCTGATCCGGTCCACGTGCGGTAGGAGCCTTCGAAGGTTCCGGGCCAGGCCACCGCGCGCCACCGCCAGCGAGAGGGTCAACGATGTGACCACGGCCGCCATGCCGGCTGCGTAGGCGAGGTAGACGGCGATTCCGTCGATGATCCCGTCCCGACCGAAGCTCCCGGCGACATGCACCAGGAAGATCGGCGCAGCGCAGCCCACCGAGACCACGGCGTACGAGATCCCGAACCCCAGGACCGACCAGACCTCCCGGTTGCGGGGCCCCCTACCCGCCTTGAAGAACGGGATCCTGACCTGGCGTCCGGTGAGCAGGGCGAGCCCGTAGGGAACGAACAGGACGCCCAGGACGACCGTCACCCACGGTGTCCTCGAGGCGATGGCCCCCTCGCTGGTGATCGAGTTGACCGCCAGGCCGAGGGCCCCGAACACCAGCACGAAGGCCGCTGTGAGGGTGAGGCTGACCGACAGTCCCCGGAGGACCTGTTCGGGGCGGGCCTCCCGGTCGGCGGTGTCGCGACCCAGGAAGTACCCGAGCCAGGTGGGGAGCATGGCGAACCCGCAGGGGTTCACCGCGGTCACGATGCCGAGGGTGAACGGCACAGCCAGCCCCACGCTGATCACGTTCGCCTCCGGGGACGGCGTCGGTTCACGATAGGTACTCCAGGATCGCCGCTTCGAGGTCGGCGACATCGAGGCGGCCATGGTGGACGTGTGCCAGGTCGCCGCCGGAGCCGATGAAGGCGGTCACCGGCAACCCGACGGCTTCGAGCGCCACGGTGAACAGGCCCTCGGGGTCACGGCCCTGGAGATAGGTGATGCCGAGTTCGGCGACCCGTCGGGCCGAGAGCGTCGGAGAGTCGCTGACGTTTATTCCCAGGAAGCGGACGTCGGCACCGTGGGTTTCGTGGGCTTCCTGGATGTCCGGCATCTCCTCCAGGCAGGGCGTGCACCATGTGGCCCACAGGTTGACCACCACCGGTCTGCCGTCCTCGGCCACCAGGTCGGTGAGGCTCGTCTTGGATCCGTCCCAGAGTTCGAACGCCATGGTGGTGACCGGGTCGGCGTGGGGCGCCCCGGCGTTGTCGCCGGACGAGGCGCAACCGCCGACCAGGATGAGCGACGCTGCGAGGATGGCGCCGGCGGGTCGTCTGGTCACGACGCCAGACCGTAGTCCGAGGCATGGTTGGTGCCCACGGGCCGGGGCTCGCAGCTGCGTTACCCCGGCCCGTGCTTCTGGCGATATCCGTGTTCCGGCTCCGCCGGCCCGGAGGGGGTCGGACCGGCGGAGCCACTGCCGCTGGAGGAGCGGTTCAGGCCGAGAGGAGCTCGCGCTGGAGGCGCACCGGTATCGGCACCATCGGGAGCTGGTCCTCGGGTCGGGGCACCTTGGATGGCCGTCCCCGACGTCTCTTGGTGGTCAGGATGTGACCGTTGCGGAAGAGTTGGCCGCCCCACACACCCCATGGCTCGCCACGCCGGATGGCACCCTCGAGGCACGACTCCATGACCGGGCAGTCGGCGCAGATCAGCTTCGACTGGGCGATGTCTCCGAGGTCGTCGGAGAAGAACACACCCGTGGGGACGCCCAGGCGAGTGCAGGCGGCCTGTTGCCGCCAGATCTCCCGTTCGTACATGAGTGCCTGCATGGCCTGCTCCCTGTTCTCTTCTGTAGATGATTCGGTGGGTGGGCTGAAAAATGAGGAAGGCCGCCGGAAAAATCCGGCGGCCTCGGGTCTGGTCTGCGTTCAGCTGTTCAGCTGTTCGCTCCCCGGGGCCGCTGGTGGATGGTCCAGAAACCGGTGTTCCGGAACACGGTCATCGTGGTCGTATAGGCGACGACCATCGACGTGTCCGGCTTCACGGACAGGTGCGCACACGACGAGGACACGTGCGCGCCGGCCGGATGGCCGTGACGGTGGCAGTGGTGCTCGTTCATCGTGGGTCTGTTTCCGTGGGTTCCTGTGCTCGTCGGGTGGCTGATTCCACCCCTTCGAACGTCCACTCTACGGCCGTCCGAACCGCCTCTACTCAACTCGGCGGGCCGCCTGGTAGTCAAACGATTAAATCAGCGTGTCCGATATGTGGCCTGACCTGCGACTTCGTCTCGTGACGCCAATCCCAGTATCCGAAGGTGCTCGAGGTGGGCGTAGGTCTCGCTGGCCGCCATGTCACCCCAGGAGCGTTCCTTGAAGAGGCGTTGCATGAACGACTCGACCGTTCCCACGCCCAGGTCGTCGCCGGCTTTCCGGATGGTCTCCAGGCGTTCCTCGTGGTGGCCGAGGATGGCGTCCACCCGACCGGCCACGTCGGTGAAGGGGTGGCCGTGCGCCGGCAGCACGTTGGTCACCCCCGGCAGTTCCTTCATCCGCTCCAGGGACCGGAAGAATGTGGCGAGGGGGTCGTCCATGGGTCCGATGCCGTTGATGTGCGGGGTGATCGTGGGCAGCACGTGGTCGCCCGACAGCAGCAGCCCGTCCGCCGGGTCGAAGAGGCAGAGGTGGTCGTGCGTGTGCCCCGGCGTGTGGACGGCAAGCCAGGTCCGGCCGCCTAGGACCACCTCGTCGCCGTCGTCGACGGTGACCGAGGGTTCCGGGACCCGCCACGACCGGGAGCCTCCCGTGACGTCCATCTCCGTCCACTTGCGGAGTTCGGCTGCCGGAGGTGGCGTACGGGTCGCACCCCACGGGGTGGGGCGGCTCATCATGGAGCGGAGCTTCTCCATGTGCTCGTCGTCTGCCAGGTCCAGCTCGTCGTCGCCCAGATCGTCGCCGAGCTCGGCGTCCAGCCACACCGACCGGAAGTCGGCATGCGTGAGGACCCGCGTGCCGTGGTCGTCCCGCAGCCGGTGGACGCCGCCGAAGTGGTCGGGGTGGCTGTGTGTCACCACAGCTGTGTGGACGTGCTCGAAGCGGGCACCGACCTGGGAGAGGCGGTCTCCCAGGGCCTCCCATGACTCGATGTTGGGCAGGCCGGGGTCCACGACGGTGAAGCCGTCCTCGTCCTCGAGGGCGTAGCAGTTGACGTGGCCCAGGCCGGGCATCGAGATCGGCAGCTGGAACCGGTAGAGCCCCGGTGCCACCTCGGTCACGTCGGGCGACGCATCCTCCTGCTCCTGGCGCATCGGCCTCGTGGTCGCCCCTTCAGGGGCAGCAGGAGCGGTCGCCTCGGTCACTGCGCCACCCTAGGAGGGGGCCACCCCCGAGGCCGAAGCGGCTGGTCAGGTCGTCGGCTTAGAGAACAGGTGCTGTCTGTAGTGCCGCAGCTCGGCCACCGACTCCAGGATGTCGTCGAGGGCGCGGTGGCCACCGGACTTCTCTGGCGCCGATTTCACGACCTCGGGGTGCCAGCGTCGGGCCAGTTCCTTGATGGACGTGACGTCGACCGACCTGTAGTGGAGGAAGCCGTCGACCGCTGGGAGCCAGCGGGCCAGGAACCGCCTGTCGGTGCCGATGGAGTTGCCGCACAACGGCACGGTGCCAGCCTCGTCCAGATGCTCCCGCAGGAAGGCCAGGGTCGCATCGCCGGCCTCGGCCAGCGTGGTGGTGGAGGTGGCGATGGCGTCCAGCAGGCCGCTCTTCGTGTGCATGGCCCGGACGAACTCGCCCATCCTGTCGAGCACCTCGGGCGGCTGGTGGACCACCAGGTCGGGTCCTTCGGCCACGACCTCCAGGTCATCGTCGGTGATGAGCGTTGCGATCTCGACGATCACGTCGGAGTCCGCATCCAGCCCGGTCATTTCGAGGTCCATCCACGCCAGCACGCCGCTGAGCCTACGGCCTGGGTCGCCACGGCCCCGGCTAGGGTCGCCGCCGTGCTGGCGATCCCCCTCGTACGACTCGACGCGGACCTCCCCGTGCCCGCGTACGCGAAGGTCGGCGATGCCGGTGCCGACCTGGTGGCTGCCGAGGACGTCGTGCTGGCTCCCGCCGGTGGCCGGGCGCTGGTTCCGACCGGGGCGGCCATCGCCATCCCCGACGGTTACGCCGGGTTCGTGCAGCCCCGCAGCGGGCTGGCCCTGAAGCATGGCGTGACGTGCCTGAACACGCCAGGCCTGATCGATTCCGGCTACCGGGGCGAGTTGAAGGTCCTGCTCGTGAACACTGATCCCACAGAACCGTTCCAGGTGGTTCGCGGCGAGCGCATCGCCCAACTGGTCATCCAGAGGGTCGAGGAGTGCCGGTTCGTGGAGGTCGATGAGCTGCCGGCGTCCGACCGCGGCGAGGGCGGCTTCGGCTCGACCGGCCGCTGAGCGGTGTCGGAGCACATGTCTGACGGAGCAGTCCGGTACCTGCCCCCGCTCGCCGGTTTCGACGAGGGCACCCGGGGTACTGTCACCAACCACCGCATGCGTGAGGTCACCGAGCAGGTGGCCCAGCGGGGCATCTGGAACAGCGGGTTGCTCGCCGAGGTGCGGGACCTGTTCGACTCCCTGGCCCCGGGGTGGACGGCGACACGCGACCATCCGGCCAGGAACGCCCCGCTACTGGACGCCCTGGATCGGGGCGGGGTGGAGGGTCGGACGGTCGTGGAGCTGGGCGCCGGGACCTGCATATCGTCCCGGGCCCTGGTCGGGCGGTTCGACTGCTACGTGGCCGCCGACCTGTCGCCCGTGATGCTCGCCCACGCCGTGGACGGGGCGCCTCCGCTGCTGTGCGCCGATGCCTCGCGGCTCCCGCTGGCCGATGGCGTTGTCGACGTGTTCATCCTGCAGAACATGCTGTTGTTCCCGGCCGAGGTGGACCGCTGCCTGGCATCCGGTGGTGCACTGGTCTGGGTGAACAGCCGGGGTCCCGAGACGCCGATCCATCTCTCGACCCCCGACGTGCTGGCCTCGTTGGAGGCCGCTTCCGGCTCCACCTGGCGGGCGCTCGCCTCGACGGTGGGCGAGGCCACCTGGGCCGTGGTCCGTCGGGCCTGAGTGCCCCGTTCAGGTCCGGCGCGAGCTGATCCGGATGGTGCGGCCGTCGCCGGTCAGGTCCACGGTCACCTCGCCATCGGTGACACGGAACTCGACCACCACATCGGAGTCGCCATCAGCCATCTCTCTGGCGGTCTCGGTCAACGAAGCGGCGAGGTCGCCGATGTCGCCCGGGTCGATCCGGTGGATCCGGAGTAGGGCGGCGAGGCCCACCCGGGGCAGATCGGCGAAGGCCCGTGACGCCGGGAGACGCAGCGTGATGGCGTCCCGCCGGTCTGCCCGTGTCATGACCGGAGTCTCCCATTCCCACTCCGATGGCGCGGGGTCAGATGTATGGACCGGTGCATCTGGCGGTGACGGGTCGGCGTGGGACAACATGGGTGCATGGCCGTGCTGGTCGACGAGGCCGTATGGCCATGGCGGGGTGCCCGGTGGGCCCACCTGGTGAGCGACGTGAGCGTCGCCGAGTTGCACGGGTTCGCTGACCGCCTGGGCCTGCGTCGGATGTCCTTCCAGGGCGACCACTACGACGTGCCCGAGTCGGTTCGGGCCGAGGCGTTGGCCCTGGGGGCCGAGGCGGTCCGGGGGCGCGACCTCGTGCGGCGCCTCCGGGGAGCCGGGCTGCGGCTGGCTGCCGTCGACCGCCCCGGTCGTTGGGAGGAGGTGGGTCGCTGGGAGGGCGGTGGATCCTCACCGGACGTCGGACCGGTGGTGCCGGACCTGCTGGGCCTGGGCTTCCGGGCGGTCGGGGCCGACTGGACCACGGCTGTGACAGCGGCGTTCCGGCGATCGGCCGAGTCAGCGCTGGTGGTCGAGGACGAGGCCGGTGTGTCGCTGGCCCGTCCGCTCCCGGACGGGGTCGAATCGCGCCACCACGGTGACACGATGGTGGAGTTGCTGGTCGCGCAGGGTGGTGGGCGGTGACCGGTCGCCGGATCTTCCTGGCGGTGCTGGTCCTGGCCCTGCCGGGGGTGGGTTGTGGCGACGATCGGGCGGCGGCACCACCGGCGTCGGTCGTCGAGGAACCGACCACGACCACTGTGGCGCCGGAGCCGGATGTCGTGACGAACGGCTGGGTGCAGGTGGGCTACCAGACCTTCGACCTGGTCTTCACCTGTTATGCCCCCGGGCCGGGCGACGTGGTGGCGATCGGGGTGGGTGGGCACCCGGACAGCGGCCAGCACGTCGAGGCGCTCATCCAGGGTTTCCTCGGCCAGCCGTACGTGGGTGTGACCGTCGGTGGTTCGGTCCTCTACGAGGCGACGTTGGACGGCCCCCTGGAGGTCTTCGTCCACGATGGAACGATCAGTGCGGGAGCCATCGAGTGGACCCGCGGCCTGGACCTCGAGTCCGGTCTGGGCGAGAGGGTGGGGTACGGGGCCGTCTTCGTGAGCTGCGAGGAGTACGAACACGACCTGCCTGAGGGCTACTGACCGGCCCGGGCGGTTCGCGGGCGGGTGGGTCAGGAGGACGGGCAGCCGCCGAGTTCCTCCGCCCAGGGGAGGCGGCCGGCCCAGAGCCGGGTGACCTGCACGCCGTTGGTGAGGAACATCACCCTGTAGGTGGCGTCGGCGACGTCCTTGGGGATGAATGCGAGCAGGTTCCCCGAACCGTCTGGGAGCGGGGTCGTGTGGATGCGCTCTCCGAACATCTCGCGGATGCGGTCCTCGGTGTCGCCGATGCCGGCTCCTGAGCGGGTGGTGATGGTTCGGGTGTCGACGTCCACCCTCTCGACGGTTCCGGCCACCACCCAGAAGGTGAGGCCCGCCTGGCCGTCGTCTGGCGTGACCAGGTAGCAGTGCCCGATCGGGGTGACCGGTGTGAACCGGCTGCCTGCTGCCACCTGGGCGTCGTGGATGGCCATGCCGAACATGATCCGGTCGATGCCGACGGTGCTGACCGACGAGGCTGTGTCCAGCGTCGGCCTGCCCAGGTCGTCGATGGGTGGCAGGGTGCCGAGTTGCTCGGGTGGGACGGTGTCGGCCGGGGCTGCGGGGCGCGTCGTGGTCACCGCCACCAGCGTGGGTTCGGCGTCGGGGTCCGCTGCCTCCGGCGTGGTCGGTGCCGCCGCTCCGGGTGCCGCCGTCGTGGAGGAAATCGCCACAACGATCGGACCCTCTGGTCCGGTACCGCCGCCCAGCCCGAAGAACAGGACGGTGGCGACCGTGGCGATCGCCAGGAATCCGACCAGCACGGTGCGCATCGCCTCAGGTTATTCGGAGGCAGGTGGACGCCCGTGTCGGGTCGCCGCCCGTTGGCGTCCGCGATGTGGTGCACTGGCGTCATGCGGATCCTGGTCGTCGCCGGAGCCCTGGCACTGCTGGCCGGGGGGTGTGGTTCTCCTGAGGAGGCTTCACCGGTGGCCACCGCTCTGGTCACCACGACCCCGTCGGGTCCGCATCCGACCGCTGCCTCGACGACGAGCACCACGCCGACCCCGCCGAACTCCACGACCTCGACGACGACCACGACGATGTCGACGACGACGACGACGACCACGACCAGCCGCCCTCCGGGTCCCACGGCGATCGAGTGCGTTGGCGAACTCCCGATCGGCCTGCGGGTCGGGCAGGTCCTGCTCCCGGTCGTGGACCAGGCCGGGCTGGCCGTCATCGCAGACCTGGCGGGCCGGGGCCTGGTCGCTGGTGCGGTGGTCATCGGGTCGCCGGGTGACGGGTTCCCTGCAGCGGTGGCCGCCGTCCAGGAGGCGTCGGCCACCGGGCCGGTGGTGATAGCCGTGGACGAGGAGGGTGGCACGGTCCAGCGATTCGCTGCGCTACTGGGCGAGCTGCCGTCGGCTGCCCAGATGGGTGCCATGTCGATCGGTGACGTGCGGGAGCTGGCCCGGGAGAGGGCTGTCGCCATCGCCGCCCTCGGCGTGACGGTGAACCTTGCGCCCGTCCTGGACGTGGGCTCCGGTCCTGGCATCGGGTCCCGGTCGTTCTCGGATGACCCGATGGTGGTGTCAACCCACGGCCTGGCGTTCGCCGAGGGGATCCTGGACGGGGGGTTGGTGCCGGTGGCCAAGCACTTCCCGGGGCATGGTCGGGCCAACGCCGACAGCCACGACGAGGAGGCCACCACCCCGCCGCTGGACGAGCTTCGCCTGGTCGACCTGCTGCCGTTCGGCGTCCTGCCCGCTGGTGCCGCCGTCATGGTCGGCCACCTCGTCGTGCCGGGCCTCACGGACGGGGTGCCGGCGTCGCTGTCGGCGGCCGCCGTCACCGGGATCCTGCGCGACGAGCTCGGGTTCGACGGCGTGGTCCTCACCGACGACCTGGCCATGGGGGCGGTGGCCCAGATGATCGACGTACCGACGGCGGCGCGTCTGGCCCTGATCGCCGGAGCCGACCTGCTGATGGTCGGTCCCCATGAGAACGTGGTCCCAGCCGCCTGGAGCCTGATGGCCGCCCTCGACGACGGCTCGCTGGACGAGCGCTGGCTGGACGAGGCCGTCGAACGCGTCCTGGCCATGCGCGGGGTGGACCCATGCACCCTCGTCGCCCCTGAAGGCTGAGAGGCTGTTGGCATGATCGACGCCTTCTTCCGTGCGGCCGTCAACGAGGCGCTCCTGGGTCTCTCCGAGGGGGGCGTGCCCATCGGCTCGGTCCTGGTGGTGGACGGGGTCATCGTGGGGCGCGGCCACAACCAGCGGGTGCAGCAGGGCTCGGTGGTGCTACACGCCGAGATGGCGGCCCTGGAGGACGCGGGACGGCTGTCGGTGGCCGACTACAGGCGGTCGACCCTCTACACCACGCTTTCGCCCTGCGCCATGTGCACCGGTGCGGCGCTGCTCTACGGCATCCCCAGGGTCGTGGTCGGTGAGAACCGGACGTTCCTCGGGCGCGAGGACCTGCTCGCCGAGGAGGGGGTCGTGGTCGAGGTCGTGGACGACGCCGGGTGCATCGAGCTGATGACCACCTTCATCGCCGCCAACCCGGACCTCTGGAACGAGGACATAGGCGAATAGGTTCCCGCTGGCGTACCTCGTGGGGGGCCTGATGATCCCACTGTTGTTCATGGTGTTCGGCGTGCCCACGTTTGCCGCCTGTGGGGGGAGTGCGCCGGCGGTGTCGTCGACGGACAAGTTCTGCGCCGGCTGCGGCCACAACCTCGGCGGCGGCGTGCCGGCTTCCTCTACTTCTTCGAAGCCGAGGGCATCACTTCAGCGAAATGCGTCTCAAAGTGACTTTGGCATTCCGAAGTGGGGTTGGAGAATCATCCTCCCCTCGTTCGCCATCATTGTCATAGCCATCTGGTGGGCTCTCCCCAGCACTGAAAGCGAGACATCCCGCGACCTAGTGCTTTCGGGCGAATATTGGACCGCTCCGATGATTCAGTACATGGGAACCGAGTTCATGACGCACTGCGAGGAAACCATGGTGGATCAGCCTGAAATGCGTTCGGTGATGGAACACCTCTCGGTGACCCCTGTGGCTCTTTGCGTGTGTGCTTCAGAGTTCGCGATGAACAACTGGACGCCTGCCGAACTTATGGAAGAAGCCAACGAGCGACCCAACAACTTCGCCTACGAACTGGGGGGAGGCGTTCTGGCTTGCCTCACGGAGAGAGCGGGCTAGGGGGACGGCGGTCGCCCTGAAGGTCGCTTACCTACCCTTGGCGAGCGCTCCCAGTCGGTGCCCTAGCGTCCGACGAAGCGTGCGTCGTACATGTTGGCCTGGGTCCTCTGGCTCATCACCGAGACCTGGTCGGGGTCTTCGGGAATCTCGACGTAACCGGGTGCCACGGAGACCATCACACCGAGGCCGCTGATTGCGGCGTAGACGATCGCCCCGTCGCATGACACGCCAACAGCCTTGGCCCCGTACAACGGGTTGTAGTCGAAGGCTAAACTACCCATGTCATCGAGTGGCCACAGTTCGGACGTCAACTGGTCGGTTGTGATGTCCTGCCAGGTCTGGCCGAAGTCCTTTGACAGCAGCACACCGGTATCGGTACCGGCGTACACGACGCCCGGATTCGTGACATCGACCTCCGCATCCCAGGCGGCCGATGCATGGGTCTGCGTCCAGGAACCGCCGTGGTCGGTCGAGGCGTACATCCCTTGATCTGTCGCTGC
>Ga0310122_10000944_pt1 | contig 18568 bp, 20 predicted proteins | sample CB6_Bottom_1051__FD_203503 | JGI IMG/M metagenome (GOLD analysis project Ga0310122, IMG submission 203503) | Marine microbial communities from Western Arctic Ocean, Canada - CB6_Bottom_1051 | ecosystem: Environmental > Aquatic > Marine > Oceanic | place: Canada: Western Arctic Ocean | collected...
GCCGCCGCAGAACAGCGCTGCCTCAGAAACCGGCAACGGACGCCAGCGCGCGCAGGCTGGACCCCAACAGGGGCGACGGCAACAGGCCGATTAAAACGACCGCCACCGCGGCCAGCAGGATCGAGACCGAGAGCGCCGGCCGCGCAGGCAATACCCGGGAGGCCGCCGAAGCGCCGCCGGCAGCCAGAGAATCGGCATCGTCAAAATACATGGCGCGGATAACGCCGAGATAGTAGGCCGCCGACAAAGCACTGTTGAGCACGGCCACCACCACCAGGGTATAGAAGCCGGCGTCGAGCACCGCGCCGAACAGCGACACCTTGGCCACGAAACCACCCAGGGGAGGAATCCCGGTGAGCGACAGCATACACACCGTCATGGCCAGGGCGGCAAGCGGGCGTGCTCTTCCGAGGCCGGCGAGGTCCGAAATGTTTTCGGCTGGGCGACCGCGGTCGGCCAGCGACATCATCACCGCGAAGGCGCCCAGGTTCATCGCGGCGTACGCGGCGAGATAGAAGAGCAGCGCCGCGGCGGCCTCGCTCGTGCCCGCCACCACGGCCATCGCCAGGTAACCGGTGTGGGCCACCGACGAAAAGGCCAGCATGCGCTTGAGGCTGCGTTGCCTGAGCGCGGCCAGGTTGCCCACGGTCATCGTGGCCGCGGCGGCCACCCACAGCGGGGTCTGCAGTTCGACCGCGACCCAGGGCATGGCCAGCAGCACCGACCTCAGCAGCGCGGCAAAGGCGGCAGCCTTGACCACGGTGGCCATGAAGGCGGTCACCGGGCTGGGAGCGCCCTCGTACACGTCGGGAGCCCAGAGATGAAAGGGAACCACCGCTATCTTGAAACCAAAGCCCACCAGCAGCAGGGCCGCGCCGAGCCGGGTGACGGCCGACGTTCCGCCCTCGCCCGCGAGTCCGGCCATCGCCGCGAGGTCGGTACTGCCGGCCTGGCTGTAAAGCAGGGCGATGCCGTAGAGCATGAAGGCCGAGGCAAAGGCCCCCAGGAGAAAATACTTGAGCGAGGCTTCGTTCGATCGCCTGCGCGCCTTGGCCATACCCGCGAGCACGTAGACCGCGATCGACATCGTCTCCAGGCCGAGAAACATCACCACGAGATCGGTAGCAGCGGCCATCACCATGCCGCCGGCCACGGCGAACAACAGCAGCGGGTAGTACTCTCCCCTGGTCACGCCGTTGACCTCCAGCGTGTCCAGCGACATGAGCACTGACAAGGCCGCCATGATGCACAACAAGCCGTTGCACCAGCCGCTGAAACCGTCGAGCGCTATCGGTCCGAAGTAAACCGCCTCGATGGGCGCCCTGCCCAGCACGGCTATCGCCAGCAGCGCCGCTATCGTCAACCAACCCACGCCACGACGCGACTGGTAGGGCCAGAACATTTCGGCGATGAGCACCAGCACCGCGGCGCCGAAGGCAGAGAGCAGCGGCATGACGGCGGCGTAGTCTGCGCCGGGGGGCAAGAAATTCAGGGGCAAGGGGTTCACCTGCTCACCTCCGCCCGCGCTGTTTCCACGGGCGTGATGCCCGCGCGCTCAAGGGTGAGCTCCACCGAGGCCTCCATGGTCTTCAGGAACGGCTGCGGGTACACGCCCATCAGCACGATAAGCGCCAGCAGTGGCACCAGTATGACCAGCTCGCGCCGGTTGAGGTCCTCGAGCTCGCGGTTCTCGGCCTTGTCGATTTCGCCGAACATCACCCGCTGGAACATCCACAACATGTAAACAGCTCCAAGCACCACGCCGCTGCTGGCGAGGATGGCCAGCACGGGGCTGGCCTTGAAGGCACCGAGCAGGATGAGGAACTCGCCCACGAAACCGCTGAGGCCCGGCAGGCCGATGGACGACAGCGTGACCACGAGCAGGAAGAACGCGTAGAGCGGAACCTGCTGCCACAGACCACCGAAGTCGGCTATCAGGCGCGTGTGGCGTCGCTCGTAAAGAACGCCCACGAGCAGGAACAACGCTCCGGTGGAGATGCCGTGGCTGATCATCTGGTATACGGCGCCTTCTACACCCACGACGTTGAGCGAAGACAAGCCCAGCATGACAAAACCCAGGTGACTCACCGAGGAGTAGGCGACCAGCTTTTTCATGTCCGGCTGCACCATGGCAACCAGCGCGCCGTAGATGATGCCCACCACCGCCAGCGCGCCGATAATCGGCATGGCGACCCCCAGCACGTCGGGACATATGGGCATGGCCAGGCGCAGAAATCCGTAGGTGCCCATCTTGAGAAGCACGCCGGCCAGTATCACCGAGCCGCCGGTGGGCGCCTCGACGTGAGCGTCGGGCAGCCAGGTGTGCAGCGGCCACATGGGAACCTTGATGGCGAACGACAAGGCCATGGCTGCAAAGCACCAGGCCTGGGCGCTGCGAGTGAGCTCGAGATCGTAGAGGTCGGTCATCGCGTAGCTCGGGGCGCCGGTGGCACCCGCGTGGGCCAGGCCCAGCCAGACCAGCGCCACCAGCATGGGCAGGCTGCCCACCATGGTGAACAACACGAACTTCATGCTCGCGTAGACCCTGCGCCGGCCTCCCCAGATGCCGATGAGCAGGAACATGGGCACCAGCATCAGCTCCCAGAAAACGTAGAAGACCAGCACGTCGGTGGCCACGAGCGTTCCCAGCATGGCCGACTCGAGCAGCAGCACGTTCACCAGGTAGCCCTTCTGCCGCTTGTCGATCGAGGTGGCCGAGTTGAGCACCACCAGCGGGGTCAGGAAGACCGTGAGCAGCACCAGCAACAGCGAGATGCCGTCGAGCCCCAGCGACCAGGTAACGCCCATCTGCGGTATCCAGGCAGCCTGCTCGGTGAACTGGAACTCGCCGGTACTCGAATCAAAAAGCGCCGTGATCCGCAGTGCCACGGCAAAAACAGCCAGCGACGCGGTCAGGGCAATCGCGCGCATGCTCCTCACCGCGCCCGGGCCCGCCAGGGCCACCAACCCGGCACCCACAACGGGCACGGCTATCAACAGGCTGAGCAGCTGCTGGTCCATCGGTCAGCCGCCCCCGCCCAGAAGCACCGCCGCCACCAGCGCCAGCGCGCCGGCCAGCAGGCTCAAGGCGTAGTGCTGCACGCTGCCGCTGTTCCAGCGGCGCCAGATTTCGGCCAACACGCCTGCCGTCATGGCCACGCCGTCGGCAAAGCGATCGATCAGGCCCACGTCAACGCCCTTCCACAGGAACTCCGCACCGCGACCTACAGGCCGCACCACCAGGCGCTCGTAGGCCTCGTCCACGCGCCACCCAGAGGCCATCCACTGCCAGGCCCTGCCCAGCGCGCCGCGCACGACGACGTCGGCGTCGGGGCCGGCCGCGTACAACTTCCACGCAAATCCCATCGACCCCAGCACCACCGTGGTCGACACCAGCATGAGCAACCACTCCACGGCCACCGACAGGTGCAGCGCGTGCCCGGCGTGGGCGGCAGACGAAACCGACGGGGCCAGGAAAGAACCCAGCGCGTCGTGCCCGCCAAGCGCGTGGGGCACGCCCAGGTAACCACCCGCAACCGACAGTACGGCCAGCACGATGAGCGGAACCGTCATCGACCGCGGGCTCTCGTGGGCCTGCTCTCCGCGCTCGCGATCACCGCGGAAGGAGTCGAAGAAAACCAGGCGCAACAGGCGGGTCATGTAGAACGCCGTCAGCGCAGCGCCGGCAAGCCCGATCAACCACAAGCCGTAGTGACCACCGGCGAAGGTCGCGGCGAGGATCGCGTCCTTGGAAAAGAAACCCGCCAGCCCGGGCACACCGGCGATGGCCAGGGTGGCCACCGCGAAGGTAGCCCAGGTCACAGGCGTCCTGGCCCTCATCCCGCCCATCTTGCGGATGTCCTGCTCCTCGTGCAGCGCGTGGATAACGCTGCCCGCGCCGAGAAACAGCAAGCCCTTGAAGAACGCGTGCGTCATGACGTGGAACACCGCCGCGCCGAAGGCACCCACGCCCAGGGCCATGAACATGTAGCCCAGCTGGCTCACGGTCGAGTAGGCCAGGACTTTCTTGATGTCGTTCTGCACCACGCCCACGGTCGCGGCCATCAGGGCCGTGATGGCGCCCACCCAGGCGATCACCGTCATCGCCGCGGGCGCTGCCTCGAACAGACCGTTGAGCCGCGCCACCATGTATACGCCGGCCGTCACCATGGTGGCGGCGTGTATGAGAGCCGACACCGGCGTGGGGCCAGCCATGGCGTCGGGCAGCCAGACAAACAACGGTATCTGCGCCGACTTGCCCGTGGCACCAACGAACAGCAGCAGGGCCGCGGCCGTCACGAGGCCGGGCGAAAGCCCGGGGGCAGCGGCGTTGATATCGGCAAACCTCAACGACGAACCGCCCATGTCGGAAGCGCCCGGTGCCAGCGCCCAGAACAACAGGAAGGTACCAATCACGAAAGCCGCGTCGCCCACGCGGTTGACCACGAAGGCCTTCTTACCAGCCGACGCCTTGGCCGTATCGGTGTACCAGAAGCCGATCAGCAGGTAGCTGCACAGGCCCACGCCTTCCCAGCCCACGAACATCAGCACCAGGTTGTCGGCCATCACCAGCACCAGCATGGCCGAGGTAAACAGGTTCAGGTAAGCGAAGAATCTCGCGTAGTCGTCGTCGTGGGCCATGTAGCCGGTGGAGTACACGTGGATCAGAAAGCCAACGCCGGTGATGACCAGGCACATGACCACGCTGAGCGAGTCGAGCACTAAACGGACGTCGATGTTGAAGCCCGCCACCGCGATCCAGCGATAAACGTCGTCGGCCAGCACCGCGCCCTCGGGCGCCGACACAAGCGCCGAGAAGGCGCGCAAGGCCAGCAGGAAACTCACGCCTACCACCGAGCAGGCGAGCACGCCGGTGGCCCTGCGACCCACGCGGTAGCCCACCGCCACGTGCAGCACGGCTCCCAACAGCGGCAGCAGCGGTATCCACCTGAGCCAGCTTTCGGCGCTTACCACTTGAGCAAGGATATCTCCCCAGCGTCCACGGTCTGCCGGTTACGGAACATGGCCAGGATGACGGCCAGGCCCACGGCTGCCTCGGCAGCTGCCAGCGTCATCACGAAAAACACGATCACCTGCCCTTCCATGGTGCCCAGCCCGCGGGCCACTGCCACGAAGGCAAGGTTGGCGGCGTTGAGCATGAGCTCGACCGACATGAAGATGACGACAATATTGCGGCGCGTGGCAACGCCCGCCGCGCCGATAAAAAACAGCGCCGAGCTCAGGGCCAGGAAGTGAGTAGGGCCGACCACCTCAGGCGTCCTCTCCGGATTCCGCCAACGGGCTTTCCGATGCCGGATCGCGCTGGGCCAGGACCACCGCGCCCACCACCGCCACCAGCAACAGCATCGAGGTCAGCTCGAACGCCACCAGGTAGTCGGTAAAGAGCACCCGCGCCAGGGCCCGGGTGCCACCGAAGCCCTCTGCCAGCACGGCGCCCGCGCCCGTCGCGCCGGCGTCGCCCATCAGCACAACGGCCACGCCCGCCGCCAGCGTGGCAGCCACCGCGTAGGCAACGATGCGCAGCATGGGATGGGCAGGCTCGTCGGGGTCTCCCTTGAGGTTGAGCAGCGTAATGACGAACAGGAACAACACCATCACCGCGCCCGCGTAAACTATGATCTGCAGTGCGGCCACGAGATGAGCCTCGAGGATTATGTAGAACACCGCCAGCATGAACAGCGTCATGACCAGGAACAACGCGCTGTGCACCGGGTTGGGCCGGGTGATCACACCCAGCGCGCAGAGCACGGTGGCGGCGGCCATCAGGTAGAAGACCAACTCGCTCACACGAGCCCCTCCTTGAACAAGACGATGACGGCCGTGACCAGCAAGTTGGCAAGCGCCAGCGGCAGCATGCCCTTCCAGCCGAGATTCATCAGCTGGTCCCAGCGCAGGCGGGGTACGGTCCAGCGCACGAGAAACTGCAGCCAGCAGAAAAACACGACCTTGAAGGTGAAGGCTGTCACCTGCATCAACGTTACCGCCAGCGGCGAGACCGCGATGACATCGAGGCCGGGGAAATTCCAGCCCGCGCTACCGAGCCACGGTACCTGCCAGCCGCCGAAGAACAGGGCCGTGACCAGGCCGGCCACCAGCACCACCTCGGCAAAGTCGGCCAGCATGAAGGCGGCCTGCTTGCCGCCGGAGTACTCGGTGAAGTACCCAGCGATGAGCTCCGACTCGGCCTCGGGAAGATCAAAGGGTACGCGCTTGGTCTCGGCCATGCCCGCGACGAGCACGATGATGAAGGCCAGCGGCTGGGTAAACACGCCCCAGGCGGGGAGAAAACCGAAGAGCAGTTCGCCCTGGGCGCGGGCTATTTCCTGCAGGTCGAGCGTGCCCCACCACAGCACGCAGCTCACGAGCGCCAGTCCCATGGCAACCTCGTAGCTGATCATCTGCGCTGTACCTCGCACGCTGCCCAGCAGCGCCCAGCGGTTGTTGGACGCCCAGCCGGCGAGCACCACGCCGTAGACACCCATCGAAGCGGTGGCCAGAATGTAGAGCAGGCCCACGTCGAGACTCACGGCCTGCAGGTTCACCACCCGCGTGCCGATGGTCAGCGTGTCGCCGAAAGGTATGGCGGCAAAAGCGATCATGGCTGGAAACAGCGCCATGAACGGAGCCACCGAGTGCACCACGCGGTCGGCCGACTCGGGGCGGAAGTCTTCCTTGCTGAAGAGCTTGAGAGGATCGGCGACGGCGGTGTTGAGAATGCCGAGGTTGAAGGGCAACAAACCGCCAAAGATGTTGGCGCGGTTGGCACCCACGCGGTTCTGTATCAGGGCGCTACCCTTGCGTTCAAGCCACAACAGGAACAGCGACAGCTGAAGCACCATCACCAGCACGAGCAGGGATTTCAGTCCGCCTTCTATCCACTCAGCCACCGGACTCGCCCCTTTTGAGCTGCCCTATGAGCTCGAGCGCACGGGATACGTCGAGCCTGGCCACGTAGCGCCCCGCGTCCACCTGCAGCACCGGAGCCAGCTCGCAAGCCCCGAGGCACTCGGCGCGGTCGAGGGTAAAGCGCCCGTCACGGGTGGTCTGCCCGGGCTCCACGCCGAGCTCGCGGGCCATGGCCGCCAGAACTTTCTCGGCACCCTTGAGGCGACACGACACGTTGGTGCACAGCTCGAGCCGGCAACCCATATCGCGCCGTCGGTACATGGTGTAAAACGACACCACGCCCTCCACCCAGGCCACGGGCAGTTCGAGTAAGCCGGCCACGTATGCCTGCGTGGCGGGGCTTATCCAGCCGAATTCTTCCTGGGCCAGCCACAGCACCGGCATGAGAGCCGCGCGACGCTCGGGATAACTCGCCACGATTTTTTCAAAGCGCAGCAGCGCTTCATCGCTGAACACCGGGGACTCCTGCTCTTTGCCTGCCTGTTGTCCCATGTGGTTACCGGTCGCCGGGCACGGACCTCAGCGATCGCACTCCCCGCCGATCATGTTCACCATGCCGAACACCGCCACGAGGTCCGACAGCTTGGCCCCGGTCACCATGCCATCCAGCGCGGCCACCGAGTAGAAGCAGGGCGGGCGCACCCTCACGCGGTAGGGTCGGCCGCTGCCGTCGCTGACCAGGAAAAACCCCAGTTCACCGTTGGCGCCTTCACCCGCGAAGTAGACCTCGCCCTCGGGAATGCGCACGCCCTCGATGACGAGCTTGAACTGGTTCATCAACCCCTCGATAGAGCCGTAGACTTTTTCCTTGGGAGGCAGCACCAGCTTTGGGTCGTCTATGCACCACGGGCCGCTCGGCATACGCTCGATACACTGCTCAACCATCTTGATGGACTGGAAGATCTCCTCGAAACGCACGTTGAAGCGATCGAAGTTGTCGCCCTTGCTACCCACCGGCACGTCGAAGTCGAGTTCGTCGTAAACCATGTAGGGCTCGTCGCGGCGAAGATCACTGGCCAGGCCGCAGGCGCGCAGCATGGGGCCGGTGACGCCCATGTCGAGGGCACGCTCCAGCTCGAGCACGCCGACGCCGGCCATGCGGTCGAGAAAAATGCGATTGCTCTCCAGCAGTGTCTCACAATCGACCATCACCCTTTTTACGTGTTCGAGGGCCGGGCCTATTTCTTCAAAAAACTGTTCGTCAAGGTCACGGGCCAGTCCGCCCACCCTGCCGTAGCTCACGGTCACGCGCGCCCCGGTAGCGGTAGAAGTAAGGTTGTAGAGCCGCTCGCGGGCTTCGTTCATGTAGAACCCGACCGTGATAGCTCCCAGCTCGGTGGCCCCCATGCCCAGCGCGGTAAGGTGATCGGCTATGCGCGAAACCTCCGACAACAGGGTGCGTATCCACGAACAGCGGGCCGGCACCGTTATCCCCGCGAGACGCTCGACCGCCTCTACAAAAATAAAGTTGTTGATCAACGGCGACGCGTAGTTCAAGCGGTCGGTGTAAGGAATAACCTGGTTCCAGGTTCCCTGCTCACACATCTTTTCAAAACCGCGGTGGAGGTAGCCGATCTCGGTCTCGCAGGCACGGATGGTCTCGCCGTCCAGGCGGAGATTGAACTTGAGGGTACCGTGCGTCGCCGGATGCGACGGCCCCATCTGTATTTCCATTTCCTCGGTGAGAGGATCGGGCGCCATCGCGCCAGGGATATCGGCCCGGCTATCGGTCACGTCGGGTTACCAGTGCCCGGCCAGGGGTTGGCGATCGGGTCGCGTTCTTCGACCAGCGGCTGCCGCTTGTTGTAGGGATAGTCCTTGCGAAGCGGGTAGCCCTCGAACTCCTCGTACATCAGTATGCGCCTGAGGTCGGGGTGACCGGTGAAGCGCAGGCCGAACATGTCCCAGGCTTCGCGCTCGGCCCAGTTGGCCGAACCCCACAGCGGGGTAGCCGAAGCCAGCGTCCAGGGTTCGCCCGCCAGGCGGGTCTTCACCATCAGCCGGCGGCCGGCAGCAATGCTGCGCAACTGGTACACCACCTCGATGACGCCCTCGGTGGCCACGCGGTCGACGGCCGTCAGGTCGACCAGCACGTTGTAATCCTGGCCGGGGTCCTGCTTGAGAAAACGAAGAACAGCCAGCAACTGCTCGGGCTCGACCACGAGCACCGTGCCACTGGCGCACTCGTATTGCTCGGCGCCGCAGCCGGGCACGGCAGCGGCTACCTGCGCGCTCAGCTCCACTCGAAAGCCCCCTTGCGCCAGGAGTATACAAAGCCCACTCCCAGCACGCCCACGAACATCAGCATCTCGATGAAGCCGAACAGGCCCAGCTCACGAAAAATAACAGCCCAGGGGTAGAGAAACACGACCTCGATATCGAAAATGATGAAGAGGATCGCCACGATGTAGAAACGGATCGAGAACCTGACCCAGGCCGGGCCGGTGGGCTCGTTGCCGCACTCGAACGACTCGTCCTTTACGCGGCTGTGACTGCGCGGACCCAGGAAAGAGTTGATCGTCACCATCACGCCGACGATGACCGCCGCGAGAGCAAAAGTGACAAGAACAGGAATATACTGGGACATCAGCTGCCGCAGGCCTGCCGCGCCATGCAAAAGGGCCTCGGCACGCGCCCGCTGAACGCCGATTTATTGCCACCGCGGGGCGGCAAGTCAACGTGAAGGGGCAGGCATTACAACTACTTCACCAGTGTATTTGATCAGCTGAAGACAGCGGCCGACTGACAGCCTCGCCGGCCCGGGCAGCCCCCGGTCGCGGGCCGGATAGAATCGCTCAGGCCACGTTGAGGTCGCGGCGGGGGACATCGCGAACCAGCACATCGCTGCTGCCCTCGCCGAAGCTGTGTCGCTTCATGCGCTCGAGCCCCTCTCGGACTTCCCTGCGGGTCATCAGGATGCCGTAGGCCCCGAGTATCTGCTTGACGATGTCGTAGTGGTTCTCGATCGACTGAGTCACCGAGGAGTAGCCGTGCCGGCCGGCACGCGGCCCTTCCCAGAAAGCCACCGGGTTCATCGAAAAGAAATGTGTGTCCGACTCGGCGGGTTCGATCACGATGATGTCGCCCTGGAAGTTGGGGTCGTCCTGGTAGGCGCGCAGTCCGTACTGGATACGCGAGTGCAGCAGGGTGCGGAACACCTGGTTTATGACCGTGCCCACACCCTGGTCGGCCAGCGGGGTTCCCTCGGTCACAAAGGTTCCGCGGTCAGCGTCGTAACGATGCGTCACGCGGTTGGAGAACGGCCTGAAAGGGTTGTAGCAGATGATGAGATCGGCGCCGTGCTCCATGGCCACGTCGATGTTGGCCGTCCGGCGTACGCCGCCGTCCACGTAGTCAACGCCGTTAATGCGCGCCGGCTTGTAAAAAACAGGAAGCGCGGTCGAAGCCTGTATGGCCTCGGACACCGTGACCGAGCAATCCTCGTCGTGGCCAAACACCACGCGCTCGGCGGTGTCGAGGTTCATGGCCGATATGTACAGCTCCTTGCCCGTGTAGCGCTGCAGGCTGCGAAACTCGTTCGGAAAACCATTGTTCTCCATGTTGTGACGCATGTAGCGCTCGATGCCGTTGTTGGTGAACACGCCCGAGGGCAGGTAGTCGGTGGGAAACGGAACGCGGCGGGAGAACAGCGCCCGCGCTATCGGCATGGCCATGTCCTGCAGCGAGCTGAGCGAGGGGTAGCGGGCAAACACGCCCAACGCCGGCCTGACTTCTTCGACCAGGTCGGGGGCCTGCGAAAACATATCCACGACTATACCCGGTAGGTAAGTCATCAAGTCGAGCACGTACTCAATGGGCTTGCCTACCCAGTCGCCGGCGTCGATACCGTAAAAATCGCCGGGCCTGAACCGCGAGAACTGCACCGATGACCCGTCGAGTGCCCGCAACATTTCGGAGGGCGGTACGCCGGCGGCCAGCGGCGCGACCAGCAGGGCGCCCGCGCTCAGGCCGACATAGATATCAAAGTCGGTGGTCTTGTAGTTGATGAGGAAGTCGTCGAGGGCCTTGATGCCACCCAGCTTGAAAGCCCCGCCGGTGACTGCACCACCGGCGAGCACCAGCGCCACCTTGGCGTCCTTCTTGCGAACCGAGAGGTCGCTCTTCTGTACTATGCTGATACCCAAATCAGTTCTCCGCCGCCCGCTCGCCACCGACAGGACCCTGTCGGCCTGCTGCCTGCCCAGCCAGGGCAAGCTCGGCCAGCTCCAGCTCTTCGGGCGTTCCGACCGTGAACCAACGCCCTTCAAAAATGTACCCGAAAACGCGCTCGCCGGCCACGACCATGCGTGGATAAGTTTGCCTGGTGATAGAAAACACGCCGCCCGCGGGCATAAAATCAAACACCCCTGGTTCCAGTACCTGCACACCGGTGTACATCCAGGGCTCCAGCGCTCCTTCGGCCGCGGGGTCGCGGGAGTCAAGAAACCCGCGCACGCGGCCCTCACCGTCGGTGCGGATGACACCGAACTGGTCCATGTCGGCGTCCTTGCGCAACACCAGCGTGGCCAGGGCTTTGTGCTGCTCGTGAAAGCGAAGCACCTCGGCAAGGTCCACGTCCACTATGGTGTCGGCGTTGATCGTCACGAACGCGCCTTCGCCCAGCATCGGACGCACGCGCAGAATTCCACCACCACTGTCGAGCAGGGGGTGCTCCTCGCTGTAGCGAATACGCGCGCCGCGATCCGAGCCGTCGCCGAGGTGGCCGCGTATCTGTTCGCCGAAGTGGTGAAGGTTTATAACGACGTCGGTTATGCCGGCCGCCAGCAGCGTGTCGAGCGCGTAGTCGACCAGGGGGCGGCCCGCGACCGGGACCATGGCCTTGGGCGTATTGTCGGTCAACGGTCGCAAGCGCGTACCAAGCCCGGCCGCCAGTATCATGCCTGTCACGTGGGCACCTTTTCACGCACCTGTTCGTCCAGCAACCGACGGGTTACCGGCAGGCCTTCGACGCGAGCAGCAAAGCGCCGCGCGGTAGCCACCACGCCGGGCAGCATGCGGGCGTATGCCGGCTTGCCCTTCACCGTGGCCAGGTAGTTGAACCTGCCGACCACCTTGAGCGCCCGCTGCAAGGCCAGCCACTCGTACTGCTCAATCACCTGGTCAGAGGACAAGCCGGCGGCAGAATCTGCCAGCGAGTGCCAGCGAGCGAGAAGCTCGCTCTCCATGTCGGGCTGCAGCAGGGTGGGCGTCACGCGGTCGGTCAACAGCGAGGCCACGTCGTAGAGCGAGGGCGCCATCAGCGCGTCCTGGAAGTCGATCAGGCGAATGCAGAGGTCGTCGTCACCGCTGCCCTGCACCATCAGGTTCCAAGCGTGGTAGTCGCGATGACAGAACACGCGCGGCAGGGCCGCCAGCCTGTCCACGACAAGGCCCAGCTCGGCCCGGCACTCATCGATGCCGCTCGCCGCAGCAGGCAACAGCCCGTACTCGAGAAAGTGATCGAATTCCCAGGTGAACAGCTCGTGGTCAAAGGCCTGAACGAAGGCGTAGCAGCCACTGCCGTCGTCGATGCAGTCGTGTTGCAGGGCCGCGAGCAGCTCCAGCGCAGCGGTGAACAACGCCACCGGGTCGGCGCCATCGAGAACCGCAGCGTCCCACAGGGCCGTGTCGCCCAGGTCTTCGAGCAGCAGCAGGTCGCAGGAATCTGAGACCGCGTAGAGCCGCGGAACCGCGCTACAGGAGCGGGCTATGAATCGCAGCACGTTGACAAAAGGCAGCTCGTCGGGACCGCCCTCGGCAAAAATGCCCAGCTCGTCAGATGACATGGCCACGCCCGCGTCCTGCAGTATCATCAGCACCACCGACGAGGGGCAGCTGTCTCCCCCTTGTTGGCTGCCCGACAGTGAGGCCCTGGCGTAGACACGCGAAGAGGCGTCACCAGCAACCTCGGCCAGCGACTCGCACCGGGCACCGGGCCACAGGTCGGCGATGGTGGCGTCGAGCCACGCTTCTATGCGCGGGTCTCTCAACGCTTCCGCCGGCCCGGCGCCAACAGCGTGCCCCTGTAGTTGGCTCCCGGGCTTATCCTGCCCAGTACCCGCGCGCCGGCGGCGCCGGTGACGGCCGGCAGGCCCGCCGCGCGGCCTTCGACCAGGCAGAAGCCGAGCAGCGCAAAAGCCTGGGCCTCGAGCATGAGGGGGTCCGCGCCACACCCTGCTACCGACTTCACCTGCGAAGAAGGAAAAGCCTCGGCTATCATCGCCACCAGCGAGGGATTCAGTACGCCGCCGCCGCAGAGCAACAGTTCGCGCGGATCGGGCATGCCCATGCGCGACAGGCTTCGCCGCATGGCTACCGCCGTGGCCATGGTCGCGCTGGCCACGATGTCATCTGCGGTGAGGCCACGCTGGCGGCCCGACTCCACCAGTCCGGCCGCCAGGTGCCGCCCGAACTCTTCCCTGCCGGTGGAGGCCGGTAGTTTCCTTCGAAAGAAAGGCGCCCGCATTACCTGCGCCACCAGCTCCCGGTTAACCGTGCCGCGGGCAGCCATGCGTCCCCCCTTGTCCATGCGGCGACGCCCCGAGCTGAGCAGTTCAACGCAACCGTCGATGAGCATGTTGCCAGGACCGGTGTCGCTGCCACCCACGGTGGCTGTATCGCCTCCGGCGGGAAGCAAGGTCGCGTTGCCTATGCCGCCCAGGTTCTGCACGACGCGGTCGTGCCGGGGATGGGAAAACAACTCGTGGTGAACGAAGGGGACCAGCGGCGCACCCTGTCCACCGGCGGCCGTATCGGCCACGCGAAAATCGCTGGCGACAGTCGTGCCCGTGAGTTCGGCCAGCAGCGCGCCGTCGCCTGCCTGCACTGTAACGGTGTTGCGCGCCGGCAGGTGACACAGCGTGTGGCCATGGCTGGCCACGAGGTCGGGCAGCGTGGATCTTCGAGCGGCGCGCAGAACGTCTTCCACCGCCGAGGCAAAGACCCTCGCGAGATCGAGTGAAACCGCCGCGTGTTCGGCTACGCTCACAGCCTGTCCCTCGCAAGCATCCACCAGGCGCTGCCTCAAGCCGCGCGGCCACGACCGCACGAGCGAGGCGAGCGGTTTTATGGCCGCCCGGCCACCGGCGCTGCGCACTATCCTGACCAGCGCTGCGTCCACCCCGTCAAGGGATGTGCCCGACATCAAACCGACCACGACCAGCGGCCGCGCTTTAACCCTTGCTTGCGACACTACAATTATACTGTCATTTTAAGTAGATGGCTGCCAGTCCGAAAGCGCTGATATCCCAGGCTAAGCTCACAGAGCTCAACGACAGGTTCGAGACGGCTTCGCCCGAACAGATCCTGGGCTGGGCGGTGACCGAGTTCCCCGAGGACATCATCCTCACCTGCTCTTTCCAGCACGACGGCGTGGTACTTGCGCACATGCTGCGTACCATAAAACCCGACATCCCGGTGGTATTCATCGAAACCCGGTTTCACTTCGCCGAAACGCTGAAATACCGCGACGACATTGTGAAACTGCTGGGCCTCAACCTGAGACAGCTTGAAGCCGAGATGAGCGCCGAGGAGTTCCGGACCAAGCACGGCGACAAGCTCTACGGTAGAGACCCGGACTTGTGCTGCCAGATCAACAAGGTCGAGCCGCTGAGAAAAGCGCTGGCCGGAACCTCGGCCTGGATAAACGGCCGGCGGCGTAACCAGACCGAAGAACGGGCCACGATGGGGCACGTTGAGCTGGCCGGAAGCGTGGTCAAAATAAACCCGCTGGCCCGCTGGACGTCAAAGGACACCTACAAGTACCTGAACGCCCACGGCTTGCCCGAGCACCCCTTGTTTAACGAGGGCTATGCCTCGATAGGCTGCGCTCCCTGCACCTCGCTCGGTGAAGGGAGGTCGGGACGCTGGGCGGGCATTAAAAAACGCGAGTGCGGCATACACACCGTGCTGGACGAAGGCGGCTCAAACAGCCCCGAGCTCACGGAACCGGCAAGCGGCGCGCCGGCTTCAAGCGAAGATTCCTGAGCGGCAGGGACGCGCAAGCGCCTGGCCCGGCGGTGCGGTCAGCCGGTCGGAAAGATCTGCTGCATCTTCATGGCGAGGCTCATGTCGCCCTTGATCTTCAGCTTGCCACCCATGAAGGCCATCTGGGGGTTGAGTTCGCCGTTGATCATGTCGAGAAAATCGGCGACCGACATCGTTATCGAGATGTTCGGCTTTGGATGGGCCCCGGCCTGGGCCAGGTCTCCCTCGATGACACCGTCGGCGATCACCACGTGCCAGGTGCCGCCACCGTCGCCGGAAAGCTCGTACTGGTAGACAGCCGTCAAACCAGCGGCGGCCGCCGAGTTGAAGAGCCGGGGCATCTCTTCGAATACCTGCTGAATGTTGTCGGCCCTTACCATGCTTAATTTCCGCCCCTCGCCGCGCTCTTGAGCAAGACCACGTGGTCGATGGCGTATTAAGCGTGGAGTGAACCTGAGTCAACCGGAACGGTTATCTCCCCCCCGACCGGCGGCGGAAAGAGAGGTTTGTGCGCCCACCCGCGGCGCACAAACCTCAAACGAAAAAGCCCCCCGGCACTTGCCGGGGGGCCCCTTGAACCCCGAAGGGTTCTTGTTTCGTCGTCGGCTAGAGCCTGCCCGAAAGTCGCCGAGGCAACGACCGGGCAGGCCCAATCGGATTGTTTACCTTCGTTTCCTGGCTTTCTTCTTGGTGGCCTTTTTCTTGGTAGCCTTCTTCTTGGCCTTCTTCTTGGCCTTCTTCCTGGCTACCTTTTTCTTGGCCTTCTTCCTGGTAGCCTTCTTCTTGGCTACTTTCTTCTTGGCCTTTTTCTTGGCCTTCTTCTTAGTAGCTTTTTTCCTGGTCGCCTTTTTCCTGGTCGCCTTCTTCCTGGTAGCCTTCTTCCTGGTTACCTTCTTCCTGGCGGCCTTCTTCCTGGTAGCCTTCTTCTTAGTAGCTTTCTTTTTACGTACTGCCATTGTGTATCCTCCTTCACTCCTCTACCGGCACCGTTCGACGAAACTTCACACGACGCTCTTTTTTCTTTCCATTGTACTGTTACCTAAAATTATAGTTTTCACCGGTGGTCGGAGTCAATAGTTCAGAACAACAAACGAACAGGGCCAGAAATGACTCCCAACGTCAGTCGCTCTGCACTTGCTTCACTCCATCGAGCGCACACAACTCGCGAAACAATTCCTGCTGCGCTTTTTTACTGCCCACGCAGGTGATTTCTATGCTTCGCTGCGCCTCATCTATGCGTACAGTAAGCGATTCTGCGTCTATTGAAGGGTTTGAATGCACAGCGTCAATAACCGGTATAGGATCAGCACCGCTCTGCATCGTAACATTATAACGCACGAGACTACGACGCCCGCGCACGCGTGACTCCAAGCCGCGCAACGACACGAGGCACGAAATTATTATCACCGTCGAGGCCACGGCGGCTTGCCAGGCCCCGCTACCGGCAGCGATGCCCACGCCAGCGACCGCCCATATGGTGGCGGCCGTAGTCAAACCGGTCACCGCACCGCGCGCCTGTATGATGGCCCCGGCACCGATAAAGCCGACGCCGGTTACCACCTGCGCCGCGATACGGCCGGGGTCACCCGACTCGCCGGCGACGTGACGCGACACGATCGTCAGCAGCGCGGCGCCCACGGCGATGAGCAGGTTGGTGCGTAGTCCAGCGGGCTTGCCGGTGAGCTCCCTCTCCATGCCCATGGCGCCGCCGAGCACGAGCGCCAGCAACAACTTGAGGCCATCTGTCATCACGAATTCGAGTAACTCGTTCATCACTGGCATACCCCGCTCGCTTCCAAGATCACGCCCGCCGGCGACCGAAAACCCGGCCCCCCGGGTAGACAGCGCGATCGCCCAGCTCTTCTTCTATGCGAAGCAACTGGTTGTACTTCGCGGTTCTCTCCCCTCTGGACAGCGAACCAGTTTTTATCTGCCCCGCGTTGAGCGCTACCGCGAGATCGGCGATCGTGGAGTCCTCGGTCTCGCCCGACCGATGCGAAATCACCGCGGTGTATCCTGCTCGCTTGGCCATGCGCACGGCCTCTATAGTTTCGCTCAACGTTCCGATCTGGTTGACCTTGACCAGTATCGAGTTGGCCACGCCCTCGTCGATGCCACGCTTGAGTCGTTGGCTGTTGGTGACGAAGAGATCATCACCCACCAGCTGCACGCGGTCTCCGAGGCTGTTGGTCAAGCGAGCCCAGCCATCCCAGTCGTCCTCGTCCAGGCCGTCCTCTATCGACACCAGCGGGTAGCGGTCGATCAGCCGCTGGTACAGCTTGATCATCTGCGCGCTGCTGCGTGTCTTGCCGTCGGACTTCACGAAACGGTAGCCGCCATCTTCGCAGAACTCGCTGGCCGCGACGTCGAGCGCCAACGAAACGTGGCGACCCGGCTTGTAGCCCGCGTCTTCAATGGCGCGCATAACGCACTTGAGGGCCTCGTCATTGCTGCCCAGGCCGGGGGCAAAGCCGCCCTCGTCGCCCACGTTGGTGCTCATGCCGCGGGCCTTGAGCACCGATTTGAGGGCGTGAAAAACCTCGGTACCCATGCGCAGCGCCTCGCTGAAACTGCGCGCACCGTGGGGCACGATCATGAACTCCTGGAAATCCAGCCCGTTGTCGGCGTGGGCCCCCCCGTTGATTATGTTCATCAGCGGCACAGGCAGGGTGCGGGCACGGGGCCCTCCGACCTGCCTGTACAGCGAGCGCCCGCTGCCGGCCGCCGCCGCGTGGGCCACGGCCAGCGACACGCCGAGGATGGCGTTGGCACCCAGGCGCGACTTGTTGGGGGTACCGTCCAGCTCCAACATGCAGCTGTCAACCGCCTGCTGATCACTGGCCTCAAGGCCGCGCACGGCCGGGCCGATGTGGTCGTTGACGTTCTTGACCGCCTGCAGGACCCCCTTGCCACCGTAGCGCTTACGGCGAACGTCCCTCAACTCCAGGGCCTCGTGGGTACCGGTCGAAGCACCCGACGGCACGCAGGCACGCCCGCGCGCGCCTGATCTCAGTAGAACGTCGACCTCCACGGTCGGGTTTCCCCTCGAATCGAGGATCTCTCGTCCCTTCACAGACTTTATCTTCACGCCGTTATATCTCCTCTGCCGCGACCGCCACCACGCCTGCCCGCTTCAATCGGCACGACCCTGTAGTGTAACGCCAACTGCTGGGGTATCCTCAACAGTGAAATGGCCAGGCGAAAACAACAAGACACGCGTAAGCTCGCACTGCTGGTCTGGGTGCTGGCCGGAGTTTTCGTATTGCAGGTGGGCAGCCTCGTCTTCGGACGCCACGGTCTTCGCCAAGCCGACGATCTCAACAACAGGCTCGAACGCCTGTCGGCCGAGGCAAGCCTGCGCATTGCCCGCAACGACTCTCTCTACCAGGATTTCCAAGGACTGCGCAATAACCCCCGGGTGCTCGAAGCGGTGGCCAGGCAGAAGCTCGGTGTCGTGGCCGACGACGAGTTCCTGTTTCGCTTCAGCCACTCGCCCTGAATAGTTTCTTCCGGATGCCTGCGACCCGGCCGCTCACGAGCAGCCGCTGGTCGCCCCGCAGTTAAGACACTTGTAGCAAGCACCGTTGCGGACCATGATCGCACCGCAGTCGGCACAGCTCGGCGCGTCGGACTGCGGCAGGATGAAATCAACGCT
>Ga0310122_10000945_pt1 | contig 18551 bp, 13 predicted proteins | sample CB6_Bottom_1051__FD_203503 | JGI IMG/M metagenome (GOLD analysis project Ga0310122, IMG submission 203503) | Marine microbial communities from Western Arctic Ocean, Canada - CB6_Bottom_1051 | ecosystem: Environmental > Aquatic > Marine > Oceanic | place: Canada: Western Arctic Ocean | collected...
CGTGCCTCCGTGCTCAGCGGAGGCAAGCTGATATGAGGCGTAGAACCAGCCGCCCTCGGTCGGACCGAAAGCGAGTTCCTCAAGCTGGAAGCCTGCGGTGTCCGTTGGCCAGTAGATCGTTGACTCAGCGAACGGGTGAGTAAGGTCTACCCACCGTCCAGCAGTGCCATCGAATACTCCTGTGTAATCTGCTGGTGCAGCCTGACAACTAGAGATTATGGCAACAACTAGGATGAAGAGTATCGCGCCTCTACTCCTAGCAGACCCGAGAAAAACATCTCTCTTGGACAGACGATTACCCATAGTCTTGCCTCCTCGACACTACTCCAAAGCTCCACCTTGCTTCTGGGATTTCAGGGCCGAGTAACTGCGTGGAGCGTATCACCTGTAGGCTTCCAACAGCCCCAGCACATGGTCGATGTCTGCCTCGGTATGGTCGGCATTGATCTGTGTACGGATTTCCTCTTCCCCGCGCGGTACCACGGGGTAGGTCAAGCCGGTGACGAGTACTCCATTGTCATACAAGTAAGAGACGAGGTCCCTCGTTTTCTCAGTATCCCTGATCATGAGCGGGACGACTGGATGCTGGCCGGATATGGTCTCGATCCCCAGCCGCACAAGCCCTTCTTCGAAACGCCGGGTAAGGGCCCGAAGCTGCTCCAACAGCGCAAGACCTTCAGGACTATCTACGATTTCGATAGAGCGCAGCGCAGCGGCGGCCTCCCCTACCGTGATCGGATTCGAGTAGATGTACATCTGCGAGGATTCCCGAAGGAAACGAACCGTCGCAGCATTCGTCGCGACATAGCCACCGTTTACACCGAATGCTTTTCCGAGCGTGCCCAAAAGGATGTCAGCCGGTCGGCTATTCGTGAACTCCTCAACACCTCTTCCTGTATGGCCAAATGCACCGACTCCGTGAGAGTCGTCGACAACACACACGACGTTCTCTTCATAGTCCGGGTCGTGCCGAATGCAGAGCTCCACTATCTCGTCAACTGGCGCATGGTCACCACGCATCGAGAAGATACCATCCGTGACTACGAGTGCTCTCTTGGCCTTACCCTTCCACTCGTCGAGCGTGGCATCTAGCTCTGCCATATCGTTGTGAGGGTAAATAGCCTTACCGGCTGGCCGACTCAGCCTCATCGCGTTGATGATGCAGTTGTGGTTGAGTTCGTCTGACACCACGACGGTCTCGGGCGTGGTCAGCGGAGTAATCGTAGACACGACGGTCGCGTACGCTGATGAGAAGATCATTGCTGCTTCGCGACCATGAAATGCTGCAAGCTTCTCTTCAAGGGCGACATGCGCGCCATAGCTTCCTGAGATAAATCTCACTGCACCAGGCCCTGCGCCGAACATCCGAGTAGCCTTCTCTTCCGCAGCAATCACTTCCGCTCTCAGGCCCATGCCGAGATAGGAGTTGGAATTCATCCGGATGAATTCCTGGGCTCCCTCACCCTTCAGTAGGAATCGGGGACCGCAGTCATCCTCGGCGGGTTTGACGGAAATGACAACGCTTTCCGCGCCCTTCGCTGTACCAGCCTCTTCAAGGTCCGCGACGTGAGCGTCAAGCACCCTTGTTAGTCTGTCTAGGGGCACCGCGTCACACTCAGCTGAGATGTTTGAGCATGTCTTCGGTCATCGATGCGATATCGAATAATGGTTCCCAACCCCACTCCTCGCGAGCTGCCGCATCATCGATACGGTCTGGCCACGAGTCGGCAATGGCTTGCCGTACCGGATCCACATCGTAATCGATCGTGAAACCAGGAAGATGCTTCTGAATCTCATTAGATAGCGTCTCCGGTGTAAGCTGCATCGCAGTGACGTTGAAGGCATTTCTATGTTCAAGCATATCTTGGTCAGCCTCCATGATACCGATGGCAGCGCTGACCGCGTCACTCATATACATCATATCAAGCTGTGTCTGTGGGCCGAGGAAGCACGTGTAATGCCCATCCCGAACCGCTTTGTAGAAGATGTCAATGGACCAATCAGTCGTACCGCCACCAGGGGAAGTCCCGTACGAGATCAAGCCAGGGTAACGTACTCCGCGCGTATCGACTCCGAACTTACGGTGGTAGTAGTTACAAAGGAGTTCTCCAGCCAGTTTGGTGATCCCGTACATCGTAGTCGGTACCATCACCGTGTCCTGAGGGGCGGGATCTTTAGTTGTACCGTATCCGAACACAGCTATCGAGCTGGGCATGAAGAGGGCGCAACCCTGCTCTCGGGCAACCTCGAGCACAGTTTTAAGGCTCCGCATGTTGACACCCCACGCCCGTAGCGGATGAAGCTCGCCCACTGCTGATAGGATCGCTGCTAGATGATAAATGAGGTCGACCCTATGGCGCTCTGCAGTCTGGCCAACTGCCTTTGTGTCCGTTGCATCAAGGACCTGGAACGGTCCCGAACCCATAATCTCATCACAGGGTTGACGAATGTCAGTAGCAAGAACGTTCAAGTCACCGTAGAGATCTCGGAGTTTGGGAACTAGCCACGAGCCGAGCTGACCACCGGCCCCAGTCACGAGAATTTTCTTCATTTGAAGAAAATTCCGGTGTCGGCACCTCGAGTCGCTCCCACAAGAGGTATCAGAAAGACGAAGCTGAGGGAGATGCCGAAGATAGCTTTCGTGTCCATCTAACCTCTCGGATGGACCGTGTTTGGGTCTTCTAGGTCAACATAAATTTCGCTCCCCTTCTCACGAAATGCCTCAGACATCTGCAGCATGCCGACCTCGTTAGCCTCGGCCGTATCGATCCCCTGTTCTTTGGCAAAGCGCCGGATGTCCTCCGTGATCTTCATAGCACAGAACTTGGGGCCACACATGGAGCAGAAGTGAGCTACTTTCGCACCCTCAGCCGGAAGTGTCTCGTCATGATACTCCTCTGCCGTGACGGGATCCAACGCCAGGTTGAACTGATCTCGCCACCTGAACTCGAAACGTGCCTTGGAGATTGCATCATCCCAATCTTGGCTTCGAGGGTGTCCTTTTGCCAAATCTGCGGCGTGGGCGGCGATCTTGTACGTGATTACACCACGCTTCACATCTTCTCGATTTGGAAGGCCCAAGTGTTCCTTGGGTGTTACGTAGCAGAGCATCGCCGTCCCGTACCACCCAATCTGTGCTGCACCAATCGCACTCGTGATGTGATCGTAGGCCGGAGCAATATCAGTTGTGAGTGGGCCAAGGGTGTAGAACGGTGCTTCATCACACCATTCTAATTGCTTATCCATGTTTTCACGCACGAGATGCATGGGAACATGTCCGGGGCCTTCATTCATCACCTGGACCCCGTACTCCCAAGCAATCCGCGTGAGTTCACCTTGAACCTTGAGTTCCGCGAACTGTGCCTCATCATTCGCGTCCGCGATCGAGCCCGGTCTGAGACCATCGCCAAGTGAGTACGAGACGTCATATTTTGCCATGATCTCGCAGAGCTCGTGGAAGTTGGTGTAGAGGAACGATTCTTTGTGGTGTGCCATGCACCACTTCGCGATGATTGAGCCCCCGCGCGAAACGATCCCTGTCATACGCGCAGCGGTAAGTGGAATAAAGCGGAGAAGCAGACCCGCGTGCACGGTGAAGTAGTCAACCCCCTGTTCGCACTGCTCAATGATCGTGTCGCGGTAAATATCCCATGTGAGTTCCTCCGGAATGCCGTCAACCTTTTCCAGCGCTTGATAGATCGGCACCGTTCCGATCGGGACGGGCGAATTACGGAGAATCCACTCGCGCGTTTCATGAATATGTTCGCCTGTCGACAGATCCATCACGGTATCCGCACCCCAGAGGGTCGCCCAGCGGAGCTTTTCTACCTCTTCCTCGATCGAGGACGTCACTGCCGAGTTCCCGATATTCGCGTTGATCTTGACCTTAAAGTTCCGGCCGATGACCATCGGCTCGATCTCGGGATGGTTGATATTCGCTGGGATGATCGCTCGGCCCCGAGCGACCTCATCCCGAACGAAATCGGGCTGGACCCCCTCTCGTATCGCCACAAATTCCATTTCCGGAGTGATTTCTCCTCCACGCGCGTACGTCATTTGGGTCACGGGACCTCGTCCGCAGAGTGTCCGGCGACTCAAACCAGCTGGCATCTCGACCTCGGGGGCAGACTTGCGGATCCGGGGCGTCTCAACAATCTCCCGATCTCGGATCCATTCTTCTCGGAGTAGCCGAAGACCCTTGCGAACATCAACCTCCCTGGGCCCACTGGTATCGTAGACCCGGAGTGGAAGCTCACCGCCCGTGAGGTGTATCTCACGCATCGGCACGCGGATACCCCGACTCCCATCGATGTAAACCTTTTTCGAGTTGGGGAAAGCTTCGGGGTAGTCGCTCCCGACGTCGGATGTCCTGGGGGCGACGCGTGTTTTGCCATTCTCGCTCATAGTGCTCCATCTCTTCCAAGGTTGATCAGGAGCGACGTGCCACAAGCAGAGTTAGATGTTCCCAGGACAACTCATCGGCCGCACTCCCTCCACCGGTCTGAACCGGATCAGGTTCCGAGGGTCTCTCTCAATCCCCTGGCAACGACGATGTCCTGGTCGCCGCACGCCATAAAGATGCCCCTGGCAGCTACCTGAAGCTAAGACTTTGTGGGCGGATCTGGTACCAGCACAGAGAGTACCCAGTTAAGGGTGCCTCTGGGACCCGGAAACGCATTCCAGATCTCTTGCGACCGGACCCGGAGGGTAACTTTTGCGGAATAGCGGTATGAAGCCTCTTCACCAGGGGATACTTACATGTGATTGGCTCAACAGTCGTAGTACAGCTCGAACTCGTGCGGATGCGGACGTAAGCGGAGTGGATCGACCTCGTTCTCCATCTTGTAGTCGATCCAGCCGGAGATAACGTCGTCCGTGAAAACTCCTCCCTTGGTTAAAAAAGCATGATCTTCTTCAAGTGCCTCTAGCGCCTCCTCAAGAGATCCTGGAGTGTGAGCATACTGCGCCAGCTCTTCCCGGCTCATGTCATAGATGTCGCGGTCCAGCGGAGCACCAGGATCAACCTCATTCTCGATTCCGTCTAGCACAGCCATAAGCATCGCAGAAAACATCAGGTACCCGTTGGCGCTGGGATCGGGACAACGGAACTCGAGGCGTTTCGCTTTGGGGCTATTCGAGTACATGGGAATGCGAACCGCTGCCGAGCGGTTGCGCTGTGAGTAAGCAAGGTTCACCGGAGCCTCGAAACCCGGAACAAGGCGTCGGTAGGAGTTACTCGTAGGAGCCGCAAAAGCGAGTATGGCACGTGCATGATGGAGTATGCCACCAATGCCCTGCATCGCCATTGGGCTTAGCCCCGCATAGCCATCCCCTGCGAACAGAGGTGTGCCGTCCTTCCAGAGGGAGAGGTTGGTATGCATGCCACTCCCGTTGTCATTGAAGATCGGCTTCGGCATGAACGTGACAGTCTTCCCATGCTGTTTAGCTACATTTCGAATGATGTACTTGAACCAGCCCAACTGATCCGCCATGTGCAAGAGTTCAGTGAACTCTAGGTCGATCTCGCTCTGGCCAGCAGTGCCCACCTCGTGGTGATGCGCCTCTACGACGATGCCCATATTGCGCATCGTATAGACCATCTCTCCCCGCATATCATGGTAGGTATCCGTGGGACTGACCGGGAAGTAGCCACCCTTGTACCGTGGCTTATATCCCAGGTTGGGTTCTTCGTACCTCGCGGTATTCCACGCACCTTCGACAGAGTCGATCTCGTAGTAGCCACTATGCTCATTCTGCTCGTAGCGAACATCATCGAAAATGAAGAATTCGGGCTCAGGGCCGATATAGCAGACGTCCGCGATGCCCGTACCCTTCATGTGCCCAACCGCCTTACGTGCTACGTGACGCGGATCGCGGGAGTAGTCCTCCCTAGTGACCGGGTCTACGATATTCGCAAGCACGCTGATCGTGGGACGCGCGTAGAACGGGTCCATTCTGGCTGTTGAGGCATCAGGAACAGCCAGCATGTCCGATTCTTGAATACCTTGCCATCCACGAATTGAAGAGCCGTCGAAGCCGACACCGTCTTTGAAAGTGCCCTCGTCCCAAGTATCGGTCGGATAGGAGCAATGCTGCCACGAGCCAAGAAAGTCCGTGAACTTTAGGTCTACCATCTCGGCACCGTGTTCTTCAGCAAGCTTAAAGAACTCTTTGGGGGTCATGAGTATCCGGGCCTGTATTTGATCGTGTTGCGTCCAAAGGATGGATCCAAGAACCGCTCGTATATGGTGCTTGAGTCCGCGGGTGCGCGGGGAGCCTACACTTCCAAACCCCGTCCCGGCAAGGGGGCATGTCTCAGTTACTCATGGCTACCCCAAGTCACAGTTAAATTGGGCTAGACCGGGTGTGCGAGATACCCCCGCATACGAACGCGCTGACAGTGTATGGGGGGGATCCATCTCAGCTCACATTGACCCAGTATGCGACAGATACTGAATCGTCACTCGTACTTCCGCCACACCCTATACACCCTAATTTTGTAGTCCCCTCCGGGCACACTTTCGTTCAACACTTGGTGATGTTGCAGTAACCGATACAGAGTTCCTCACGCAACTCTGCGACACGGTGTAACCCACCTGGCACGGTGATCGTCATGCCACCGTTGATCGCGCCCATCATGTTCCAGTAGTTGTTGTCGGGCTTCGAGCCGGACGACGAGCGTGGCCATGCTACTACGGAGTATCACCTTCCTCCTCATGTCTCAACCAAGCCCCCAGAGTACGTAGGCGCCCGCCGCTGTCAGGGCGGTCGCGATCCCGTACGTCAGCACGGCAATCAGCTGCGCCAGGTGGGACAGCTGAAGGCCATCGTAGAGCGTGTAGCGGAACCGATGCGCCCAATGGAAGAAGCACAGGAAGACGAAGCCGAACAGGCCCAGGCGCATCAGTGGATGTCGCACGAGCCTCTGGAGTTCGTCGAAGGTCACCAGCTCCACCCATTCCAGGGGAGACGCGATGAAGAGCACGACGAGCAGAATAGGGAGAAAGAGCGCTGCCATCATCCCTCCGCCACCGAACAGCACCCACAGAATGGGCTCCCTGGATCGCCGCATCGTCACTTCTGGATCAGGGCCCACGCCAGGACGGCGGAGCAGACGACCCAAGCGAAGTAGTGGCCGAGGAGCACCGCTCTCGCAGGCACCCTCCGTCCACTGACCTTCAGGACGATCGCCATCGGGGCCAGGTTGAGCCAGGTGACGGTGTGGAAGAGCGCGCCTAGGAGTACTGCTACATGAAACGCCACCACGCTCGGCCTTGAAAGCCAGTCCACGAACTCGAGATACGCGGCTTGCCCCTGATCCACCACCACCACGAGCACGAGCAATATTACAGCTGAGTAGGCCACCAAGACGCATGTCAGCTCACGGGCGATGAACTTCAGGTAGGCCCACTGCCTCAACCACCAGAAGATCGGGACCCTGGGGCGGTACGACTTCGGATGGTACGGCCTGTACTCCGGGTTCACCGCTCCCCCCAGGGCATGAGGACGGATTTGAAGAAGTCCACCGTCGCGGAGACCTTGTAGCGCTGGATGGCTCCGGCCGGGTCCACGTTCTTCGGGCAGACCTCGGAGCACTCACCAACCAGCGTGCATCCCCAGATGCCTTCATGCTGCGACAGCACGTCCATCCTCTCCTGCATCCCCTCGTCTCGGGAGTCCATGTTGTAGCGCTGGGCCAGCGCGATCGCCGCGGGGCCGATAAAGTCGGGGTCGATCCGGTAGACCGGGCAAGCGGCATAGCACAGCATGCAGTTGATGCACATGGAGTACTGCTTGTATTCGGCCAGCTCCTCTGGCGTCTGGAGGTACTCCCCTTCTTCCAGGGGCTTCTCCGTGTCCCGGATGATCCATGGTTTTACGGCGCTCAGCTTTTCCATGGAGTCAGTGATGTCTCCCACCAGGTCACGGATCACCGGAAAGCCGGTGAGCGGCTCGACCCGAATGGGTCCGGGAAGGAGGCTCTCCAGGTACGTCGCGCACGTGAGGACAGGGCGGCCATTCACCATCATGCCACAACTGCCGCAGACACCCATGCGGCACGCCCACCGGTAGGACAGAGTCCCGTCCAGCTCGTCCTTGATGTGGTTGAGCCCGTCGAGAACCATCCACTCGGAGTGGACCGGAACCTCGAAGCTCTCCCAGGTGGGCTCCACCTCTTCCTCGGGGCGGTAGCGCAGGACCTCCATCGTCACGGTTTCGGGCATCGGTTTTGACCTAATTTCCATAGACTCGTTCACCTGGTGGCCACTTCGTGATGGTCACGGGCGCGAACTCGATCCTTGGCGTCCCCTCGTCGGAGCGATACGCCATGGTGTGAGCAAGATACTCGTCGTCGTCTCTCTCTGGATGATCCGTCCGCTGATGCGCCCCCCGAGATTCCTTCCGCGCCAGCGCCGAGCTCAAAATCACCTCGGCAAGATCCAGGAGGTTCGCCAACTCCAGGGCGGAGATGAACTCAGTATTGAAAGTCCGGCTCCTGTCGTCGAGGCCGACCCGCCGGAACCTCTCCCTGAGCCCTCGAATCCGCTCCTCCGCCAGCCGGAGCCCCTCTTCGTTTCGGTAGATGCCCGCCCCTTCTTCTAGCGCATCCTGCAGTTCATTGCGCAACGGGGACACGCGCTCGGACCCCCCGGAACCGTCGAGGAAGTCCCGGTGAAGGCGCCGTTCCTCGTCCACAGCCTGGGCTATGAGTGCGGCGCTCGGGTCCGCCTGACTCCCCGCGAACCGGGCAGCCGCCCGCCCCGCTCGCGCGCCGAAGACGAGGAGCTCGGTGAGGGAGTTGGATCCGAGTCGGTTCGCACCGTTGATGCTCACGCAGGCCACCTCGCCAGCCGCGAACAGGCCCTGCAGCGGGGTGGCACCTTCGAGGTCTGTCTGGATGCCACCCATCATGTAATGGACCACCGGGCGGACCGGGATCATCTCCTTCACCGGATCGATCTTCTGGTACTTCAGGCAGAGCTCCCGGACGAACGGGATCTTCTTGTCGATCGCCGCCTCACCCAGGTGTCGGACATCGAGGTGGACCACGTCGCCGTACGGGGTCGAGACGGCCCTCCCGGCCTGGCTCTCACCCACAAAGGCCTGAGATAGGCGGTCGCGCGGTCCCAGCTCCATGGAACGCTTCACGGGCGTTGGCTGCGGAGTGCCGAGATCGTAGTCCTGGAGGTAGCGGTGGCCATCCTTGTTGAGCAGCCAACCACCTTCCGATCGGGCCGCCTCCGTGATGAGAATGCCGGTGAACGGCAACCCGGTCGGGTGATACTGGACGAACTCCATGTCCTTGAGCGGGACACCGGCACGATAGGCTAGCGCCATACCGTCACCGGTCTTGATGTTGGCGTTCGTCGTGAACCGGAAGACCTTGCCCCCGCCACCGCTGCAGATGATAACGGCCTTGGCGAGGAGCGCCTGGATCTTGCCGGTAGCCAACTCGACGGCGACCACACCCTGGCACCTACCCTCGTCAACGAGCAGGCGTGTCACGAACCACTCGTCGTAGCGAGCGATCGGAGGATAACTGAGCGTGGTCTGAAAGAGGGCGTGGAGCATGTGGAAGCCGGTCTTGTCCGCGGCATACCACGTGCGCTCGATCTTCATCCCCCCGAAGGAGCGGGTAGCGATGTGGCCGTCAGGTTGGCGGCTCCAAGGGCAGCCCCAGTGCTCGAGCTTAACCATCTCCTCGGGAGCCTCTCGCACAAATACTTCCACGGCATCCTGGTCGCACAGCCAGTCACCACCGCTGATGGTGTCGTAAGCGTGCGCCTCGAGGCTGTCCTCCGGTCGGACTACGGCGGCCGCCCCTCCCTCGGCCGAGACTGTGTGGCTCCGCATGGGGTACACTTTGGAGACCACCGCCACGCTGAGACCGGGATTCGTCTCAGCCACGGCGAGAGCTGCACGAAGACCAGCCCCCCCACCTCCGACCAGTAAGACGTCATGCACTACGTGGTCCATGTACCTCCTTGATGACCGTTAGCGGGGGGCATTGAGCCGCCCGCGATGCGCGCGGAATCCGGCAGATGCCAGGGCCCTTCTGGGAATGATCCGCGGGCAGGCTATCACCAAGTGTCGAAAACTTCAACCAAGCCTCTATAGGCTCGGCGACTACTCGATGCCGAGTTTCGCGCTCTCCTCGGGCGCCGGGACGAGCAAAAACAACAAAAACCACAGCGGGTTGAACCCACCACGCGTCAGTACGCATGGTCTGGGCAAGGGTCCACCCAACCGGTAGAGCCGTGACTTTAGACGACCTAGGTCAGCTTTCGATGATGTTGAAGCACCGGTGATATGGATCGGTATCAGATGACTCAGAGGTATTACAGACGTAGCGGGTACACAGCAGCAGGGGTACAGGCGCGCCACCATAATATGATGAGTAGCTGGGCAGGAGGAAGTCCTCGTTCAAGTGCTGTTTCCAGTCCTTGGGCGACCCAACTTAACGATCATCACCAAGCCTATGAGCCTGTCCGGCTTAACCTATCCGGACCTCTCCGCCGCTCGCTCAGCCCTGACCTTTTCGATGACTTCGTGCGGTGCAGGTTCGTAGCCAGCGAAGTTACGAATATGATGGCCACGGCCCTGAGTGATCGACCTAAGTGTCGCAGCGTACTTATACAATTCCGCTTCTGGAACCATCGCTCGCACCGTAGTGCGACCACTAGAGGGGTCCATCCCCTGCACTTTTCCGCGCCTAGAGGTCAGGTCGCCCATGATGTCTCCGACGTATTTGTCCGGGGTGGTTACTAAGACTTCAATCACGGGTTCGAGCAGAACCGGGCCACACTTCTCCGCCACATTCCTAAAAGCCAACGAGCCAGCGAGCTTGAACGCGATATCGGACGAATCTACAGAGTGATAAGAACCATCGTAGCATTCGGCCGTGAAGTCGACTAAGGGATAGTTCGCCAGCACTCCATTTACAGATGCTTCCCTTATCCCACGGTCCACGGACGGCACATATTTCGTAGGGATGACCCCACCCTTGACGGAGTTGACGAACTCGTATCCTGCGCCCCGGGGCCTGGGCGACATTCGTATCTTGCAGTCCCCGAACTGACCACGCCCACCAGACTGTTTCCTATGGCGACCCTGCCCCTCAGCCTGCTTTGTGATCGTTTCTCGATAAGCGATTTTCGGCTGTTCAGTTTCTACCTTGACACCGTACTTCCTCTCCATGCGCTCGAACTGCACGTCGAGGTGCAGTTCTCCCATACCCCTGGCTATGGTTTGGTGGATCTCTCCGTTAAACGCTGCGGAAAAGGTCGGATCCTCCTCATGTAGTTTGGGCAGGACCTCTCCAAGTTTGTCCTCGTCGTGTTGGGTCACCCCCTTAATAGCCACAGCAATGTCTGGGCTCGGGAATCCGATCTTCTCTACCGCGATCTTTTTTCCTTTGTTATTCAACGTGTCATTGGTATGCGTGTGCTTGAGCTTGGCCACGACTCCAATGTCTCCAGCATGAAGTACCGAAACTTCATGCCGCTCCTTGCCCATAGGGATACTCAAGTGGTTGAGCTTCTCTACTTCGCCGTTTGATGAGTTCACGACCTCTGCCCCGTTGGCAACCTTGCCTGAGAAGATCCGAAAGTACGATAGCTCCCCAATGTGTGGCTCAGTTGCAGTCTTGAAGACGAGAGCTGCGAGCGGCCCATTGTCATCGGCAATGAGGTCGTGGTCACCAGCTACCTCAGCCCCCGCTTCTGCCGGATTAGGACACAACTCCACAAGCTTGCTAAGCAATGCCTTCATTCCGTACGTGAGCGGCGCGGCACCACAAAAAACTGGGAATACATCGTTACGTGCCATGCCACGAGCCATGGCATCGATCGCTTCTTCGCGGGAGATCTTTCCGCCTTCCAAATATGTCTCCAAAAGATCCTCGTCCGTCGTAGCCATGGTCTCTTGGAGTTCAGTCTCCCACTGAGCTTCCTTGTCCTTCAACTCCGCCGGGATGTCAGCTTCGTCATATTCCCCTTTGACCGCTCCCTTCTTGTAGATATGAGCCTTTTCGCTGAAGAGGTTGATGATCCCCTCGAAAGCGGGCCCTTCACCTATAGGGATCTCTACAGGGAGCGCACTCTCACTAAGCTTCTTGATCTGCTGGAAGACCCCATCAAAATCAGCATGCTCTTTATTCATCATCGAAACAAAAAAGATCCGGGGCATTCCCCGGGCCTCGCAGTACTCCCAAACGCGCTCCGTGCCAACCTCGATGCCAGAGGTGGCACTGACGACAATGATGGCGGCATCCGCTACTCGCACAGCTGAAAGTGCTTCACCCGTGAAGTCCAGGTAACCTGGTGTGTCGAGCAAGTTGACCTTCACACCGGTGTGCTCGGCATAGGCCGGGGTCATCTGGATCGAAATTTCATGGGCATGCTCTTCAGGGGTATGCATTGTCAGCGCAGTCCCGTTATTGACATTGCCGTGACGGTTCGAAGTTCCGGAAACAAAGCATAGAGCTTCTATGAGGCTTGTCTTTCCTGAACCACCATGTCCCAGGACTGCGATATTCCGTATGCGGTCCGTGGTGTACTCCTTGCCCGATACCATTCAGAGTCCTCCGGGGTCTCGATGATTCGGGGCCCTCCGCCAACCCGACCAACTCGGGTAGAGTTGAGTCCCTGTTTTATCTCGGGAGGCACTCCTAGGGGGCCACCTCACCTTGTGGGGACAAGGATTGTAGAAAGGCCCGGGGGGGCGGGCAAGGCACTGGAGGAATGTTCGGCGTTACTTCTGTTAGGTGGAACCCGTTACCGCTTATATGCGGGTCTAAACAGCCGACATCACCAGGAAAAACATTAGTTCCTTGTCGAGTCCTGGCAGGTTTGCACGCTCTTCATTCAGAACGAAGCTGCTCAAAAACGTATCAGCCATCGGCTACCTCGACGACTGAGGTGTCTCCGCACATGCAATAGCTGCCTCAGCTATCAAAAAAGATGCGTTTTCTTTCACCACATTCAATACAATTAGCTATCAACGCCCTACCTGGTCCGCCTCTTCCTCAGTCTCGAAGAGACGTCCCGTGGTCAGTTCAAGCACGAGCCGATCAAGGTCATAAATCTCATCGAGAGCCTCGAGGATTACCCGGACATCAACGCTTACCGACCGATTCTTTTCCGGTAGATAGATGTAATCTCCCGGAAGACTTTCGATATTTCCATCAAACACTAGACCGACTACCTCAAGGTCACGATCCAGAACCGGAGAGCCCGAGTTACCACCGATGATGTCTGCGGTCGACACAAAATTTACCGGGGTAGAAAGGTCGAGGGAGCTGGGCGGATCCATCCACCGCTCCGGCAACGCCCAGTCCTCTTTTCCGCTATGAGAATAATGACGGTCATAAAGTCCGAAGAGCGTAGTGAACACGGGCGCGATTGTACCGTTGTACTCGTAGCCGCTAACGAATCCGTCTGCGATGCGCAGAGAGAACGTCGCATCAGGCGGCACCTCGGTTCCGTAGATCTTGAAGCGGGCGCGCCCTAGTTCGGAAGCGATCACTTCCTCCTCGGGTGCAACCTCCGCAAAGAGGCTGTTCAGTTCTAGGAAGGCCGGTAGGAAAGCAGTAACCGCCTGGACCGCCGGGTCCTGACGGGTGATACCGCCGGACTCGAGCGCAGCTACAGCACCGGCGGAATCACTGAGCATGCTGTTCGACACCACCCGTTCTGCCACTGTTTCAGGGGTGCGCCCAGCAAGCAGACTCATCACCGCGGGATGATCAGCGCCGAGATGCTCAATCAAATCCCTAAATCGGTCCGCCATTAGAGCTATGTCGAGTTCCGCGGGGACTTGGGGAGTTCCTCGAACGTTATCAATCATCGACTCGAGGTCTTCAGCCGGCGCACCGCCCTGCTGCATCGAGATAACCTGGAGTCCCCAAAAACCCCTGATGAGGGTTGATGAGTCGAGAATCGGATTTCCGAAAACTGAGAACGCAGCGACCACGTCAGTGTGGTTCCGCTTCAACTCTTGGAGTTCTGCCATACGATCGACAAGGCCGCCATAAAGATCTTGCAAAGTGGGATCAGCGTTGATTGCCTCCCGAAAGTCAGCCTCAGTGTCAGCTCGTTTGGCGAGAATCACCGGGTCACCAAGCCCGTGAAGTTGTCCCTCATATGCCTTCTCGGTGTTACTCAGGCTAAAGTACTGGTTCCGCAAATCGTACTGCTCAGCAATCTCGGGGTTCTCTCGTATATAGACATCCAGAACTGCCATACGTTTCCTAACGGTTTCCAGGAGGAATCGATCACTCACATCGCGACGATACTCGAGTTCTGCGACAGTCTGTAACCTGCTGGTTGATCCAGGATTGCCCACGATGAAGATAGGATCTCCCTCAGATAGCCCATCACGGTCAAACGGGAAGTACGTATCGCTTGAAAGCGGAGAGCCATCTTCGTCGTACAGACGGAAAAACGAGAAATCCATGTTGTATCGTGGATAAGTAAAGTTGTCTGGATCACCACCGAAAAATCCGATCTGAAGTTCGGGAGCCATCACGAGTTTGGCATTCGTGTAACGCCGAAACACGTAAGCAGACGTTCGTGCTCCGTTGTATAGGGAGATCATTTCTATTTCGTGCCCTGAGTCCTCACCACCACGCTGCTCGAGAATGCGGTCTTCGATCTCCTCCAGAAGCTCTGCGCGCGCACTGGCACGCTCCTCCTGAGGAAGAACGTCGAGTTGAGCGTTGACTTCATCCGTGACGTCAACAATCTCAATTAGCTGATCTGCCTCGAAGTCTTCGACCATCCGTTCGTCCACAAGATCTTTCGCCACAAAACCTTCATCCAGCAGGGCCTCTCCGTCCCCCGAGACCTGTGAGACGAATTCCCGGGCGCAGTGGTGGTTGGTCATGACCAGACCATGAGGAGACACAAACGATGCTGAACAGCTCGGGATGCGAAGTGCTCCTAGTCGAGCCCTTTCGAACCACTCTGCATCCGGTCTAAAGCCGTACACATCAGCGATATAATCCACAGGTGGGAATTCAAATGTCCACATTTTTCCCTGGTCGAACGCTCCTGCCTGAACCGTATCGAAATTGATACCAAGTACCTGGTTCTGTAGGGTCGATTCATCAGGCATAGGGATCTGCATTACTTCCGGAGAATTCTGTGGTCCCTCCGGGACAGGCGCCGGCGGCGGCGCTACCTGCGGACCACCGCAGCCCGTGAAAAGCAATAGAGTGATCGCCGAGTGTAACTCCCGGGAGTAGGCCCGAAACTGCCACCTCGAAACCATGAGCACCTCTCTGGGTCAGATCGCCGCTGAACCCATGCGTTCAGCGAATGGTTCAGTAAGCTCGCAACCCGCTACGGGGTGAACAACCGAGTAACGGGCTAGAACGGGATAGGGAGTCCAGAAAAAGCTGGTGACTCGGATTTAGATCCTAGTTAGTCCGATGGTGCTTGGAGACCCGATCCAGCAGCCTCAATTCTTCAGGAGTCAACGAGGACATTCCTTCCGCAGAAATCTTATCGAGAACCTCGTCAACCCTATCAAGAAGTACCGGATCCTCCCCATATCGCTGCCCCGGGGCATCAGCGGCGGAGTAACCCGCGCTCTTATCGCCGCGAACAATTACGAGATGATGACTCCTAGACGTCTTTTTCTTGAGCCAGCCCAGATAACGATTTAATCGCCAGTCAGCCCTTAGGTAGATAAAGCCTGCGGCCAGACCCCCGAGATGCGCGAAGTGCGCAACGCCATCGTTCGTGCCCCCAAAAGCGCTCAAAGCAGCTACGACGACAATGAAGCTCACGAGGTACTTAGCCTTAACCGGGAAGATACCCCAGATGTATATGGGTACGTCGGGCCAATTCATCGCGAAGGCAAGCATCAGGCCATACATCGCAGCTGAGGCTCCAACCAAATTAACCGGCAGGAAAATATAACTGAGAGCGACTCCCCCAAGGCCACAACAGAAGTAAAACCTCAAGAACTCGTTATCACCCCAACGGCTTTCAAGTGGGGGGCCAAAGAAGAACAACACCAGCATGTTGAAGAATAGATGCCACCAGCCAGCATGCAGAAACATGTAGGTGAACACCCCCCACGGCCGGAAGAAAATCTCCGTGGGCTGGAATGCGAACCAGTCGAACATGAACCCTCGTCCGACCAGCAGGGTCAGAAAGAAGACCACCACATTGGCGATCATCAGGCGCTTCACCACGGGGGTGAGCATGTACCTGAATCCAAAGCTCGTGGTCGAGTACGCCATTTTCTACTGTCTTAGTCTTCCTTATTACTCGGCGGATCTATCGAACCCCCGCCCCTTAGGCATGTTCCGGAATCGGCATCTCCTTGAATCACAAAGCCTTAAGGACAGTCGGGATTCCGCTACCTCCTCACTCCCGCAAGTGTAGCAATACGGTCGCACAATTCGGGGAAAACCACCCCTCCTGCTGCTGCCGCCTTGGGAAGTAAGCTGTTGGCGGTCATTCCAGGCAACGCATTCGCCTCCAAGCACCACGGCCGTCCTTCGTTGTCTAGAATGAAGTCTATCCTCGAATAGTCACGAAGCCTAAGCGACCTATGAGCCGATAGCGCAAGAGTTCCTAGTTCGGAAGCTAGGTTCGGCGGAATGTCAGCCGGAAAGATTTCCTGGGCCATCCCAGGCTGGTATTTGCATTCATAGTCGAAGATCTCATGCTCAGGAATGATTTCTCCTACTGGAAGTGTCTCGTCTCCCAAAATGCCAATCGTGAGCTCTCGGCCCACATGATACCTCTCGAACAAAACCAGATCATTCCATCCACGACTTTCATCGATAGCAGATTCGAGTTCGTGGAGATCACGTGCAAGGACCAATCGAAGTGATGAACCACCAGATGACGCCTTAACGATCACCGGAAAACCGAGTGTGTGGGCAACTTCCGGAGCTGAGCGTTCTCCAGACAGCCAGTCCGGCGTCGGGACGCCCGCCTGACGCAATAGGCGCTTGCTGACCTCCTTGTCCATCGCGAGTGAACAGCCGAGCCGATCACTACCCGTATAAGCAACGCCGGTAACCTCGAGAAGAGCCTGGATCGTACCGTCCTCTCCCGAGCCTCCGTGAAGTGCGAGAAAGAAGACATCGATCTCGCTGAGTGCCGGATCGCGACTTATCACCACTGTGTGCACTTCGTCGAGGGACGCTAGTTCTCCGACTGGTGGAGGGGCAGCGCTGACACCCTCCTCAAGTAAGAGGACTTCTTCAGCCACATCGAGGGATCCGCTCACAGTGTCCACCGCCACGACTTCGTGACCCGCGTTACGAAGGGCATTCGCGACCTCAACTCCCGATGACAGCGATACCTCACGCTCGTCCGAAGTTCCCCCCATCAGGACTGCGATCCTCATGCAGTCAAAGCTCGCACGACGTCGTAGCGCGTGATGATCCCCGAGAGGTGGCCGTTCTCGCTCACCAGACAGGCCGCATTACCCCGCGTAAGAAGAGTTCTTACTTCCTCAGAGTCCGCCTGGTCGGCAATCACTGGGAATGGGGCACCCATCATGCTGTCGACAGGCCTGTCGAGCAGCGTGGTATCCGCTATCACTTGGCTCATCAGGCTCGTTTCCGTAACCGATCCCACACAAGAACCATCAGAGACAACCGGTAACTGCCCGATGTCATGCGCGGTGATTGTCGATAAAGCAATCCGTACGGACGTGCCCGGCTCTACCGTGATCAGCTGCGGGGCGTCAGCGCTCTTGTTTTCGATAAGGTCGCGAGCCGTTGTCTGCTTGGATCGCTCAAGGAAGCCATTCTCACGCATCCACTCGTCATCATAGACCTTGCTCAAGTAACGCTCACCCCAGTCACAAAGGAGTGAGACAACGAAAGCATCAGGATCATCAAGTTCCTTGGCTAACTCAATCGCTCCGTGCACCATGAGACCGGATGAGCCACCTACAAATAAACCCTCCTCACGTGTCAGGCGCCTTGCCATCACGAACGCCGCTTGGTCAGGGAGTACGCGATAATCGTCAACGACATCCAGATCCAGTGTTCCAGGAATCTTGTCATTACCAATGCCTTCAACTTTGTAGGGCCTACTCTCTCCCGCTTCTCCAGTATTGAAGAACGCAGCGGTTATAGAGCCCTCAGGATCAATCCCAACTATACGGACAGTTGGGTTTTTTTCCTTTAGGTAACGTCCGACGCCCGTGATCGTGCCCCCGGTGCCGGCAGAGGCTACGAAATGGGTAACCCGACCTCCACTCTGTTCCCAGATCTCCCGTCCTGTTGTCTCATAGTGGATCTGCGGGTTCGCCTTGTTGTAAAACTGATCTGCCATCACCGCACCAGGAGTCTCAGCAGTGATGGCACGAGCCTTCTGGATATAGTGATCAGGATGATCGGGGGGTACAGCCGTAGGTGTGATGACCACCTCCGCCCCGAACGCCCGCAAGAGTTTCACCTTTTCACTGCTCATCTTATCTGGCATCGTGCAGATGCAACGATAGCCCTTGAGCGAAGCTGCCATCGCTAGCGCGAGACCAGTGTTACCTCCCGTGGCCTCGACAATCGTTCCGCC
>Ga0310122_10000946_pt1 | contig 18537 bp, 17 predicted proteins | sample CB6_Bottom_1051__FD_203503 | JGI IMG/M metagenome (GOLD analysis project Ga0310122, IMG submission 203503) | Marine microbial communities from Western Arctic Ocean, Canada - CB6_Bottom_1051 | ecosystem: Environmental > Aquatic > Marine > Oceanic | place: Canada: Western Arctic Ocean | collected...
CTCCAGGCTGAGTTGCGACGCCTCTTATTCAATACTGAAGAACGAGACAAGGTTTTTGATCCGCTCAACACCGCCCTGGCCTTTGGCCACTTCCTGAAAAGGGACGAGTTATATACCGCGCTCCAAAGCCATCTGGAGTGGGCGCAGAAAAGGCTGGCCTGGGTGACTGAGCAGCAAGCGTATTGGGGCGCCCAGAGTGCAACATTGCCCCAAGTCCAGATTATTGAGCATGGGCGTGCTCACTTCAAAGCGGAAATCGCTTGGCTCGAACAATTTCTGGCTAAACTTGAAACACAAGACGGTCAGGAGTTAGAGGCGAATATGTCCCTTGGCGTCTCTTCTCCCGAAGCGGAGGAGGCGGTTGAACAAACACGTAAAAATCCCATACAAGAGGAGGGTCCAGTATGGAAGGTCTAAGTGTCCTCGATATGATTCAGCAGGGGTGGTACATCACCTATCCCCTGATTGTGATGTCTATGGTTGTCATCTCGATTATATTTGAACGAATATTCGCCCTACGTGGACTGATCGCCGGCACTCTCAAGACTGCCGGCGGGCTGGTTGGACAATTACAGAAAGGTGATTTCCAAGCGGCCCTTGCCACCGCCGAGGAGAATCAAAAAAAGCCGGCCGGCCGGATATTTTGCGACGTCATTTCCCAACAAGAAGGGGAATCTCTTGAATATCTGTCTGAAGTCATTGAGAACCGACGCTTCGAGGAAATCGAAGCACTAAAAGGCAGCATCTGGGTCCTGGGAACAGTCGGTGTGAGTGCGCCCTTCATCGGGCTACTCGGTACCGTCATCGGGATTATCAAATCCTTCACAAGTATGGCGGTTGAGGGCAGCGGTGGTTTTGCGGTTGTTGCCGGTGGTATTTCTGAGGCCCTGATTGCAACGGCTCTTGGCCTCGCAGTCGGGATCATTGCGGTGATCTTCTATAATTATTTTCATACCAAACTTGAGCGGATCGAGGCGGCAATGACGATCAGCTCGGACCGTGTCCTCGAAGCAGTCCGTCTCGGGAGGAAAGCTCATGGGAATGGCTAGTCCACGCAAGAAGAAGGCGAGTGGGTCTGCCATTATGGCCGAGATCAATATCGTTCCCTTGTGCGACATCTTTCTGGTGCTACTAATCATCTTTATGGTGACCAGCGTGGCGATGGTCCAATCCGGAGCGCATATTACTCTGCCCGAGGTTCAAGAGACCGATTCCGAGCCGCGACAGATTGTCATTACAGTCACGCCACAAAAAGAGATCTTTGTGAATGCCAGACCCGTGAAAATGATCGAACTCGAAGTGGCGCTTCGTCAGCTTATAATGGCAAAGCCAGACGTACCGGTCGTACTCGAAGGTGATCAGGATGTCATCCTGGGGGAGGCTGTAAAAATCCTCTCCATTGCGCAGCGAGCTGGGGCAACCCAGGTCGCAATTGCTGCCCGGCAAGCGGGCTGAAAAGTTTAAGCGACCTCGTATCCCAAGGAAGGGCATGGTTATGGCTGCATCCGAGGAAAATACGAAAACACCCGAGGAATCTTCGGTCGAGCGCAAAATCCAAGAGGACCTGTGGCTGTCTCGGGGCGGGGGATTTGGCAAAAACGCGCGGTGGTTTGCCTTCTCGACCGCGGCCCATATCCTGATCTTGTCCATATTTGCAACGACGGCTGTGACCATCATGCGAGAGCCGGAAATGATTAAGGTCAAAGCCTTACCGCTGACGGCAGAAGAGCTGGCGGCCATGGAGGAGGCGGGGGATGATGATTGGGAGGGCGAGCCGTCCTTGGAGGATATTCCGGGCATCCTGACCATGGAGGATCTGGCTCTGAGCAAAGCCCGGCCCACTGGGCCGGCGTCAACCGGCCCCCTTCAGGCACCCATTCAACGGGCAGCTATTCCGGTCTTCCAGGGGCATGGTCTTGTCACGATAGACGTGAAGCGCCCGGACGATAGCTTCTCCGGCTTCGCAACCCAGCTGAGCGGTCTGGTCGGAACTGAAAATTTTGGTGGTGGCGGGTTTGGCGATTATGGCCGAGGTCTGCGTAAGGTTGGTCTTGATGTCGCCTTGGTGATTGATGCCACGGATAGTATGCAGTTTGTCATCGACTCGGTGCGCAGTCGATTGACGAAATTGGTTAGCCTCTTGCGCAAGCTCGTACCGACCTCGCGCATCGGCATTGTGACCTACCGCGATAGAGGCGAAGAGTATGTGACGAGGTGGGTGGACTTGAGTTTTTCGACTTCGAAGCTCAAGGGTTTTCTGGCTAATTTGCATGCGGATGGAGGCGGGGACTGGCCCGAGGCTGTATATGAGGGCCTGGACGCGGCGGTAAATGATCTGAGTTGGCGTAAACGCTCCCGTCGTGTTGTCGTCCTCGTTTCCGGCTCTCCGCCGCACCCGGAAAGTATGGGTGGCGTCCTGAGCTTGGCCCAGGGATTCCAGTCTCGCGGCGGAGTCGTGAGTGTGATGGACCTGGCCGAAAAGATGCACGAAGACTTTGAGTACGCCCTGTGGGAACAGACCGGCAAGGTTATGAACGTCCCTTTTGAGCCTACGCCTTTGCCTGGATTTTATCGAGACTTCCGGAATACGATGGCATCGGTAGCGCAGGCGGGTGGGGGAGACTTCATCCCGCTGACCGAGGAAAAGGCGCTGACCAGGAATATTATTATCATGACCTTTGGTTCGCGTTGGGAAGTAGAAATGGCGAAATATCTGCGAGACTTGGAATAGCGGGATAGTGCGCTGTGGAATGGCAATATGCAAAAGGACGCTCGTGCAGCTCGGTGCAAGGGGCTCTCTTCATGCTCATGCCGGGGATGGAAAGTCGGGGCTTAGGGCGCAAAATGAACACTAGGATATAAAAAAGGAGTACGAGCGTGCGGCGTCTGGTTTCCATTATCGGCATGGTGTCTCTTGTGATGAACATGGGGGCTCTGACCTCTGAGGTCCAGGCCGCCTCGCTGTCTGAGCTGTCTGCGCGTGCAAAGCAGGCCCGCAGTCAGGTCAATGGGCTGAAAAAAAGTGGCTGGAGCGCCCCAAAAAAGATCCAAGCCATTCAAATACTTGGCCCTGTTGCGCTTGATTTTGTGGCGGTTCCCAATCTGGCCGCATCGGTCAAAACGACGTCTGGTAGAAAAGCGGTCCGCGCCGTCTACGAGACGCTCTATGGTCCACTCAACGATATCTACACAGGCAGTTTCCAGCGCATTGACCAAATGACGCAGCAGGTCATTGCGCTGGATGGTGACCTGGAAGCCGTGCAAGACTCACAGGCATACCAAGATGAACAGGGCGTTGCTGCGCGCGCCTTGTATTTCTTGAACCACCTCAACTATATCGGCTCGTTCGCGTTTGACGACGAGAAAAAGAAGAAACTGCTCCAGAAGGCTATGAATGGATATTCCGAATTCGCTGTGGGTGAGCACGCTTCGCGACTCAAGAATGAAAGTTTGTTTTTTCGGGCGCTGAGCGAACGCGAACTCCAGAAATTCGACTGGGCAGCCCGCGATTTCGAGCTGCTTTTAAAACAGGGTAGATTGTCCGCCGACATGCGGCGTAAAGCCGAGCGAGCGTTGGCCCAGACACGTAAATTCGCTAAGAGCGGCGGCAAGGTGGTGGCCTCTCCTACCGCATTGGCTCAGGTTAATTATCAAAAAGCGAAGCTCCTGCTCAAGCAGAGTCGTAAGGCGAGCGGTAAGAAACGGCGCACGCAGCGTGGTCAGGCACTCACATTGATACTTGAGGTCCGCAAGGCGGGCGGCAAGTGGACGGCGCGTGCGGATGAGCTGGCCAGGGCAGAACTGACGGCTGAAGAGCAACTCGCCCTCGCGGAACATATATATCCCTTTCCGCCGTGGCTGAAAGCCAAAGAGCTTATGAAAAAACGCCGCTTCGCCAAGGCGGTGCCTTTTCTTGAGGAAGTCCTGGCATCAAACGAACCAAATGCCGCTGTGTACAAAACCGACGCTCAGTACTACCTCGGAGTCGGGCTGTATGAACAACGTCGGTATCGAGAGGCCATTGCGAAATTGGACTCCTTTCTCAGTAATGGTGGGGCAAAGACCAAGCGCGCGTCTGACGCGGAATATTTCCAGTTTAAGTCGGCCGAGTCGCTATACGCCGGGGATCAAAGCGACCGAACGGCAACGGTCTACCTGAAACAAATTAATGACTACACCCGGAAGCATCCGAAACACCGCTCCATATACGAGGCGCACTTCCGGCTTGGTGAATACTATCAGGATAAAGAAGACTATCTGAAGGCGGTGGGTGCGTATAAAAAGGTGAGAGGACAGCAAGCGTATCGCGTCCGTGCCGACTACGCGACCCTGCAGTCATACTTCGAAGTGCTGCACGCAATCGAAGACGGAGACACAAGGAGCGGGCTGAGTGAGGATGACCTTCGGCAGCGAATCGGGACGAGCCTCGATGCGTTCTGGAAAAATAACGCCACGCTGGTCGAGAGGAGTCCGAAGCTTGCCAAACGCGATCCCTACCGTGAGTATCCGGGTAAAGTCGGGGTGATGAATGCGGTGTATTTGAGCAAGGATACTGATGCAAATGCGGCACAAATCGTCTCTTTGCTTGACGACTTTGAAGAGAAATACCCTAAGCAGCCCGACGCCTTTGAAACCGTGGCGCGGATGCGGCTGATCGCTCGGCAGAAGACGGGGCAATACATCGAGCTGGAAAAGGATGTGGATAATATTTTTGCTCGTTTTCAACCCGAACAACAAAAAGAACTGCTTGCCGGCCTGGCCGGCGTCCTAGAGAGAGATGTCGGCAAACTCCGCCGTCAGAATGATCGTGACGGCGAACTCGCTGCGAAGCGGATGCTCACCCGGCTGCACGCAGACCGACTCGAGAATGGTGGGGACTTTGCCGACGACGAATCCCCGGATCGATTCCGGTACGATCTTGCCCAGCTCTATCTCGATACCAAACAGTACGACAAGGCCGAGGTCCTGTATAAAGACCTGGAACAAAAACAGGGTCCGTACTCGCTAGTGTCACTCGTCGGCTTGGCCCAGATTGCCGAGGTCAGGGGTAATAAAAAGCTGTCCTTATCGCTCTGGGAGGGCGCGCTCAAAGGGACTCACGTAGGCGATCCGCTCTGGTTTCGGGGTACGTTTGAGGTGGCGCGGCTCAATGGTGATATCGGCAATGCTGACCAAGCGTGCAAGACTGTCAGCAGCGCCCAGCGCATGCTTCATCGCCTCGGTGATCTAAAACTCAAGGCCAAGATTCAGGACTTTGCCAGCCAAACGTGCGGGGCATAAGCCAGGCCCCCACAGAACATTGCACTTCTCTTTCATCGCCCTAGAATAAGGCGATGGTCGATCTCCTGATCGTTCTCGCCTTTGTCCTGTACGCCGTCTCCACAGGACTGCGGGCGCGCAAGCGTGCTTCACAAAACCTGTCTGAATACTTCCTGGCGGGTAAAACCCTGACTGGTTGGCGGGCAGGGGTCAGCATGGCCGCGACCCAATTTGCTGCCGACACACCGTTGCTTGTCACTGGCCTGATTGCTACAGGCGGTATCTTCCTCGTCTGGCGATTGTGGATTTATGGTCTGGCCTTCTTACTCATGGGCTTTGTATTTGCGGCGGGTTGGCGGCGCGCTGGGGTAGTGACGGATGCCGAACTCGCGGAACTGCGCTACAGCGGGCCAGGGGTCTTGGCCCTGCGTGGGCTGAAAGCGGTGTACTATGGCACGATTATTAACTGTGTCGTTATCGCCATGGTGTTGGTTGCCGCTCTGCGTATCGCCGAAGTGTTTCTTGTGTGGCACGTTTGGCTCCCGACCGGACTGTACACGAGTTTTTCTCAGGCGATTCAAGGCTTGGGGATTTCTCTTGCTTCAGGGGCAACTGGTCTCGATGCGTCTATTGCGACGACAAATAATCTCATCAGCATTACTACTCTGGTGAGTTTTACCGCCTTCTATTCGACTGCTGGTGGGCTGCGTAGCGTTGTCGCGACAGACATTGTCCAATTTTTTCTGGCTATGGCAGGCACGCTCATCTATGCGTGTGTGGTGATCGCCCACATCGGCGGATTGGAAGAACTCCCGAAGCAGCTTGCCGCACACTACGGGGCCGAGGCTGCTGCGGCGATGCTCTCTTTTACGCCTTCTCAAGGCGAGGTGCTGATGCCCTTCCTCATACTGATCAGTTTGCAATGGTTCTTCCAAGTCAGTAGCGACGGGAGCGGTTATCTAGCGCAGTGAGCCATGGCGTGCAGAACAGACCGTGAGGCGCGGATCGCGGGGCTGGTGTTTGCCTGGTTGCAGATCGTCGTGCGTAGCCTGCTCTGGCTGGTGATTGGGGTCGGCCTATTGGTCATTTATCCTTTTAATCCCGTTGATATTGCGAACGGGGGTGAACAGTTCACGGCGAGCCGTGAGCTTGTCTTTGTCACTGGGATTGACGACCTGCTGCCTAGCGGCGTGCGCGGTGTCATGCTGGTTGGTCTTTTAGCCGCCCTGGCCTCAACTATCGATACACATATGAACTGGGGAGCGAGCTATTGGAGCAATGACCTGTATAAACGCCTGCTGTGTCAGGCCTGGCTGCAACGGGAGCCCCAGAATAAGGAACTCGTTTTTGTGGCGCGCGTGTCGAATATCATCGTGCTTGGCATTGCGCTTATCATCATGACCCAGCTCGGTTCGATCCAAGCCGCCTGGTCTGTCTCGCTGCTCTTTGGGGCGGGGACGGGAGCCGTCCTTGTGCTGCGTTGGCTGTGGGAGCGCATTAATGTATTTTCTGAAATTGCAGCAATGCTAGTCTCCTTGATCGCTGCACCCATTCTGCTCATGACTGTTGACGCCGAATGGGTGCGTATAGCGGTCATGGGCGGCCTTTCGACCCTGGTCGCTATCGGGATAACCTTTTTTTCTCCTGCGACCGAACACGCTGTGCTGGATCATTTCTATCAACGTGTCCAGCCCCTGGGCTTTTGGCACGACACTGCCCTGCGCATGGGGGATGATCCCCGAATGCCGATTCGACGATTTTTCCGTGAGCTGAAAAACACGATACTGTGTGCGTTGTCCCTTTTCTTGACGCTCATCGGATTTGGAAAATTGCTCGTCCACTCGGTTGATGAGTCGAGCCTATGGGCATGGATTGCTCTTGGTCTGGCGGCTATGCTGGTTCCGTTTTGGTGGCGTGCTACGGGAGCATCGCCCCGCCAAGGGAGTGATGCGGGACCGGATGAGAAAAGAATGTGTGGGTAACCCATGAAGCGAGTCGAGAACACGGCAAATCTCCGTACTGTCTTCCACTGGGGCGGCTACACGCCTCACGTTCAAGACGGTCGCTTGATCGGACTGGAGCCTGCGCCTGAAGATCCCGATCCTGCGTCGTTTGGGCGTTCGTATGTTGAGGCAGTCGACGACGCACTCCGTATCCGTCAACCCATGATCCGGCAGAGCTGGCTCACAAACGGACCCGGGAGTGGAACCCGAGGGGCAGAGCCTTTTGTTGTCGTAGAGTGGGGGCGTGCTCTCGATCTCGTGGCTGCAGAGCTAGAGCGGGTCAAAAACGCGTGTGGCAATCGGGCAATCTATGCTGGCTCATATGGCTGGGGTAGTGCTGGCGCGTTCCATTTCCCCCAAGGTCAGCTCCAGCGGTTTCTGAATCTCTTTGGCGGCTTTACCCGTTCGGTGAATACCTATAGCCACGCGGCGGCAGATGTCATGATGCCGTATATTGCCGGCAATTTTTTTCGTCTGCTGGTTGAACAAGCCTCGTGGCAGACGATTGCTCAGCATTCAGAACTTGTTGTGATGTTTGGCGGAATGCCGCTTAAAAATGCCCAGGTCGCCTATGGCGGGGTCACCCGTCATAGGACACGCGATGGACTCCAGGCCTGCCGAGACGCTGGGGTCCAATTCCTCAATATTGGCCCGCTGAAAAACGATGCGGCTGATTTTGTCCAAGCCGAGTGGTTGAGACCACGGCCAAACACCGATGTGGCTTTGATGCTCGGCCTGGCCCACACGCTGGTGACACACGGGCTGGCCGACGAGGACTTTCTTGCGCGGTATTGTGTTGGTTTTGTGACATTTCAGTCCTATCTTATGGGCGACGATGATGGGCAGCCCAAAGACGCGGCCTGGGCAGCCGATATTACCGGCCTGGATGCCGAGACGATCCGGACCCTTGCCCGGCGCATGGCTGCTAAGCGGACGCTCATCACGCTATCGTGGTCTTTGCAGCGTGCCGATCATGGGGAGCAAACATATTGGATGGCAGTGACTCTGGCCGCCGTTCTGGGACAGATTGGCCTGCCTGGGGGTGGCTTCGGCTATGGCTATTCCTCGGTTGCTAGCGTAGGAAACCATGCCTCTCGGATTCCCTGGGCAACGTTAGACCGCTGCGCCTATCCTGTTGAAGATATTATCCCGGTTGCCCGAATTGCCGACCTCTTACTCAACCCGAATGCCGAGTTCGACTACAACGGACGCCGCGCGACCTACCCCGATATCCGGCTCATCTACTGGGTTGGGGGAAATGTCTTCCACCACCACCAAGATTTAAACCGTTTGTTACAGGCCTGGCAAAAACCAGAGACCATTATCGTCCACGAGCCATGGTGGACGCCGATGGCGCGCCACGCTGATATTGTCCTGCCCGCTACGACGCCGCTTGAACGGAACGATATCGTGTGCACCCCACGCGACGGATTTGTTGTCGCCAATAAACAGGCGATTAAACCCGTTGGCCAGGCCCGCAACGATCATGATATTTTTGCAGACCTAGCCGAGAGGCTAGGATTTCGGGAGGGGTTTACCGAAGGACGAGATGAAGCAGGCTGGCTGCGGCATCTGTACGGCATCTCACGCGCACGGGCCGTCGAACGCGGGTTCTCCTTGCCCGACTTTGAGCGCTTTTGGGAAGACGGATTGTGTGAACTCCCCCCTCCACACGAAACGCCGCCTTTTCTGTCTGCCTTTCGTGCCGACCCAGAGACCCATCCGCTGGATACACCATCGGGCAAGATTGAAATCTGGTCGGCGCGTATTGCATCCTACAAGTATGATGACTGCCCACCGCATCCGACCTGGATGGAACCTGCCGAATGGCTAGGCAGTGAAAAGGCCAAACAGTATCCACTCCACCTGATCTCAAACCAACCCGCCGTCCGTCTCCACAGTCAACTTGACCAAGGTCCGATCAGCCGTGCGGCAAAAGTCGCGGAACGCGAGCCCATCCGGATCCATGCTGACGATGCTGAAGAACGTGGCTTGACTGAGGGCGACGTGGTTCGGGTGTTTAACGACCGAGGCCAGTGCTTGGCGGGTGTTGTGATCACACCGGATATTCAAAAGAACGTGGTGCAGCTTGCAACCGGCGCTTGGTATGATCCTCTGGAGCTGGGCGTGCCTGGGACGCTGGAAAAACATGGCAACCCCAACGTCCTTACTCTAGACAAAGGCACCTCAAAACTGAGTCAGGGCCCGAGCGCGCAGACGACCTTGGTTGAAGTCGAACGCTATCAGGGCGAACCTCCACCTGTGACGGCGTTTCTACCCCCAGAGATTCGCCGGGAAGAGACATAAATCAGGCACGCGAAAATCGCGCTCCGCCCGCGTGCCTAGAAATTGACGCTGAAACCCTCGTTGGCCTGGGTCGGCTCTTGTATGAGAAATCCTCGTGCGCCAGTATACGAACCGGGTGGATAGGACAGGTAGCCTCTGACACTTACCCCTGGGGCGATGGTTTGGCTGGTCAACACGGGGGTCGGAGTGTCGTCGCTTGCCTCCAAGGGTTTGACTCGTTCGCCTGACGCCGCCCGTAACGTGACCTTGTCGGCTTTCAGAGTATAGGCGTGCGCAGTGGCATTGCTGATCTCGACCTCCACAATAAATACCCCGTTATCCCGGACGCGCTCCCATATAGTCTCCATACTTTCCGATGACCTGCGCAGAGGTGATTCCCTGCCTCGCAGCGGCGGTTCCCTGCCTTGCGGTACCGCTATGACAGACGCTGTTAATGGCCGTACTTTTACCTCCAACCGACCTTGCTCAGCCTGAATGGGAGAGTTGAGAAGGAAAAACACACTGGAGACGAAAAGGCAGACAGCGCAGTAACGCACAATCCGAAATGCTCTCGGTAGAGTGTTGAAACGTACAAATGGGGGCTTCCGGTTGGTCATAGCATCTTCCTTCTCCCTGGAGTGTGAGCGACTCATTTTGTCAGAGTATAGAGCATTCAGTTCGGCTTTTTCTACTCTTCTTGTTTTCTTTTGGCAAGGAAATTATGAGGCTTTAGACTGAATTTCCTGGTCATCAGACGCATGCTTGAGCAGTGTGTATTTCTTGGTGAACCGCCTCATAGCGTGCAGAGGTGGAGACCAGAAGCAATTCGATACCAAGTTCAACAGATTTATTCTATGGAAAAAAAGAGAGGGTCGGGCAGCGTTTTGCCTCCTCACTACACCCTTCCCCTGTGGGATTAACTCCGCTACATATACCGCGCTATGCCAACACAAGTGGACTCACCGGGCATTCTGTATTTCATTGAACAAGGCGGGGTGTTGATGTATCTCATCATCCTGTTGTCTATTTTTGCTCTGGCCATTGTGCTGGTCAAGTTCTGGGGATTGTGGCGTTTTCGGTCCCAGTTGGAGCAGCTCAGCCAGCGGCTGAGCCTGCACGCGCAGGGACCAGGACACGACTCCGGCAAAGAGGCGCACCTGGCTGCCGCACTACAAATCTGTGGCGAAGATAACTCTCCGCTGGGTAGGTTATTCGAGACTGCTTTTCTGTATCGTGCAGAAGGGCGGACTGAACTGACCCACCGCCTCGAACGGTTTGGTGGGGACGTAGTGGCAGGGCTGGAGTCATATATGACCGCCCTGGCCAGCGTCGTTGGGGTTGCACCCATGCTGGGATTCCTCGGCACGATTATTGGTCTGGTTGAAGCCTTTATGAGCTGGGAGACGCTCGGGGATCAGATTACGGTAGGCGTATTAGCCGGTGGCATTTATAAAGCCATGCTGACCACAGGAGCAGGCCTGTGTGTCGCGATTCCATACTTCTTGTTGTACAACCACCTCACTATGCGGGTGCAGGCCTTGACCCGTTTGACTGAAGCGCGGACCGAAGAACTCCTCGATACGCTGACCGAGACGAAGGCGCACACAGCGGCATCCGAAGCGATGCCGGGAGCGGGGCAAGTGCCAACGCGGGAGCTGACACGTCATGCGGTTTAAACCAGGGTCCAAAGTTTTGGCGAGTATGGAGCCGCTTGCGCTCACAGACATCATCATCAATATGTTCATCTTCTTCTTTATTACTTTCAGCTTTCTGGCCACGTTTGAAAAAACGCGCGAAGGCCAGGTGAATGTGAATTTGCCCAAAGCTACGTCGGCTACACCTCCGGTAGAAAAGAAACGTCTGAATGTCAGCCTGAAGAAAGACGGCGGGTTGTTCCTCGGTGACACGCCGGCAACTATTGAAGAACTCGAAGCGCGTTTCAAGGTTGAAAAGGCCCAAGGAGCAGACGTGATCCTGGTCATCCGGGCGGACGGCGATGTTACTCACAGCCGGGTGGTCCAAGTGATGGACCTCGCCCGACTCGAAGGGCTGAATCGCTTGGCCATAGCAACGCAGAATAGATAGGGGATAGAGATGAGCGCCCTACAAGAGAAAATTCCCCAATCCCTCGCCCCTACCCCCTAACTTCCACTCCGCCCACTCCGCCATGTCCCCGTGGCAAGAACATAACCTGGCCGAAATTACACAGCGCCTCGCCCCGCTGTGTCGCTCTCCACAGGGTATCCTGTTTGAGCGGTCATCTCCCAATAATCACATTGTCGTTCGACATGGACGGGAACAGATTCTGCTGTGCTATCGACACATGGGGCGCCGTATCGAAGAGGTCCAATCTCGGCTTGATCCCACTCATCCGCTCAGGCTGCTCTCCCCATATACCCAGGCGATGATGCTGGCGTTGCTATGGTGTCGGCAGCCACAACGTATTTTGCTTATTGGTCTTGGCGGCGGCCGGCTGCAGCTGGTACTACACCACCTGCTTGAAGACGCACAGCTCGAAAGTGTTGAACTCGATCCGCTTGTTCTTGAAGTCGCCGAGCGCTTCTTTGGCTTCCTGCCTGATGAACGCCAGCGCGTCCGGCTTTCAGACGGGAGGGCGTTTTTGCGTGAGGAGTCGGCTGATGCTCAGTATGATGTGATCTTTCTGGATGCATATCAGGCCGAAGGTGTTCCGTCTCATCTGCTAACGCTTGAATTCTACGCTGAATGTCGTGCACGCCTTTGTCCCAATGGGCTGGTTGTTGCCAATCTGCATTCTTCCACGCCGGTGTATGATGCCTCACGCACGACGTTTGCCGCAGCGTTCAGATATACGACGGCTTTCTCTGTTTCGAGTGGTAACGTCGTTGTTTTTGGGAGCGAAGAGATGCCGCTTCAGCCTAGGACATTCCGGAAGCAGGCTCGTATAGTTGAGAAATTCTACGGCGGCATTCTTCCTTTTTCAACGTGGGCCAAGGATGTGTCTTTACGCGCGCCATATCGCAGCAACGCGCGGATACTCCGGGATAGCGTTTCGGTGTCGGTATGATTTTTTGCTTGCTCTCGGGGTTTGTTTTCGGTTACAACCGTGGAAAGGAAACCTGACCGTCCGATTAGAGCTATCGCATGTCTGTTAAACACCGCCTGTATCTCCGGGTCGGAGATCACGTCAAACATCGCCACTATGGAGAATGGGGAGCGGGTGAAGTCGTTGAGGAAATGACCTCAATCCTGGACGGCGGGACATGCCTGGTGCGCGTAGACTTTGAGGATGGCCAGCAGCGTACGTTTGACAATAATCTGGATAGTCAGTCGTGTTGCTACTTCTTTGGCGTGCGTCGCCATCAGCATCCGCTGTTTGACCCTGACGGCGATCCGGATTTAGTTGTTTCCCCCAAGGGTGAGCCACCTACCAAGCCCGCGGCCCAGCGTCTCCCTTATGGCTAGGCGGTTTCTCCGTTCGGTATAGACGCTTTGTCGTCCCGCGATTCGAGATTTTCGCCTTTGGGCCCGGTCCGACTAATCTGTCTGAGCTCGAGCGTTTTGACTGTGTCCTGATTCACCCATGGTAAACCCATGGCGCAGGGTTTTGCCATGCCTTCTTCTTCAACTTCTTCGTACTGGGGAAATCCGACCTTACTGAAGTTGACCATCATCCGCTTGCCCATATCAACGCTCTCCTATCGGCCCGATTTCAGTGTTTTTTTCTTGCCTGTGGCTATTCTTGGCTGTTCCCTGATGGGGGGTCAAGCCCGCTCCAGCATAGGGAGTGCCCTCTAGTAAAATTATACCTCAATCGGTAGCCTAGAGCACAAATAGCGTGTCCATGTGAGGAATACTGATGAAACCGGTTGCGGAAAACGTGAAGCTAGCCGAGGTTGAACTCGAAGTCCTGAAGTCTTGGGATGACAACGGTATTTTCAAAAAGACGTTGACCAAAACCCAAGCGCAGCAGCCTTTTATTTTCTATGACGGCCCACCATTTGCCACGGGCTTGCCGCATTACGGGCATTTATTGGCTGGGACCATCAAAGATATCATTCCCCGTTTTTGGACCATGCGTGGCCGTTATGTTGAGCGACGGTTCGGCTGGGACTGTCACGGTCTGCCAGTGGAGATGGAAATCGAACAGGCTCTGGGCATAAGCGGAAAAGCGGAAATAGAAAAATTCGGGGTTGCCAACTTTAACGACGAATGCCGCAAAATTGTGCTGCGTTATACCCAGGAGTGGGAAAAAACTGTCCGCCGGATGGGCCGTTGGGTCGATTTTCGGAACGACTACCGCACCATGGATGCCTCCTTTATGGAGACGGTGTGGTGGGTGTTCCAGCAGATGTGGGACAAAGACTTGGTCTATGAAGGATACAAAGTCCTGCCCTTTTCGACCCGGCTGGGGACGGTATTGTCCAATTTCGAAGCCAATCTGAATTATAAAGACGTTCAAGATCCAGCCCTCACGATCCGGTTTGCCGCTGAGGGCGAGGAGAACACCTTTTTCATTGCCTGGACGACAACCCCGTGGACATTGCCGAGTAATCTGGCTTTAGCCGTTGGTTCGGACATCGACTATGTGAAAGTTCGCGATCATGCGGATAAGAGCTGCTACATCCTGGCTGAGGCCCGACTGAAGGTCTATTTCCCCAAAGATGGCACATATACCGTCGAAGCGCGCTATCAAGGTAAAGACCTAGCCGGGCGGTCCTTTGTCCCTCTTTTCCCCTATTTTGCCGAACACAAGCAGGCCGGCGCCTTTCGGGTGATCGAGTCCGCGCACGTCACTACCGAAGACGGTACCGGCATCGTCCATATTGCCCCCGCCTTTGGTGAAGACGATTTTTATGCCTGCCAAAAGGTGGGTATTCCTCTCGTTAATCCGGTTGACGATGACGGACGTTTCACCCAGGCGGTGAGCGATTTTGCGGGCATGCATGTCAAAGAGGCAGACCCTAAAATCATTCAGCATCTGAAACGAGAAAAGCAACTCGTGCATCAGAGCACGATTAATCATAGCTACCCGTTTTGCTGGCGAAGTGACACGCCACTTATCTATAAGGCGGTGGATACGTGGTTTGTGCGGGTTGAAGCGTTTCGTGACCGGTTGGTGAGCAATAACCAGCTGATCGCCTGGGTGCCGGATCATCTGCGTGATGGGCGCTTTGGCAATTGGCTCGAAAATGCGCGCGATTGGGCAATTAGCCGTAATCGGTACTGGGGGACGCCGTTGCCTATTTGGAAAAACGAGGACAGCTCTGAAGTCGTCTGTCTGGGCAGTGTAGATGAAGTAGCTGAGCGCACGGGGACACGGGTCAACGACTTACACCGCGAATTTGTTGACGATCTCACCTTTCCGGACTCGAGCGGCAATGGTGTCATGCGCCGCGTCCCCTTCGTGTTTGATTGCTGGTTTGAGAGCGGGTCGATGCCGTACGCTCAGATTCATTACCCGTTTGAGAACAAAGAGGATTTTTCGCGTGTGTTTCCCGCCGACTTTATCGCCGAAGGGTTGGATATGACACGCGGCTGGTTTTACACCCTGATGGTGGTGGCCTCTGCGCTGTTTGACAAGCCGGCTTTTAAAAACGTCATCGTCAATGGGCTGGTTCTGGCCGAAGACGGCAAAAAGATGAGCAAGCGGCTTAAGAACTATCCCGAGCCTGAGGAGACGATAGCTGAGCATGGGGCTGACGCCCTGCGTCTCTACCTCATTAACTCGCCGCTAGTGCGGGCAGAGGAGCTGCGCTTCAGCGAGCGAGGCGTGCGCGACACTGTGCGACGTTTACTCCTACCGTGGTGGAACGCATATAAATTCTTTGTCACGTATGCCCTAGTTGATAACTGGCGTCCGTCCCAAACGCCGAATGGCGATTCGCCCAATATCTTAGATCGCTGGATACTCTCGCGGAAACAAACGCTTATCCGCCGAGTGAGTGCTGAGATGGAAGAGTATCGGTTATACAATGTCGTTCCCGCGCTGCTCGACTTTCTGAACGAGTTAACGAATTGGTATGTGCGGCTCAACCGGCGCCGTTTCTGGAGTGGAGACAACGCGGCAGACAAACAGTTTGCCTATCGGGCCCTGTACGATGTACTGCTGGCCTTTGCCAAACTGATGGCTCCGTTTACGCCATTTTTGGCTGATGCCATTTACTGCAACCTTGTCACGCTGCAAGAAACGGGGGCCGAAGACAGCGTCCATCTAGAGTCCTTCCCCGACTATGATGAAAGTCAGGTTGACGCTCAGCTCGAAGATGCGGTGACGCGGATGCAACGCGTGATTCTGCTCGGTCGGAGTCTGCGCAACGAGCGCAAAGTCAAAGTGCGTATCCCCCTCCAAACCCTGACTATTCTTCATCGCCAGCAGCCGATCCTGGATGAATTACGTCCTTTGGCGGGCTATATTGGGGAAGAGTTAAATGTCAAAGAAATTGTCTACAGTACGGCCGAAGATGAAAAAATAACTCTGAGTGCAAAGCCCAACGCCCAGCTGCTAGGCCCGCGCTTTGGGAAGACGTTCGGGCAGGTGCGCAAACGGATTGCCGATCTTGCCGCAGACCAGATGCTGGCGATCGAGGCCGGCGATTCGATTCAATTGGACGGCGAGACGTTCCAGCCCAATGAGATTCAGATCCTGCGTGCAGCACGAGAAGGAGCGCAAGATGGACAAAATGGGCATGATATACAAGATGTCCGTTCGGATCGGTTTATCTCGATCGATTTTCCATGTGAGTTGAACGACGCCCTGATTGCCGAAGGACTCGCCCGCGAGGTCGTGCATCATATCCAACAGCTGCGCAAGGAAGCTGGTTACCATGTTGAGGATCGCATTGCCGTGACCTATGAAGCAGACGGCCGCCTGCTCGATGCGATCGCACAGCACAAGACGTATATCCAGCAAGAGACCCTGGCGCGCGTACTTGATCAAACGCAGCCCAGCGGAGACAAAGTGGACAGTGTGAAGATTGATGGAGCAGCGCTCACCGTCGGAGTGCAGCGCGAGAGTGTGTGAGTGCTTATGCGCAAGAAGATTCGCCTTGTCCTCTTGATTGTGGGCGTTATTTTGCTCCTTGATCAAGCAAGCAAAGCTCTCGTCGTACACCATATGACGCTGTATCAATCCGAGCCCGTTGTCGCGTCCTTTTTTCATCTTACCTATGTCCGCAATACTGGCGCGGCGTTCGGATTCTTGGCCCAAACGCCGGCCTGGTTTCGACAGCCATTCTTTTTGGGTACGACAGTGATTGCCGTTTTTGCCCTTGGCATATTTTTACGTAATGCAGACGAAACCGACCGTATGACCAATATCGCGGTCGCGACAATCTTGGGGGGAGCGCTTGGAAATATGATAGACCGTATCCAAGATGGCTCTGTCATAGACTTCCTTGATTTTCATTGGCATGGTTATCATTGGCCGGCGTTTAATGTGGCTGACATGTGTATTACGTTGGGCGTTATTGGGCTGCTGCTTGTGTCGTTTCGCAACCAGCGTGTCGTTCCGAATGACGAAACCGTTCCTTGATATTGACCCGGTAGAAGGTGCCGATTACAGTGAGACAGCTGATTGCCCGCTCAGACCGTACGAGCGGGCCTTACCCGGATTCTTTTTTTTAGGAGGTGCTGGATGACAGTGAAGACAGGAACACAATGGAGCAGTCTGTTGGTCATTGCGGTGTTTGTCCTGAGTGCCTGCTCTCAGCCACTCTCAACGCGAGAGAAGGGTACCTTAGCTGGGGCAGGCCTGGGTGCGGCAACCGGTGCGATTATTGGGGCAGTGGTCGGCAGCCCTGGGGCGGGTGCGGCCATTGGCGGCGCCCTTGGCGGTGTGACCGGTGCGGTGGTAAGCGATAAGATGCAAAGCCAAGAAACGCAACAGACTGAGCAGCAGCGACAGCTTGAACAGCAACAACGTGAGATCGAGCAACAACGTCGAGAGCTCGAAGATCTCAAACGACAACAAGAATACTAGACACGAGAAAGCACAGACTATGAAAAAGGCAGTTCTGCATGTGTGTGTTTTAATGCTCGTCCTCGCGGTTGGCTGCTCACAGCCTTTATCGACGCGAGAGAAGGGGACATTAGCTGGGGCAGGCCTGGGCGCGGCAGCCGGCGCGATCATTGGGGCGGCGCTCGGCAGCCCTGGGGCGGGTGCGGCTATTGGCGGCGCCCTGGGCGGCGTGACTGGTGCGGTGGTGGGTGACCGGTTTCAAAAACGGGATAATGAAATCGCAGGCAATGAGCAACAGATTGAACAGCGACGACAAGAAATCTCCCGCAACCGTCGACTCCTCGAAGAGCTGAAAAAACGGAATCTTGAGGCGCGCGAGACAGAGCGTGGAGTGGTGGTGAATCTGCCCGATGTCTTGTTCGAATTCGGCCAGTCCAATCTAACGAATGATGCGCGTACCCACGTCCGGAGCATTGCCGAGGTACTAAATAATCAGGCCAAGGGACGCCGCATATCGGTTGAGGGTCATACCGATGCTATTGGGGGCGATGAGGCGAACCAACGGCTGTCGCAACGACGTGCCGACGGCGTCGCGAGTACGTTAGCCGCAGCTGGTGTGGACCAGGGACGTATTGCCACAACCGGCTATGGTGAGCGTTATCCGGTCGCACCGAATACAAATCCGGACGGGTCGGATAACTCATCCGGGCGGGCCAAGAATCGCCGTGTTGAAGTCGTAATCGAGAACTAGCGAAGAGTTTCTCGCTTTCAGCAGGTCTTGCAGATTTTGGATGAGGGGCGTATCACACGGCGGGCGAGAGATGAAAGAGGTGCTTCACGGCGCTTAGAATGAAATCTACAACACTTCCGCTTCGAACATCGAAGCGGGCTCACCATCAGAGTCTGCAGACTCCGCTGCCGTGGCCTCATCCTCTCCGTTCCCCTCTTCCTCTTCCGGCTGTTCCCAAAAATCCGTGGGCTTTTTATTAAGCTGAGAGAAAACATAGTCACGCAGGGTGAAGACCGTCTTTCCCCCTTCTTGCATGGCAA
>Ga0310122_10000947_pt1 | contig 18532 bp, 20 predicted proteins | sample CB6_Bottom_1051__FD_203503 | JGI IMG/M metagenome (GOLD analysis project Ga0310122, IMG submission 203503) | Marine microbial communities from Western Arctic Ocean, Canada - CB6_Bottom_1051 | ecosystem: Environmental > Aquatic > Marine > Oceanic | place: Canada: Western Arctic Ocean | collected...
GCCAGTCCCTCTTTCAGGTTTGCCTGCTCCTGGCGGAATAGTTGGAGAATCTTGTTTTGCTGGTGAATCTCATCCAAAACCTGGTTTTTAACTTCCGCTTCCAAATCGGCCAATTTGGAATTGGTTCTGCCAATACTAATTAGTATTTCCTGCTTATTCTGATCAATGGTTCCCAGTAACTGTGGAAGAATTTGTTTAATCTCTTCTATCTGGCGCAACAGGTCCTCCTGTTGTCCTTGCAGACTCTTAATCTGAGTATTTTTTAAATTCTCCAGATGAGTGTTGAACTTTTTTAGTTCAAAGGCGACTTTTTTTAAATCATCATCTGAGATATCCCAAACCACAGCAAACGCATGGATAGGGAAAAGGAAAATTAAGAATACTAAAAAAGAAAGGGTACAAGTGGATTTCACCTTCATGGATTCCGCTCTTTCGTTAAAAATTTAGCTACCAAAGTTAATGGTTTCCATTATTGCATGGTCGCAAAAAAACAAACCGCGCTGGGGACAAATCCCCAGCGCGGCTTTATTATATACGATTCCATCCGGAATCGTTAAAAACGAGGAACCGGAATCGTTAAAAACGAGGAACCGGAATCGTTAAAAACGAGGAAACGGTTATTTTGAAACCATGAAATGCGCTCGCCGGTTTTCATACCAGCAGGTTTCGTTGCTGTCAAAACAGAAAGGTTTTTCTTCGCCCAAACTAATGACATGAACCCTTCTGGAATCCACCCCTTGAGACACCAAGTATTTCTTGGTGGAATAGGCGCGGCGCTCACCCAGAGCAATGTTGTAATTGTTGGTGCCTCTCTCATCACAGTGGCCCTGCACCTCTATTTGCAGGCTGAGATTGTGTTTGAGATAATCAGCATTCCTCTCAAGGATCGCCCTGGAATTATTGTCCAGATCATACTGATCAAATTTAAAATGAATGTCCTTCAAGTCAGACGATGATTGGAAAGACTGCAATCGAGACTCTTGAATTCCCATGTCCATGGATCCTGAGGAATCGGGATTCAACGGGCCCTGTCCGCTAGAATCAAACGGGTTAGCATCAAAAGAACCGGTTGAACCATTACCGATATTCGCTTGACTATCAGTAGAAAAACCACCTGAAGAGAATCCCTGTTCTAGAATAGGTTCTTCACTGAAGAAACCGGAATCTCCAGATCCACCTGAACCGGCAAAGTCATTCTCTGACGATCCAGAAGAGGCTGTAAGCTCCGTCCCCTCAATGACTCCTGCTGAAGTTTCGATCTCAGGTGGCATAAGCTTTTTCGAGCAAGCCGTTGTTAAAAATACACAAAATGTTGCGGTGATGATCACCTTCCAATTTATAGTTTTCATAATAAATCCTCGTCTCATAATTTTTCCCTATATTTATTAAACAAAATAGCACCTTCTGCAAACCAAGTTGAACTAAGTTTCAGAATCCATTGCTCTTAAAGTTATATCCTGTAAAAACATCATCCTATAATTATATAAAAATTACAACAAAAATAGTGAAATTTTTATAATTTACTTGTACCTACCGATATTCCAAACGTTTTGTTTTTAAAGACAAAACCAATAAAAAGGGGGTATTAAATATGCTAAAGGAAATGGGATTCGACCACAACCCCTAATTCACTTTTTTTTGTCTGGGGATTGAGCTTAGTGCTTGAAATAAGGGGACCATGCGGGGCTATGCCCCCTGCCGGAGAAAGTCAACTGCCGTGTCTCCTCACTCCCCACTCTCTGGATGAAAATATTGAATCGATTATTTGTCCTCTTTCGAAAAATGATGAATCGGCCATCGGGAGACCAACTGGGTTGTTCACAACTTCCAGAGCCCGTGGTTATCACTTGGCTTTTATGTGTGTTTAGATTGTATATTCTGATTTGAAACCTTTTCCCCACTCTCGATGTGTAGGCAATTTGGTCTCCATTAGGGGACCAGGCCGGGTTATCGTTATAAGAAGAACCGAAAGAGATACGACTTACCTTGGACTGGTCGCCTTTAGAGGAGTCCATGATATAAATTTGAGGGGCTCCGGTTCCTGAGCGGTCGGAAGTGAAGGCTATTTTTTTCCCATCCGGAGACCATGTGGGGGACGTATCGATATTGAAATGGTGGGTTAAGCGTTCCAGTTTGCGATCTTTATTCAAAATATAAACCTCGGAATTTTGATCCCTGCTTAACACCAGTGCAATCTTCTGCATGTCTGGAGACCAGGCTGGCGCAGCGTTCAAGCCAGGAAGACGGTGTAGGGTCTGCCGCTTTGCCCCAGTGGTATTAATCATGATCAAATCTGGATTACGCGCCGCGTACGAGGTATAAATAATCCAGTTTCCATCTGGAGACCAAGCCGGGCTGAGGTTGACCGAATGATCATTCGTCAACCGCCTCAGATTGTATCCGTCAAAATCAATGAGATAAATCTCCTTGCTACCATTTTCCTGATTTAAGAAAGCTATCTGAGTTTCTGCGATGCCGAGTTTTCCCGTCAACTGCATCACCACTTCATCGGCAAATCGGTGAACGACTTTTCGAAGCAGGTCACGCGAAGCTCTATAACGTTTGCCGAGCAGGAACCGTTTATTCACTGCATCATAGAGTCGAAAAGTAAAAACCTGACCGTTCCCATTTTTCAACATGCCGTATTCGGTTTTAATGAGCCACTGGGCTCCTACCTGGCGCCAGCCTCTGTAGTCCACCTTAGAGGTTGAGCGTTCCATTTTTTCCAGTTCCTCAAACACCGGCTTTTGAAGGAATGAAAACCATTCGGAAAGGATCAAGTCCTTTTCCAGAATTTTTTTGGCTTCTTTTCCAATTCCCATAAAATCCGCTATAGAATCTTTCAAAACAAAATCTGTAACCGCTATGGTAACTTTTTTCTGCGTCTGGCGTTCCAGATCAATGCGGATTCGAGGCTCCGCAAAACCGGTCTGGGCCTGCAACAACACCAGAACCGTTAAAGCCAGGAGGATATAAAAACCGGATTTATTCGTCTTTAGGAACATATTTGAAATATATATTTACATGAAGGTTAGAAATCTTTAATTTCTTGGGAAATTCAGGGAAAGGCACCGAATCCAGAACCGCCCGAACAGCCAGAGTATCCAAGGCCTCTACTCCTGAACTTTTTTTGATAAAAGGTTTGTCGATATTTCCACGGGGGAAAATATAAAAGGCGACGACGGTTTCCTGATTATGTTCTTCGGCTAAAGGCTCCCGCCAGTTTTTATAAATTTTTTCCTGAATCAGGCCCACATATAACGATCGAACATCCGCACCCGGGGTTCCTCCTTTTTTCGCGAACACATAGGAGTTCCCTGTCCCCAATTCAGTTGTAGCCTGAGAAGCCTTGGACAAGGTGCGCAATTTGCTTTGAAAGCTGGAAGAATCGAGTCGGGCACGGGAAACTTCCACTTTTACCGGTTCTGATTCGACCGAAAAAGAGTCAAGTTTCTCCAAAATGGAATCGTAGAATTCATCACTTTTTTGCGGGCTTTCCGCGGTCTCGGGTGTTTCCTTTCCCATATCGGGTAAAAGCATAGGAGATACATCCATTTTGGCCAACTGTTCCAACTCCTTCAACAAATCCATTTCAGGAGTTTTGGGTTTTTTGGGCTTATTATTGTCAGAGACGGGTTCTTGTTGTTTCTCCTGAGAAGCTTCATTCCGAGGTGTCTCGGGAAGACTTTCTTTCATTTTAAGCTTTTCAAAATCCTCCAGAATATCTTCATGCAGGGGAACAGGGGCAACGGCCTTTTTATCTTCGATCTTTTTATTTTTTAAGGTTTCCAATTCCCGGAAAGTTTTTTCGGAAATGGGTTTCTGCTTAATCGATTTAGCAGGCACAGGTTTAATCTTTGGTTTTTCTAACCGTGCCAACTGATCAAGCTCTTCCACCAATTTTTTCCCCGGCGGGATCGTGAGAGCCATTCTCCCTTCAAGCTTATTCAAATCTTCCAGAATTCCATTGGACTTTGGCGTTTTGACCGTTGGAACCTTTTTCACTTCAGCGGGCTTGGAAGCCGTGGTTTCCTTTAATTTCGCCGATTTCTTTAGCGCTGTTTTTTTTTCAACACCCTTTTTCCTTGCCTTGGAATTTCTGGCTCTTGCCAGGGATTCGGAGCGTTTTTGCGCAGCCGATTTGAACCCTGTCGGTTCGCTGACCAAGCTTACCATAAATGCCGGGACAACCGTAATCTCTGGAATAGTGGGTTTTGGAAGAAACAAGACAACTGTCAATATCAGAAGATGCCAGAAAACAGAAAACACCAGCATCTGATTAAAATCAAAGGACTGAGGAAACCGGACTTTCATGACTCTTAAGGTTCTGTCACCATCCCAATATTTTGCACTCCAGCCTGCTTCACAGTGGATAATACATGCATGACGAAACCATAGTCCAGCGTCTTGTCCGCTCGCAGATAAACTCCCCCTTCTTTATGGGCTTGGATATACTGCTCCACATTACGGGTTAAGCCCATCAGGTTCGCCTGTTCCTCCTGCTTCCAGAATATTTTTTTGTTGCTCTTTAAAGTGATAGTTGGAATTTCTTTGATGGGAATAGGGGCGATCGATGCTTTAGGAAGTTGGACCTCCATGCCGTGTTGCATGAGTGGCGCTGTGATCATGAAAATAACCAGCAATACCAGCATGACATCCACAAAGGGCGTCACGTTAATTTCTGCCAGATACGGTCTTCGGTGCTTTCTCATAAGCGATTTAATTTCAAAAACCGCGGGAAGGACTGCTTAACAAGTCACAAAAGATCGAATGATCTTTCCTCCACCGGTTCCCGCACAAAGTTTTTTTCCGCCATGTAAATAAAATCCTGCGAAAAATCATCCATAGCAGATGTAAAGATTACAATTTTATTATTGAAGTAATTGAAGAATATGACCGCTGGGATTGCCGTCACCAGCCCTGCGGCAGTTGCGATGAGCGCCTCCGCGATTCCAGGTGCCACACCTCCTATACTGGCTGTACCCTGCAACCCAATGGACCGGAAAGAATGCATGATTCCCCAAACAGTCCCAAACAACCCAATAAAGGGAGTCGTACTTCCCGTTGTAGCCAGAAACTCAAGTCGGTGCGACAGGCGTCTCACTTCCCGGTTGGTGGCTTTATTAAGGGCAAGGCTAATGCCTTTCAAGTCCCTGGGGGTTACCAACTCGCCTCCGGTTAATGGAGATTCCCCACGTTTTTTACGCTCTCCCTTGGCCATCTCCTGAAAAATATAAAGTTCACGATAACCGGTCAGGAATATCCGGGCCAATGGGCTAACCCGCAACTCTTTCGCAAAGTTATAAATATGCGTCAGGTTTTCTGTCTTCGAGAAAGTTTCCAGAAATCGATTATCTTCATTTTTCGCCATTCGATAGGTTCTGAACTTGTTAATAATGATAGCCCATGACACGATGGAAAAGATCAGGAGTAAAATTAGGACGCCTTTGGCCATCAAACTCGATTGCATGACCAATTCAACAACACTTAAGGGGCTATCAGAAATTACATTTTGCACACGGAACCTGTTCGCAGGAAAATGAGGCCCAAAGGCAGGACGCCAAAAGGTAAAATTTTATTTTCTTCTAAATAAATTAACGGTTTACTTTAATTAAATCCTCGGTTTAAGTCAAATTTTATTGAACAGGAAAAACAAGGGAATATGTAATCGCGGCAAATTCAAACAGGTTGCAGGCGCAACATTTATTCTCCGGATTTCAGAATCATTTCTTCGCCCGCTCCAAATACTCTCCCGATGAGGTAGAAATGCTTACCCATTCACCTGTTTGGATAAACTGTGGCACCGTGACAACAAAACCGGTTTCAAGCGTTGCGGGTTTTCCTGATCCGGAAGCAGTAGCTCCTTTCAGAGGCGGTTCGGTATCGGTTACTTTGAGATCCACGGTCTCGGGGAAAGACACTCCGATGGGGCTATCGTCACAAAATTCGATCGTTACCCGGGCATTGGACAAAAGGAACTTTTTGCCATCACCCATGACTTTTTCATCGAGGAACATCTGCTCATAAGTTTCGCAGTTCATAAAACAAAGGCCCGAAGGGTCATCATATAAATACTCCATCTCTACCTGCTCCATTTCGGCGCGTTCAATCGATTCATCTGCGCGGAACTTAATTTCTGTTTGCGTTCCATCCTTCAATTTTCTAAGCTTGGCCTGCATGAAGGCTCTTCCTTTTCCTGGAGTGCGATGTTCGGCCGACATAACACGATATAAATCACCCTTAACCTTGATCACATGACCGGGACGAAGCCCGTTACCATTAACAAAAGCAACCATTCGACAATTTCCCTAAATTTATTGATTTGTTGAAGCAGGATAAAACGAGTTATTCACCCTTTGGATCAAACGATTATCATGGAGCAGATGGCAAGAATCAAGAAAAATCCTGATTACAACTGGAAAGCCCAGGAGAATTGAGGAGATGAAATGTCCTCTATGTAGTTTTTCAGCCCGTTACCTGACCTCCGGAGAAAACCGGGAATACTGGCTCTGCTCACGGTGCTTGGCAATATCCGTTCCAACTAGATTCCATATACCCCAGAACGAAGAGGTCAAACGCTATCTGGAACACGAAAACAGCCTTGAGAATGAAGGTTATGTCCAGATGTTTCAGAAAAAGATTTCCATTCTTCAAGCACACGAAATTAAATCGGCGCTGGATTATGGCTGCGGCTATGAACCCGTTCTAAAAACCCTGCTGGAAAGACAGGGAATCAAGACTGACGGATATGATCCTAACTTTTTTCCTGACATCAATTTGGATAAGCGTTATGACCTTGTCATCTCCACGGAAACCTTTGAGCATTTCAGAAACCCGGCCCAGGAAATCCCGCGCATTGCTGACCGGGTGGCTCCAGGAGGAGTTCTCGCGATCATGACCCGGTTTTACCCTGCCAAAGACAAGAGACTCATGCCAGATGAATTCGTAAACTGGTTTTACAAACGCGACCCAACCCATATTATTTTTTACTGTGCCGAGACCTTCCAGTGGCTAGCGGAAAACATCGGGTTCAAATTGGTTTTTAACAACGAGTATGATTTTGTGGTATTAAGAAAGCCTCGGCCAGCGGCCGGTGGCAACTAGCCCCTTAGCAGGGGAGGCAGATAGCAATGGCTAATTGAGCCGAGACAACTTTTTATATAGAGAGGTATTATGGCAGGAGAATATATTTTCACCATGCAGGACCTGATCAAACGTTATGGACGTAATGAGGTGCTGAGTGGAATCAACCTATGTTTTTATCATGGCGCGAAAATTGGGATCGTTGGAGAAAACGGATCAGGAAAATCCACCCTTCTTAAAATTTTGGCTGGAGAAGACCATGAATTTGAAGGACGCGCCACACCTTTAAAGGGAACCACAATTGGGTTCCTGCCCCAGGAACCGGCTTTAGACAACGAGCATACCGTCCGGGAAAATGTAGAACAGGCTTTTGCGGACATTAAAAAAATGATTGAAGAATTCAACGAAGTCAGCGCGAAAATGGCTGAACCCATGTCGGATGAGGAAATGGAAAAAGCCATGGAAAAAATGGGCCGGCTTCAGGATCAAATTGATGCTTCCGATGGATGGGAGCTGGATCGGCAGGTGGAAGTGGCGATGGATGCCCTCGTGCTTCCCGCCGATGACCAGAAAGCGGGCACTCTTTCCGGAGGTGAAGCCAGGCGGGTGGCCCTTTGCAAACTGCTCCTGCAAAAACCCGATATGATTCTTCTTGACGAACCCACCAACCATCTTGATGCCGAAACCGTGCAATGGCTGGAAGACACGCTCTCTAATTATCCCGGCAACATTATCGTTTCCACCCATGACCGGTATTTCCTCGACAACATCACTAAATGGATCCTTGAGCTGGAAAATGGCAAAGGCAAACCGTTTGAAGGCAACTACAGTTCCTGGCTGGAACAAAAGGCCGAAATCCTAAGAAGAAGGGAAAAATCCGCTTCGACCCTACAAAAACGTCTGGAAAAGGAATTGCAGTGGTTGAGGGAAACTCCCGGTGCACGACGAAAACACAATAAGGGCAGAATCAACGAATACGAAAAACTTTCCGCGCGCAAAATAGACATGCAAGACAACTCACTTGAAATCCAGATCGCTCCCGGCCCCCAACTGGGCGAACAGGTTATTGAGGCTGACTCCCTTAGCAAGGGCTATCAGGAGGGAGAGCCCATCATCAAGGATCTCACTTTTTCTGTGCCGCGTGGGGCGGTAGTCGGGTTGATCGGCCCCAATGGTGCCGGTAAAACTACCTTATTTCGTATGATTGCCAATGAAGAACAACCCGATTCCGGTACCCTCAAGCTGGGTTCCACCGTAAAACTTTCCTACGTTGACCAGGACCGTCACGATTTGATCGCGGAAAACTCCGTGTTCGAGGAAATCACCGGCGGTACCGAGCATATAGAAATCGCGGGAAAGACGATCAATTCCAGAGCCTATGTCGGACGGTTCAATTTCAAAGGTCCAGATCAACAAAAAAAGGTGGGTGAACTTTCCGGTGGAGAACGCAACCGGGTTCACTTGGCAAAATTGCTCAGAAGGGGTGGCAACGTCCTGCTTCTGGACGAGCCCACCAACGATTTGGATGTGACCACCCTGCGCAATCTCGAAAACGCCATTCTCGATTTCAGCGGGTGCGTCCTGGTTATCAGCCATGACCGATTTTTCCTGGATCGCATCTGTACCCACCTTCTGGTTTTTGAAGGAAACAGCAAAGTAAGATGGTTCGAGGGGAACTTTGAAGAATATCAGGAAAAACGCAAACAGGAGTTGGGAGGAAAAGAAGAAAATCGCCGGTCCAAATATAAAAAACTAACGATCCACTAACCAACCAGCGGCCACTAGGCGCCGGTCAACGGCCGGTGGTAGCGAGCAATTACTTTCCCCTTTAAGGGGACTTGCCAGCGCTGACTAGCAGGTAGCTTTGGTGGCTCAACGAGCCTTGAAGTAAGTTGGACCCCTCCTTCATCACCTTAATTGCATCTTCTCCATTTGAGGCTTCGATTAAATCGTACTTATCAGAATCTAAATGAAGCTTAATCACTTCCCTTACATCTTCTTCATCGTCAATAATTAGAATCTTACCTTTAGTGCTGCCAGCTTTTCCAAATACAGACATAGAAAACCCCTCCTCTAAGAAGTTAGAAACAAAGTGAACTGCTTGGAAAAAATCGCAAGTTTATTTTTTTCAAAACAAATGACCTCAACCACTAACCTTAGGGAATATAATTCCAGAATATGGATCTCGCCATAGTTTCCAAAATAAAAAAGTTCTTATTTAAAGTTACCAGACGCCGATTGTAAGGCAGGGAATCAACGATAAGCCCTTGAATTTGAAGAAGGAAATGGGGGTGTGAGGGTTTGGGGAAAAGACATTCTGCTATAGGTGGGACACAAAACCCTGTTCTCTTATTTGCCTTTAAAGGTGGAACGGACATAAGCGATGACATCCGCCAGACTTTGAGGAGGTAAAGTCATACCCCAGTCTGGCATATTGGGGGATTTGCCAACGCTCTTTCCACCGTAATAAATCAGGTTATACAAATAATCCGCAGGGTAATCAGAAAGCAGCAGGTCCGCATGGACTGCTGGTTTTGGGTCGAGCCCTTTAGCTCCCGGCCCAGCCCCCTTACCCTGAAGCCCATGGCACTGCACACAGTATTCTTTATAAACTTTAACTCCGCGTCCTGCATCCGCTTTTTTGAAGATCTCTGAATTCCACGGTTTATAGAATTTAAAATCCTTCACGCCAAGAGTCATCAAATAACCAATAATATGGCGTGCTTTGCGCAGGCTGATATCAGCCAGGTATTCGCCGCTGTGCGGAGTGAAATCCTGAGGATTTTCCGCGAACCGGCTCCACCAGTCCAACGTGTATCGGTTGCCCGCATCATAAAGGTTCACGCTGATCGGGCCGCCTATTTTATTTCCCTCTTTGTCCTTAATCTGGTGGCAACCCAGGCACGAATATTCACGAAAAATATTAGCCCCCAAATTCGCCTCCATTTCCGTAAAGGTTGACATGTCGACAAAACTTCTTTTAACCCGGGGATCAAGGTAGGTCTTTTCCATATATTCTGCAATCACGGTGGCTTCTTCACGCGTCAAAATCATATGCTTCCCGGAAAAGTGGGATTTATCCCAGCGATAACTATTGGGATAGAGATTGTCCTCCTGACCCATCAACCAACGGATCAACCAGGGGTGCTGGTATTTCACGCCGCTCCACATTAAATCGGGCGCTTTCAGATCAAACTTTGATCTCGGTTTGCCTTCAAACCGATGGCAGTTTTTGCATTGGCTACCAATTATTTTTTCAGCGAATCCATCATCCCCTGCCCACAACCCAGAAGGTACAATTAAAATGAATAATAAAATCGCGAAAAATCTGACCGATAATCCCCACATAGCTTTTTTCCCATCACATCAAAAAGGTTTGTAATCTTCAGGTTCTCAGGAACTTTTTTATGAACAAAATCAACTGCCAGATTTCTTCGGGTTGCATAGTGGATTTATGCGCCGGCATACCCGTACCGCGGGATCCGTTTTTGATTGTCCAGAACAATTGGCAGTCCGGTAGATCCCTCATTACTTCTGCACAGGTAAAGTTTCTCGGAGGCGGGTCCAGCCTTCTTGCCAGACTACCATTACCATTGCCATTGGCCCCATGGCATAGCTTGCAGGCTGTAGGTTTAGCATCCTGGTTATAAAGTCGTTTCCCTTTTGCCAGGTTCTCCGGGGTGGGTGGAATAGGATTTTTCTTTTTTAAGTATCGGCCCGGGGCTTTTCGGGTTTTGCGGTTTTGTGGACAGATTCCAGAAACCCGCATTATCTGAAGCGCTCCAGGAAAATCCAGACCTTGAACCTGCGGAACAAAAGGCAGAGCAGGCTCGGCCACAACTTCTTTCACTTCGCCGAGCAAAAATACTGCAAAGGCCAGAAGCAAAATATGGGTCATCGTTTCACCTGCGCCTGGGTTGAGGGAACTGGCGTAAATAATGAACGATCTGCCAGATTTCCCGGTCCTTAAGATCTTTAAAGGCCGGCATGCCTGTTCCCTGGGAACCATTGCGAATAATCCAGAACAACTGGCCATCGGAAATTTCTTTCATCGTTTCTTCACAAGTAAAATTCCGCGGTGAGGGATTCAGTCCCTGTGCCATCAGTCCCAATCCATTTCCATTTACGCCATGGCAAATTTTGCAGGCCGCTGGTTGCACATCCACCTGGAATAAAGATTCACCCGAATACAAGACTTCCCGACTGGGTTCCAGAGGGTTGGTCTGGTTGCGGATATCATCGGGAGCCTGAACCGTAACCCGACCCTGCGGACAAATGCCCTCTCCTGCAAAGCCTTGTCCATGATGCCCTTGATGGTGACGCAAATTATACCGTCGCCCATGGCCCAAAGGCGGTCCCGCCCATACCTCGGCGACCATCCCGAACAGTAATAGGATCACCCCGATGATCCCCCAGTTTTTCCTATTCCTGGTGAAACCCTGCATCATAATTGAAAGTTATTACCAGTCGGCCCCACGCCGAGTGGATTGGTTAATTGCTTTGCAAAAACGTCCGAATGAAATGGATCACACTCCAGCCTTCTTCCTCACTGATGACTTTTCCCACACGAACCGGCATCTCCGTTCCGGGGCTCCCGTTCCTCAATACCCACATGAACTCGCCATCCGTGCGGATCTCCTGCCATTTTGGATCGGTAAAATCTCTTGGCGAGTGGCCGGGAAGTTCAACCCCTTTCCCGTTGTAGCTGTGGCAGGTGACACACAGGCCTTTGCCGAAATAAATTTTTCGTCCTGCTTCTATCCTTTCAGGGGTCGCGGGGTAGGGATTATCCATATCCTGAAGTTCTTCTAATAGTTCAGAAGGAACCCTCGGCTCATAGATATCAAGGTGAAACGCGCCTGCCACTCCCCCCAAATCAAGCAAAAGAGCAAAGGCTCCAATTATGGTTAAATTAATAGCTCGCATCGTATTGATACATTATCAGGGGAAATATTAGAATTGGGCAAGGGCTCTTTCAGCCGAGACAACTTTTTACTCGCCACCCACTCCCGTGGGAGGGAATTGGGCAAGAACTTTTCAAGCCGCCAATACTCTTTGTTCGCCTAATCAAGCTATTGCAAATTGAGTCCAGCGTCACGCTGGCCGGACCGGACCAGTCTTAGGAAGGCGTCCGTACCCGATATTTTATCCTGATAAGCCTGACCGCCCTCATCTTTGAAGGAAACCGTTATGGCTTTATTGCGTTTTTCTTCGCTGGTCCAGGTTCCCCAACCCGCGCCTTCAGGAAACATGCTGTCGATAAAAATTTTATCGCCATCCTTATCCACGTTACGCTTGCGCCGGTCATATAAGGTTGCGGCTTCTTCTGGAGTGGGCAGACGCCAGTCATCGTAACCGGCATAATTTTTATTGCTCATGCGCTGGGCATACTCGTTTGCCGTATACCAGTTGACCCATTTGGCTTCCATTTGCCAGTAGTCCCGGGTCATCCAGAGCAAACCGTTTTTTCGGTCAAGGGTGGTACCATCCTCATAATTGGCAAAACGTTTATCGGCGGATTCGGCTATCAGTTTTTTGTCCGCCCAAACACTTGTAGAAAAGAGCAGAACCAGAAAAAAAATGCCAACTCCTATTCTTGTGGTATTGCGTGATTCAGCAAACATAAACCCACTCCATAATCAGGGAAGTCTTTCACATATTAATATCATGGACATCACCAATTCTACCTGCTCGCCAAACCCAAGTAAACGGGGAAATCCCCTTGAACCCGTTTTCGGCTTCCGGTAAACTGGATTGACAATTTATTCAAGGTTCTCCTTATGAAACCTTTTTGCGATCATAAACGTATTGTAACTTTAACCGCGCTGTTCCTTTTAGTTTCCAGTTGGTCGGTATTTGCCCACCCCAAAGACAAAGACCGATGGGATAATAAATATAGTATTGAGGGTTATCTATTTGGAGAAAAACCCGTTCCGTTCCTGGTGGAAAATGTTCACCTGCTCCCGAAAGGCAAAGTTCTGGATATCGCTATGGGGGAAGGGAGAAATGGAGTTTATCTCGCCACGCAGGGATTCGAGGTCGTCGGCCTGGATATTTCCGCAAAGGGTCTCATGAAAGCCCATAGACTGGCGGAAAAAAACAACGTCACTATTGAGACACGCGTGGTCGATCTCGAAAGTTTTACACTGGAAACCAACACCTATGACGTGATCCTTTGCACCTATTATATGCAAAGGGATCTTTTCAAACAGTTCCAGTCTGCTCTGAAACCCGGCGGCATGATCGTTGTTGAGACTTATAATGTCGACTACCTGAAATACGCCCGGTTCAGCCGAAAATGGGCGCTCGACACCAACGAACTGCTTGATATTTTCAAGGACATGCGAGTCATCCGTTATCAGGATTATGATGACGGCAGAGAAGCCTATTCCAGTATCATCGCGCTGAAACCCTGACCGCTCCTTTAGTGAATCCAGTCGAACGATTATTCATTGCCCTGGCCAACCTGTTTCCCGTCTGGGTACTGACCGGTGCCGGGCTGGCCCTCTGGAAACCGGAAACAGCCACCTGGTTTCAACCCAACTGGATTCCGTATTTTCTCGGTCTCATCATGTTGAGCATGGGACTGACCCTGAGCTTAGAAGATTTTTCCCGCGTCCTCAAGATGCCAAAATCCATTTTGCTCGGCGTTGGCCTGCAATACACCATCATGCCGGGACTGGGCTATGCGCTGGCCCTGGCTTTCAACCTTCCCATCGATTTTGTTATCGGACTCGTCCTGGTCGCCTGTTGTCCGGGTGGAACCGCATCAAATGTTGTCTGTTTCATTGCCAGAACCCATGTCGCTCTTTCGGTCAGCCTGACTACCTGCTCGACCCTTCTGGCCGTTCTCCTCACTCCCTTTCTGACCACATGGTGGGTGGAGTCCATCTCCCTGGAACTAACCGGTTTAAAGGTCGAGGTGGATACCCTGGGACTTTTACTCAAAACCCTCAAGGTTGTTATCCTCCCCGTTTTAATCGGGATTTTCCTGAACCACTATTTCCACCGCTGGGTTAAGAAAGTGGAAGCCTACACCCCCTTTATCGCCGTGCTTTCTATTGTATTTATTGTAGACTTTATACTGGCTGATAAAAAATCCGCCATCCTGGAAATCGGTGCCTCATTGATAGTTGCCGTGATATTGCTTCATCTGTTGGGATTTATATTGGGCTATGTGTTGTCCCGCCTGTTGCGGTTTGCCGAGAGGGACGCTCAAACCTTGTCAATTGAGGTAGGGATGCAAAACTCCGGTCTGGCGACCGAATTGGCAAGGACCAATTTTTCCACATACGGTTTGGCCACGGTACCCGGGGCGATATCTGCCCTCACCCATTGCATACTAGGAAGTATCGCCGCCGGCCTGTGCCGGTGGCGCAATGCAAAAATAACAACGGGGCATGGTCAACAATTACCTTGACCCAAAAAGGCAAAGGTTATTTTTCCCCCACAAAAAGCAAATGGTTGGTGGTTGACCAAGGCAGGAATTTTCTAAGTAGGGAAGCCACGGTTTCCGCAAGACTGTTCGTTCGACCTTGCGAGTCTTTATGAAAACACTCACAACACAGGAAAAGGTTGAAGCTATGTCCAAGAGGTTTTTCAAAAACAATTTTAAACCCTGATGCCTTTAAAATATTTTTCATCTCATCCCGGCCATGAAGCTTGAAATAGGTTGGCGTATCTTCTTTTGGGATGAGCGGTGGTTTCCCGGCTAATTTTCGCACTAATGGCATTCGCCTTAGCTTATGAAGGAAGTTTTGTTCATCATAAACAAAGCGGGTGAAAAAATTATCCGCGGGTATCATCATAAAAATAAGCCCACCCGACTTCAAAACCCTGTATGCCTCACTGATTGCCTGCTGTGGTCCCTGAGGAAAATGTTCTACCACCCCATATGAAAGGTAAGCGCCGAAAATGGACTCCTGAAAGGGGAGGGAATGAACATCGGATTGAGCAAGTTTTACTGTAGCTTTATAAGCCTTGACCCTTGTTAAGGCGGGCAATACATAATCAACGCCAATAATATTGTAATTCTTTTTTTCAAAATACAGGAGCTTGGGGCCCAGACCGCAACCTGCCTCCAATATCAGTTCGTTTCGCGGAAGAAACTTTTCAAGGCAGGCAAATTCCTCGCGAGCACGAGGATAATCGTTGGTTTCAAGCAGAGTTTCTACAGAGGTATTTTCCCACTCCTCTTCGAACTCACGCTTTACTTCCTTTTTTATTGTTTCAAAGTCCATTAAGAAACCTCGCAATTATTATCTAATCGGCTACAGGTTTCGGGGATCACAGCCCTGAAAAACCCAGCCGATGGCAAACAGACTAGGCCAAGCCTTGCTGAGAATTGAATAAACAACGGGCTTCCATGCCGAATGGATGATGGGAATTTCCGGCTCCATATCCTGAACCCTGAAACCGGAAGACATTAAAAGTTGCTCGGTAGTTGATAAGGTAAAAAATCTTAAATGCGACCGAGCCAGAATCCCCTCGTCGGTGTAGTTCCAGTTACCTTTCAGCAGGCCGAGCCGGATTCCCAGGTACGCAACATTGGGAAGCGAAATCAGAACCATTCCTCCCGGTCTTAATGACTCACGGCTTTTTGTCAGCACCTTTTCAGGATCAATCAAATGCTCCAGCACATCTGAGAAAACGACCACATCGTATTTTTCATTTCCGAATCCCTGCTTCTCAATATCAAGTTCTTCAAGCGATTGGTAAAATTCCCGATTCGCATTAATCCTATCCAACTTCAAGTCCCATCCCGTCACATTGCATTGTTTCCCATTCAAGGAGCGACCCAAATCACCAGGACCGCAACCGACATCGAGAACTCGGCTGGCAGGGGGAACCTTTCTAGCGATTTGCTGGTGTTTTATCATTATCAAAACATATCCCAGGTGAGAACCTGTTCGGCGAGAATGGCCACCTTAGAGGATTTCCCCAGTACTCGATCCAGCTCATTGGGGGAAATGCCGGTTCCCGGACGCTTGCAGGCCAGCATGGCCGGTTTAAGCGGCGTCCCAGCGGGGATATCGACCCGGGCTACCAGACTGCGCCTGGCGGATTGCCTGACCGGGATTTCCGACTTCTGGATTTCCTTTTTTCCCTCACCTATAATTGTTGTAACATTGAGGATTTCCGATTTCAACTGACGGAGGTCTTCCGGTTGCATGGAAATCGACTGGTCCACTCCGGGCAGATTACGATCGAGGGTAAAATGTTTTTCGATCATCACCGCACCCAGGGATGCCGCGACCACGGCAGACAAATTGTCCAAAGTATGATCGGATAACCCCACCGGCAACTCGAACCGACTCTGCAATCCGGCCAAGCACCCGAGGTTCATCTCCTCATACCGGGAGGGATAATTGGACACGCAATGAAGGAGGATCACGGAATTTGCCTTGCGCAATGCATGCAGAGCCTCGCCGATTTCTTCCACGCTACCCATTCCCGTCGAGAGCACCACCGGCAAACCCGTTTCGGCCACCTTTTCCAGAAAAGGCGTGTAGGTCAAATCCGGAGAAGCGATTTTTAGCGCCGACATTTCAAGTTCCACCAGCATATCCAGCGAGGCATCATCAAAAGGAGTAGAAAATAGCGGGATATGGTGAGCCTGGGCATGGGCAATGAGAACCTTGTAATCCTCACGCGAAAGTTCGTAGCGTTGGAAAAATTCATAGAAGGCGATTTCGTTTCCCGGATGGTCCGGGTCATCGGCCAGCAGGGACTTGGAAATCAGCTCGCTGGCCACAAACGTTTGCAGTTTCACCGCATCGGCACCGTTTTTAGCGGCGGACTCAATCATGCGTTTTGCCAGTTCCACATCCCCGTTATGGTTTAAGCCGATTTCCGCCACAAGAAAAGCGGGATGCCCTGACCCCAGGAGTTGGCCACAAAAATCAAATCTTTCGTTTTCAATCATGTTCAAAAACTAAAACTTTTATCTTTATTCATGAGTTTGCCAACTATTCTTTAATGGTAAATTTTTATCAAATCATATCTATTAATGATCATTTTAGCAACAAAATGCAATTTTCAAGAGTTTCGCTATTTCGCTTGGAGGAGAGACCTTCCCCCTCAACTTCTCCACCCCATCAACCGTTAATATCATATAATCATGGGAATAGCCCATCGAAGTCATCCTCTAAAAATGAAAAATAAAAATCCTATGCCAGAGACTCAGGGAGTTGACCCCAAGCTTTACGACAAAGAATATTTTGAGTCTATTGATGGGGCTCAATATTTTGCCGAAAACAAAACGGCCCCAAAATTTATTTACGCTGTCAATATAAGCGGCTTAACCACGGGCGAAAGTGCCTTGGATATTGGTTGTGGGCGTGGTGACTTGATGATGGCTTTGGCCCAGATAGGAGCCGATGTCACGGGCATTGATTACTCGCAAGAGGCCTTGGATATAGTACAAAAAGCTCTAGCCAAACAAACGGCTGAATGGAAGCACAGAATAAAAGTTTTACATTCAGCCGCCACAGCCTTGAATTTCTCAGGTCAGACTTTTGATTATGTGTTTATGACAGACATTGTGGAACATCTGTATCCATCCGAATTACAGAAATGCTTTGAGGAATGCAAACGCGTTTTAAAACCCGGCGGAAAGCTAATCGTCCATACCGCTCCAAACCGATGGTACAACGATTTTGGCTACCCACTCTGGGAACAACCAATCAATAAGATTTTAAACCGGCTTTTCCGGCAAAACCTGCTGACAAGGCCTATCCGCACAGAATTGGATTTCAAAGTTCATATCAACGAACAAACCATTTTAAGCTTAAAAAAATACCTGGTGAAAGCCGGCTTTAATTCAAAAATCTGGCTGGGCTCGGAGTATGTCACACCAACCAAAAAAGATACCCCAGGCATGCAATCACTGGAAGTGCTTCGACAAGTACTATGCCATGCCTATCCCCTTTCCCTGCTCACTCCTTTAAAATTTATTTTTTGTAACGACATCTGGGCTATTGCAAAAAAAACATAAAAATTCGAAACCACGTTATAGCCTATTCGATCCAACCATTTTCAGCTTTCGCAAAATCTGTTACCCCTTCAACTTATTCTTTTACCATATAGATAACGGCTTGGTCCCCTTGCGACTCCAGATTAAGTTTGCGGGCCATTTGCTTATAATTTTTTATCTCTGCCTTCGAAAAAATTGATTTGGCAGGATTCCTTGCATAAGAATTTTCTGCCAGCAGAGGGATGCCTTTCAAATATTGTTGGCTTCCCCAGAATTGGAAAGCAGTGGAGTCATAAACTATCTCCTTTATTTTAAAATTAGTTTTCCTGGCAAGCACTTTTAAACTTTCAATGGAATATAAAAAGAAATGTCGAGGCGCATCCAATTGCACCCAATCGGTGCCATATTTTTTCCAGGCTTCTGATGAAACCAAAGGAATTCTAATCATGCATTTCCCATTGGGGGACAGTAATC
>Ga0310122_10000949_pt1 | contig 18508 bp, 16 predicted proteins | sample CB6_Bottom_1051__FD_203503 | JGI IMG/M metagenome (GOLD analysis project Ga0310122, IMG submission 203503) | Marine microbial communities from Western Arctic Ocean, Canada - CB6_Bottom_1051 | ecosystem: Environmental > Aquatic > Marine > Oceanic | place: Canada: Western Arctic Ocean | collected...
CCCCAACGCCTCAAGAATCTCGTTGCGAATCTTTTCCGCCGACTTCAGAACCGGACCGTGCAGTCTTTCACATCCAGTCAAATCGACAAACGCCTCATCGAGGGACATCGGTTCCACCAAGGGGGAATAGCGTTTTAAAATTTCAAACACCTTTGCCGAATATTCGCTGTAACGCCGGTGTGAACCACTCAGAAAAATAGCGTGCGGACACAACCGCTTGGCTTGGGCAATCGGCATCGCGGAATGAACACCATACCGCCTCACCGCATAAGACGCTGCCGCCACCACTCCCCGGCCATCCGGATCGCCTCCTACTATGACCGGCTTTCCTTTCAGGGAAGGGTCGAGCGCCTCTTCCACCGACACGAAGAATGCGTCCATATCCACGTGCAAAATTTTGCGTAGTTCCGTGTTCATTACCCAAACTTGCGTAATACACCAATGACCACGCCCTGGATGGCAAAGTCGCCTTCACGAACGATGATCGGTTTCATATCCGGGTGGGCGGGTTGCAGGCGCACCCGGCCTTTTTCCCGATAAAACCGTTTCAAGGTGGCCTGGTCGTTATCGATCAACGCCACCACCGTTTCTCCGTTTTCGGCTACATTGCGCCGTTCAATGATCACGTAATCGCCGTCCTGGATATGGTCTTCGATCATCGAATTGCCTTTGACCCGAAGGACAAAGATGTCCTTGTCTCCGGCATCGGGCAACAGGGCCACCACTTCACGGTGGTCCAGAACCTCAATCGGCTTGCCCGCCGCAATATTCCCCAGCAACGGGTATTCCCGGACAGGTTCTTCCACCACTTCAATTGCCCGACTCAAGTTATGTTGCTTACGAATCAAGCCCTTCTGTTCCAAATGGACCAGGTGCTTGTGCACCGTTGCCGGAGAACTGAGCTGGAACCGTTTGCCAATTTCCACAATGCTCGGCGCATAGCCCTTGGAACGGATATGCTCCTTGAGATAATCATAAATCTCTCGCTGACGTTTGGTGAGATGCATCTTCTAATCCCCCTATACGGGTTTCCTCATATCACTTATAGTAGGCGAAAAAAACACGAAAATCAACTGCTAGCCGCAGGGGCAATGAGTAACCGCTTTATTTGGCAAGCAAAGAGATTGGCGGCTTGATGAGCCTTTGCCCAATTGCCTCCCACGCTAGTGGGTGGTATCTTGAGGGCGTGAGAGACAAACTGAAAATACTGTTTTTGTGTACCGGCAATTCGTGCCGAAGCCAGATGGCTGAGGGCTGGGCCCGGCATTTGAAGAGCGACTCCATCCAGGCATTTTCGGCCGGACTCGAAGCGCGTGGGCTAAATACCAATGCAGTTCGAGTCATGCAGGAGGCCGGGGTGGACATCACCGGCCAGAAGTCGAAGAAAGTGGAAGAAGTGGAAACCATTCCTTTCGATTTCGTGGTCACCGTATGCGGACACGCCGATGAGAACTGCCCGGTTTTCACCTGCGCCACAACGGTCGTGCATTGCGGATTTGATGACCCGCCAAAGCTTGCACAAAACGCAAAAACGGAAGAGGAAGCCCTGGATCATTATCGCAGGGTGCGGGATGAGATTCGCACCTTCATCGAAACCCTGCCAGGAATCTTGCGGTGACAACATGAAAAAGTTCGCTATTGTCTTTTTGCTGGCTCTCGCGCTATTTGTGAATTGTTCCATGGGGGAAGGTACTACCACGCGCATTGCCATAGTCGGTGATACCGGAACCGGCGAACGGGGTTACGCACCAGGTTTTTCTGCCGTGCAAAATGCCATGCGCAATAAAATACCGGACGCGTTACTGCATCTTGGCGATTTCGTTTACCAGCCTGAACCGTTTCCCAACTCCTGCCCGGACCGATACATAGAGGAAATCAAAAAAACTTTGGTCGTGCCTTATCCCCTGCGCCTTTTTGTCGCTGGCGATAACGACCTGCCACCAAAAAAATGGAAACCGAAAGCTTCGGGTTGCTGGGATAAAATCGACCCTCTTGACTCCGGTTTCGATCGTTCTGACCAACACAATCCACAACCTCGTAATTTTGAAGGCACCCGGGTGGTGGGTAACACGCTGATAGGGATTATCCATCATTATCCCTGGCAGGACCCAACCCCGTGGCTACAGCCGCGTATTACAGAAGCCCGAAAAAAAGGCCTCTGGGTCATTCTCGCCGTCCATGAACCGGCACTCACCACCGCATGGTATTTGGACAAACGCCACACGGCTCTAAAGCAGTTGAATGCTCTGAAACCCGACCTGGTGTTTGCGGGCAACCAGCACTCTTACGAACGGTTTCATTCCATGAGCCCGGTCGAGGATGGCGCATTCAAGGTTGTCAAATCAGAATCCGGGAAATACCAAAGCGGGGACGGAACGATCCACATTGTTTCAGGTGGAGGCGGAGCCACCTTTAAACCTTTTGCCGACATGCAGAAAAATGAAAAGCATACCGCGCCAAAAGATGTATTTGACGCGTTGGCCAAAAGGGCACTGATGAACCATTTTATTATCCTGGATATCTCACGGGATGTTTTGAAAGGAACGGTCTGGCGGGTATGCGTGCAGGATAATCCGGATGATAAATGGAGTCCCCGGTGGAAAGCACGAAAAAAATTCTGGAACACCATCACTTTGGAATGCGATGGCAAACCGGAAGGGGTGACCATTTATGAAGAGTTCAGCTTATCGCGGCAATAAAAAAACCCCGTGCAGATTATTCTGAGATCTGTACGGGGGTGGTTTTCTTTTATTTGGATTGCGCAAGAATCGCGTCTACTTCATCGCAGGTTTTTTTCACATCCTGCGCTGATGCATTCAGGGCGGCCGTTTCTTCCTCGGTCATTTTCAGTTCAATGACCTTCTCGATTCCGTGGATGCCCATCATGACGGGAACACCAAAAAATATCCCGCTCCAGCCGTACTCCCCTTCCAGGTAAGCGGTACAAGGGAGAATGCGGCGTTTGTCCTGCAAAATCGCCTCAATCATTTTCACGACTGAAGCGCCGGGCGCGTAAAAGGCACTGCCGGTTTTAAGCAGCCCGACGATTTCCGCCCCGCCTTTTCGTGTGCGTTCCACCACCCGGTCGATCTGTTCCTGAGTCATCAATTCGGTGATCGAGATGCCCGATACTGAAGTGTAACGGGGTAGCGGAACCATGGAGTCGCCATGCCCCCCAAGAACCATTGCGTCCACATCCACCAGTGAGCATCCCAACTCCAGCGAAACAAAAGTCCGCAAACGGGCCGAGTCGAGCACGCCAGCCATGCCGATGATCTTGTTCTTAGGCAGGTTCCCGGTTTTCTTGGCCATGTACACCATGGCATCCAGCGGGTTCGACACCACAATGACAATCGGATCGCGGGAATGCTCCATGATCTGCTTTGTCACCGATTGAACAATTTTAGCATTGGTAGCGAGAAGATCTTCGCGGCTCATGCCCGGCTTACGAGGCAAGCCCGCCGTGATCACCACAATATCCGAATTCGCGGTATCTTTATAATCGTTGGTTCCTGTCACCAGGCTATCGAAAACCTGCAGGCAACTCGACTCCTGCAAATCCAGAGCTTTTCCTTGCGGGACCCCTTCAATAATATCAATGATCACTACATCGCCGAGGTTTTTATAAGCTGCCAACTGAGCAACGGTGGAGCCAACCTGACCCGCGCCAACTACCGTGATTTTTTTTCTTGCGCTTGGCATAGCAGTCCTCTACATGAAAGCAAACCTGAACCAGGTTTGACCTGTTAATAGCCGCCGGGCCACGCCCGGTGGAAATTTGGTAATGGCTTCCTGAGCTGAGATAGCTCTGTGCTAGCTAAGTAGAGCTATCGCTCGTTGCCAGCGAAGGTTCTCCACAAGATCAATTATTCAAGCTGTCCAATATTTTGTTGAAGGTTGCGCTCGGACGTGTCGCCGCCTTAACCTTTTCTGGATCCGGCAGATAATAGCCACCGATATCTTTAGGCTTTCCATTGGAAACCTTCATCTCGTCAAAAATGACATCCAGTTTTGCCTCAAGTTCCTTGGCAACTGGAGTAAAACTCGCCTTAAGGTCCGCATCACCATCTTGTTTAGCAAGTTCTTGCGCCCAATAAAGCGTTTCGTAAACATGGGTGCCTGCATTATCCAACTGGCCGACCTCACGACCGGGCGACTTTTTATTATCCATCAACGTGCCGCTAGCCCGTTCCAGGGTTTCCGCCAGAATTGCAGCTTTTTTATTGTCCTTTGTTCGGCCCAAGTGCGCCAAAGATTCAGATAGAGCCAAAAATTCTCCCAGAGACTCCCATCTCAAATGCCCTTCTTTGAGAAACTGTTGAACATGTTTAGGAGCAGACCCTCCGGCTCCGGTCTCAAAAAGACCTCCGCCATTAATAAGCGGTACGATTGAGAGCATTTTTGCGCTCGTGCCCAGCTCCAGAATTGGGAACAGATCGGTCAGATAATCCCGCAGGACGTTCCCCGTTGCGGAAATAGTATCCTTGCCTTCTTTAGCACGTTTGAGGGAGTGATTCATTGCAACCACCGGTGCCATAGTTTGAATGTCCAGGCCGTTGGTATCGTGATCCTTCAAATAGAGGTTTACTTTTTCGATAATCTGGGCATCGTGCGCCCTGTTCTTGTCCAACCAAAAAACAACAGGGGTTGCAGAGAGCCGGGCTCTATTGACAGCCAGTTTAACCCAGTCTTTGATGGCTATATCTTTTACCGTACAAGCGCGGAAGATATCTCCCTCTTCTACATCGAACTCATGCAGAACTTGTCCAGCCCCATCAAGCAATCGGATGGTGCCTTTTCCAGCCGCTTCAAATGTTTTATCGTGAGACCCGTATTCCTCCGCCTTTTTTGCCATGAGGCCAACGTTAGGCACCGTTCCCATAGTGGTTGGATCGAATGCGCCATTCTCTCTACAAAAATCGATGGTCGCCTGATAAATACCGGCATAACTGCTATCCGGTATCATGGCCAGGGTGTCATAGGCCTTGCCATCAGGGCCCCACATTTGCCCGGAGGTACGAATCGTAGCGGCCATGGAAGCATCGACAATGATGTCACTCGGAACATGAAAATTTGTGATGCCTTTGTCGGAGTCCACCATCGCCAGATTCGGTCCATTCTTGATGCAGGTCTGAATATCCACTTCGATTTCTTTCTGTTGGTCGGCGGGCAAACTCTTTATCTTTGCGTAAACATCGCCTAAACCGTTATTGGCGTTCATACCTAGTTTTTCAAAAACGTCCGCATGCTTTTCAAACAGGTCCGCAAAAACAACCGTAACGCCATGACCAAAGATGATAGGGTCGGAAACTTTCATCATGGTGGCCTTCATGTGCAAAGACAGTAAAACATTGGCTTTTTTTGCTTCCGCTACTTGCTCTTTAATGAACTGGCGTAAAGCCTTGCAACTCATATTGGTCGCATCGACTACATCGCCCGTCTCAAAGGAAACTTTATCTTTCAACACCGTGATGCTTCCATCCTCGGCCACAAATTCAATCTTACCGTTTCCTGCTGATTGGTCGGTAATGGTCGTAGATTTTTCGTTGGAGCAAAAATCTCCACTCTTCATGGTCGCGACATTCGTTTTGGAGTCCTTGGACCATGGGCCCATTTTGTGCGGATTACTCTTTGCGTAATTTTTGACCGAAACGGCGGCCCTGCGGTCCGAATTCCCTTGTCTCAAAACAGGGTTGACCGCGCTTCCCTTAACTTTGTCGTACTTGGATTTAATTTTCTTTTCGTCATCATTTTGCGGATCTTCGGGGCAATCCGGAAGATCATAGCCCTGCGATTGCAATTCTTCGATAGCCGCCTTAATTTGGGGATTGGAAGCACTGATATTAGGAAGCTTGATAACATTGGCATCGGGTTGAAGTACCAATTCACCCAATAAAGCCAAATCGTCCGGCTGCTGCTGCTCCGGTTTGAGTCTCTCAGGAAATTGAGAAATGATCCGTCCGGCTAACGAAATATCCATTGTACCCACGTTAATCCCTGCCGCCTGGGTAAATGCTTGTATGATGGGAAGAAAAGATCCACTCGCAAGCTGAGGCGCTTCATCCACTTTCGTATAAATAATATCTGGTTGTTCTGACATCGTCTTTACCCCAATAAGAAATTACTTTAAAAAATAAATATCTACCTTTCCTTAGCCTTCTCGGTTTATTATTCCCGCAATCCCAGATTGAATTTATCTAAATAACGAATTGCTAAAATAACCAAATCGCGAGTGGTAGAAATAACAGGAAAGTGCAGCATCTAATGTCTGTTAGAAGAACAGTTAAGCTAAATTATTAGCCCCTTCTTGTCAAGCAATTTTGGTCAGACCATTCCCCACAAAAGCACCGAAAAAATGAACCGAGAGAGAGGCAAGCAAAACAGTTCGGGAAGCCTTCCTATGTATACGGGAATGAACAATGTTTGAAATATGAGATAATTGTTTTATTCTTTTTAAATAAACTCTTTTCCCTGCTAATTTTTCCTTTATGGACATTTCTGAACATGTATACCGACTGGCGATTGATTTCAGCCAGGTAAAGAATATTCCGCCCGATCCCCGGCAAAGACTGCCCTATTTCCAAGCCTTTAAAAAATTATTGTACGAGGAGAAGGAAAGGATCAAGAGCCGGCATCGCTCAGGAATCGGCGGACGCGAAATCATCCAGGCCCATACCAGCCTGATCGATGAAGTCATCCGGCATGTCCTTCTTTCCATGACACAACTTGAGGTTTATGCCGAAGCCGGCGTCCTGGAAGATTTTTCTCTCATTGCGGTGGGAGGTTATGGCCGGGGGGAACTCAATCCACTTTCAGATATCGACCTGTTGTTTCTTCTTTCCGCAAAACCCCAGCCTCTCACTGAAACTTTCATTAAGGATGCGCTTTCGGTTATTTGGGGATTCGACATGGAAATCGGGCACAGCTCCCGTACGATTAAAGACTGCATAAAACTTGCCCGGGAGGATCTGACCATCAAAACCTCTATGATCGAAACCCGGTTTCTCATTGGCAACCGAAGCACTTATGAAAAGTTCTACAACTCCATCCATAAAAATGTTTTACAAAAAAATGTAAAACAATTTTTGAATTCTAAATTGAAAGAAAAATACACCCGGCACGGTCAGGAGGAGGGGGTAGTTTGTCATCCGGAGCCGGATATTAAAAACGGACCGGGGGGATTGAGGGACTACCACAACGCCCTTTGGGCCACCGCCGTGCGCTACGGATGCCACTCGCTTCGTGAAATCAATGAGACCCATGTTCTGTCCCGGCCGGAAATCGAGTCGCTCTACCATTCGGTTGATTTTTCCCTTCGAGTCCGCAATGAACTGCATTATCTGACCGAGAAAAAAACCGATGTCCTGACTTTCGACATCCAGAAACAACTGGCGGCCAATCTGGGATACCTGTCTTCCACCGATGGCCAACCCGTTGAAGAGTTCATGCGCGACTACTATCTACACGCCACAAATATCTATAATTTTTCCCAAAACCTTTTCGAGCATTGCCGGCAACCCAAAAGGTCTCTCAAAAAAGTAATCTCCTCATTGACCAAAAAGTCCTTAGGGCATGGATTCCATATTTCAGATTCCTCCCTGATTTACGAGGGTGATACGAAAGAGGATTTTAAAAAAGACAAATCCCTTTTATTGACGGCGCTGGAACTGTGCAGAAAACATCAGGTCATGCCGGATTTCAAGCTCCGTCGGCAAATGCGATTGAACAAAAACCTCGTTAACGCGCAATTCATGAAGGGCAAGGAGGTTGGAGATTTCCTGTTTTCCATTCTGGACGATGACGCCGCAGAAAAAATCCTGCGACTGATGCACGAAACTCGCATTCTTGAACAAATCTTGCCGGAATTCGGCCTTGCACACTGTAAGGTGAACCATGACTTCTATCATCATTACACCGCCGATGAACATTCCCTGCGCGTCATCCGCTTTTTGGATGAATTGGTCATTACCAGCATCACCAATCCCACCGACCTGTCCGCCTTGTACCGTAATCACCCAGCGAAAGGGGTTCTGAAATTATCGGCTCTTCTTCAATCGGTGCGAAAAATGCCCAATGACGAATTGGGCCACCATGAATTTTTGAAATCCCTTACGGAAAGGCTGAACCTGGAAGAAGCGGATGCCCAAACCCTGCAATTCTTTCTCGATAATCCTTACACCCTGATCGACACGGCCTTGCATCAGGATATTCACCAACCTGGGGTTATCCAGCAATTCGGAAACACAGTTGAAAACCTGGAAAAGCTGAAAGGACTCTACCTTCTCAGTTATGCCGAGTTGCGGGCGGTGGCTCCGGGAACCCTGACCGCCTGGAAAAAGATATTGCTTTCAGAGTTATATGAAAGAACCCTGAAATACCTGGAAAACCCGAAGTCCCTGGAACAGCAACCCCGGGCCACCCGGGTCGGGGTTTTCAAAGCCCTGCATCGGGAACTGCCTGTAAACGATATTGAAGAACATCTTCGCCAAATGCCCAAAGATTATTTGATGACCGCCTCTTCCGAAGAGGTGGCACTTCATATCCGCCTCATCCGGTCTTTTAAGGATAAACTGTTTATTCTGCATCACCAGTTCCGTGAAGAAGGGAACTACCATAACCTGACCCTTTGTTGCCCCACAGGAAGTGAGGCTTTCAAAAAACTGGTGGGTACCGTCACCGCCAAAAACCTGAACATTCTTGGTGCGCATTTCTATCTCAAACAGGATGGAATGGTGATTGTCTCGATACAAGTCGAAGAAGGCACCAACAGCACAGCTGATGACTTTGAAATCTGGAAAGATATTAAGAATACCTTGAGTCGGCTGTTTTCCGGGGAAGTCAGTTTACAGGACCTGTTGAAATCCCGAACTCGGTACGTGGGCGGGCAGAAAAGGATGGCCATGGTCCCTAGGGTGCATGTTGAAAAAACGACGGACAATCCATTCATCGTAATCCGGGTTGAAGCCCGGGACCATATTGGTATGCTCTACAAAGTTTCCACTGTATTTGTAGATTTCGGCATCCGGATTCACCGGGCCAAGATTTCCACCCAGGGGGACCGGGCGATTGATGTTTTTTATGTGTCCCTGAAAAATCCGCACCTGGACTTCAATAAGGTGATCCGCAAATTAAAGGAACACATGATCCAGACTCTGTTGATCGAAAAACTTGAAGATGTAATATAGTGAACAGGCAAGTTGCAAGAATCGCCCTGTTATGGGTCCTCATCCATTGGGCGCCTCACGTATACGCAAACCCTGCCAATTTGGAAACAGGAAGAGATATTTTCTACAAACATTGCCAGGCCTGCCACGGGGATAAAGGCGATGGCAAGACCTTTGCGGCCAACGTGCTGAACCCACCACCAAAAAATTTCACCGCAGAGCAATCGAAAAAAGAACTGACAGAAGAACGAATGATACAATCTGTAACTGAGGGAAGAAAAGGCACCGCCATGATGCCCTGGGGATCGAACCTCACGCAAAAAGAAATCCGCGCTGTCGTGCATTACATCCGAAAAAAACTAATGCAACTGAAATAATAAAAGGTTTTCGCTTCTACTTCTTCATTTCTTTTCCCAACTTATTTTCGATGGAGGCGATTTTGGAATCCAACCGGCCCGATTTTCCCTCCCGGTAATCGATCTTGATACCGCAGGTAATGCGTTTGCAATCCTTCCTCATCGTTTCGTAACATTGTTTGATCACCCCCATAACTTCATCAAACTCGCCTTCCAACACCGTTCCCATCGGATTGAGCCGATAGGGCACACCGCTTTCATCAATAATTTTAAGGGAACGGCTAACCTGTTCGCTGACGCTTTCCCCTTTATCCATAGGGCTCATACTGAACTCAAGCAATATCATAATTCATAACCTCAAAATCCCACTGGGCGTGGAGCCAACGAGCAATCGCTTTATTTGGCGAGCAAGAGTTATCTCGGCTCAAAAAGTCATTGCTAACTGCCTCCCCTGCCAAGGGGTGCCTAGTAATCTGCAACTTTTCTAAATTTTGCTTGCATTTTAGGGCTGGATTATGAAATTATCAAGCATCCCATCAAGCGATTGCGGGAAATCCTAGTAAAGGCGGTATCTGTTTTTTGTCCCAGTTAGATGATCTGCGCCAGCAGATTGACAAGATTGATGACCAGCTGTTAAAGCTGATTAGTCGCCGTGGCCAGTTGGCCCAGAAAATCGGCGATGAGAAGTCCCGTCAGGGGAAAGAGAACCATTACCATGTTCCCCACCGCGAGCGGGCTATCCTTGATCGGCTGAAGGACCAGAACAAAGGTCCTTTTCCTGCCCCTGCCATTGAATCCATTTTTCGTGAGTTGTTCTCCGCCACACTGGCTTTGGAAAAGCCTTTGAAGATCGCTTTTCTCGGGCCGGAAACCACATTCAGCCATCAAGCGGCCGTGCGGCATTTTGGCCATTCCTGCACTTTCAATCCATGCGGAAATATTGAAACCATTTTTTCGGAAGTCGAGTTGGGCAATTCCGATTATGGGGTCGTGCCGGTGGAAAATTCCATTGAGGGGGTTATCAACCTGACTCTGGACTGTTTTGTCGATTCACCGCTTCATATTTGCAATGAGACCCGATTGCCCATTGGGCTTTTTCTTTTGTCTCCCCTTGCCGACCGGAAAAAAATTCAGAAAATTTATTCACATCCCCAGCCTTTCGCCCAGTGCAGAAACTGGCTGAACCGCAACCTGCCGGGGGTTGAGCAGATCCCCGCTTCCAGCACTGCCGAGGCGGCGCAATTGAGCAAACAAAATAAAAATTCCGCTGCCATTGCCGGAGAACTTGCCGCGGAGGTTTATGGATTAAAAATTGTCGCGAAAAATATTCAGGACCGGGCTGAAAACCACACCCGCTTTCTAATCATTTCGAAAGACAAGGCAAAAAGAGCCAAAAAGAATAAAACATCCATCATGTTTTCCATCGCCGATGAATCCGGGTCTTTGCTCAAAACCCTGCAGTTGTTCGCCAGAAACAAAATCAATTTATCGAAAATACAATCCCGGCCCCTGCGCAACCGGCCTTGGGAATATTTGTTCTATGTTGATTTTATGGGCCACGTGGAAGATAAGACGGTCGAGCGCGTCTTAAAAACATTGAGCAAACAGGCCCTGTTTTTGCGGGTGCTGGGCTCTTACCCCGAAAAGGAACAAGCATGAAACTTTTTGGGAAAATGACCGTTATTGGTGTTGGCCTGCTGGGGGCCTCTTTGGCCAGGGCATGCAAAGAACGGGGCCTGGTGGAAGAGATTACGGGATATGGCAGAAACCGTGAAAACCTGGAAAAAGCCCGGGTTTTGAAGGTTATCGATCATTGCTCCACGGATTTGGCAGAGGCAGTGAAAGATGCGGACCTGGTCGTGCTTTGCACACCGGTCACATCCATCATTCCGCTGATTCAAAACATGATTTCAAAAATCCGACCCGGCACCCTGATCACCGATGTCGGCTCGGTAAAAGAGCCGATCGTCATGGAGGCTGAAAAATTGGTTCCGGAAGGCGTTTATTTTGTTGGGTCGCATCCGATCGCCGGAGGGGAAAACTCCGGACTGGAAGCTTCCACCGCGGATTTATATCAGAACGCAAAATGTATCGTTACCCCGACCGGGAAAACCAATAATAAGGCTTTGGAAAAAATCAGCGCGCTCTGGCAGGCAGTGGGAATGCAAGTCATCAACTTATCTGCGGAAGAACACGATTTCGTTTTTGGAGCGGTGAGCCATTTGCCTCACATCGTGGTTTACGCCCTGATGAACACGCTTGGGGCCTTGAGAACCCAGGACGACCGTGAAGTCACCGCCTTTTCAGGCGCCGGACTGAAAGACATCACAAGGATCGCCTCCAGCGACCCAGTAATGTGGCGGGATATCTGCCTTTCTAACCGCAACCATTCGCTGGACCTGATCGACCGGTTCCAGAACAAATTGGATGAAATCCGCAGTACTATCGAAAAGGGAGACGGGGAGGCATTGAAAGAAGAATTTATGGCCGCGAACAAATACCGGCTTAACGTAATCTAAAGGAATGATTATCGCGATAGACGGACCAGCAGGCAGTGGGAAAAGTACTGTCGCCAAGTTGGTCGCCAAGCGGCTGAACTACCGATACATCGATACCGGTGCTATGTATCGGGCCGTGGCCTGGACCGCGCAGAAAAAAGGCATGGGCCTTGCCGATGAAACGGCTATGGCACAGATTGCCGGGAGCCTGGATATTGAATTTGTTCCCAGTGCTGATGGACAATTGGTGCTGGTGGATGGGGAAAACGCAATGGCCCATTTAAAAAATGAAACGGTAGGCAGAGGGGCTGCCACAGTTGCCGCGCAGGAATCCGTTCGCGAGATTCTGGTGGCCAAACAACGCCAGATCGGCGAAGCGGGTAACGTGGTTATGGATGGACGAGACATTGGGACGGTCGTTTTTCCCCAAGCCGACAAAAAATTTTTTTTCATCGCCGATGCGGATGAGCGGGGTCGGCGGCGTTATGAGGAATTGAAATCAAAAAATCCGAATTTGGATTTGAAAATTATAATCGAGGAAATCCGGCAACGCGACCATGAAGACCGAAATCGAAAGATTTCTCCACTGGTCATGGCGGAAGATGCTCTGGAAGTCGACACCACAGGGTTAAGCATTGAAGAAGTCACCAATCATGTTTTAAAAAATATAAACAACCTTTAAACAACCCGAAAGAAAGTGAGAATCAGCAGGTCATGAAAATATCCAAAGAATTGCTAGAGCAAATGGCAAACGATGACAAGGAGGAAATGGAGGAATTAACTCCCAACCAGATCGCGGCCTATGAGGAAATGGAAAATTATTTCAGCGAGAGTCTCGGCCGGTTCAAAGCTTCGCAGATCATCATTGGAAAGATAATCGCCATTTCCAATGGGCTGGCCACCATCGATGTGGGCTTTAAATCGGAGGGCATGGTCTCGCTTTCCGAATTCCCCGAAAACGGCAAGAACCTGCAAGTTGAAGATGAGGTTGAGGTCTATCTTGAAAAGGTAGAAGACAACAATGGCAATGTTGTCTTGTCCAAGGAAAAGGCCAATAAAATTAAAATCTGGGATGATCTGGTCAAGACTTATGAGGCGGATGAAATCATTCAGGGTGTGGTGATCGCCAAAGCCAAAGGCGGGTTAACCGTCGATATAGGACTTAAAGCCTTCCTGCCAGGTTCCCAGATCGACCTGCGCCCGATTCGCAATCTGGAAAAACTGATTAGCGAAAAATTCGACATGAAAATCATCAAGATGAATAAAAAACGCGGCAATATTGTCCTGTCGCGGAGAATTCTCCTTGAAGAACAACGCAAACAACTACGCGAAGGCACTCTGGAGAAAATGAGTGAGGGCAACCTCATTGAAGGTATTGTCAAAAATATCACCGAATACGGAGTGTTCATCGACCTGGGCGGAATTGACGGTCTGCTTCATATTACCGACATGTCCTGGGGCCGGGTCAACCATCCCTCCGAAATGTTTTCCATTGGCGACAAAGTCACTGTCATGGTTCTCAAATACGACAAGGAAAAGGAGCGCGTCTCGTTAGGTCTCAAGCAAACCAGCGCCGACCCCTGGGTTGATGTTGATAGCAAATACCCGGTCAATACACAGATCAAGGGAAAGGTGGTCAGTATCACTGATTATGGGGTATTTGTGGAACTTGAAAAAGGCATCGAGGGGTTGGTCCACATTTCCGAAATGAGCTGGAGCCGCCATGTCAAGCACCCGAGTAAAATAGTTTCGATCGAGGATGAGGTGGAAGCCATCGTAATGACCCTCGACAAAGATAAAAAACGGATTTCACTCGGCATGAAACAAATAGAGCCCAACCCGTGGGAACAAATTGAAGACAAGTACCCCATTGGTTCTGAAGTCGAGGGCACGGTTCGCAACCTGACCGATTTTGGTGCCTTCGTGGAACTGGAAGACGGCGTGGATGGCCTGATCCATATTTCTGATTTGAGCTGGAAAAAAATCAAGCATCCTTCTGAAGTCCTGAAGAAAAAAGATAGGATCACCTCGGCGGTACTCAGCATCGACAAAGATAACTGCCGGATTTCTCTTGGGGTCAAACAGTTGCAACCTGATCCCTGGGATGATATTGCGGCCAACTATCCTATCGGCACTGAAGTCAGCGGCAAGATCATCAAGGTGACCGGATTCGGCGCGTTCGCGGAATTTGGGGACGGATTAGAAGGCTTGATCCATGTTTCGCAGCTCAGTTCGGAAAAGATTTATGATCCTGAGTCCGCAGTTGCAGTGGATGATGAGATCAAGGCAAAAGTGATAAAAGTGGATACCACTAATAAAAAGATTGCTTTAAGTATTAAAGCCTATAAGGAAAACCTCGACATTTCGCAAATCGAAAAAGAACAGGTGGACCTGAATGACTTTAAAGAAGAATAAAACCTGATGAACTCTGGACCCGGATGGGTCCAGAGTCCTGACTATGGAACCTACTACCCAAAATAAACCTCAGAGATCCTTCTTGAGATCCTTTTTACGGTTTTCAGCAGGACTCCTTGCCTTGATGGTTCTGGTAGCCGTCGGCTCTGCTTTGTTGCCGGATCGCTGGAAATCCCCTTCCGGAGAAATTGCCCTAGTCCGCATTCAGGGAATGCTCATGGATTCCCAAAACATTGTCCGCCAGCTCTCCGACTATCGTCATAATCCGGGAGTACGAGGCATCCTCCTGCGCATTGATTCTCCAGGGGGAGCGGTTGCCCCGGCGCAGGAGATTTATAGCGAAATCATGAAACTGAGGGCCGATCATAAAACGGTTTATGCTTCCATGGGAACGGTGGCGGCCTCGGGCGGATATTATATTGCCTGCGCGGCCGATTACGTTCTGGCAAATCCCGGTACCCTGACAGGCAGCATAGCGGCAGTGATGGTTTTTAGCAATATTGAGGAACTAGCAAATAAAATCGGCGTTAAGCCGGTTATCATTAAGAGCGGCAAATACAAGGATGTGGGTTCCCCCTTACGGGCCATGAACCCGGAAGAGCGAAAACTGTTGCAAAATGTCGTGGACGATGTACACCAGCAATTTGTTCAGGCCGTTGCTAAAGGCCGGGGACTGTCTGTGTCGGAGGTCAAGGAGATTGCCGATGGAAGGATCATGACCGGCCAGCAGGCCCTTAAGTTAAAACTGATAGATGAAATAGGCGGACTCGAAAAAACCCTCGAACTCCTGGCAAAAAAAATCGGTGTCGAAGGAAGGCCCAGAGTTATTGAAGAAAAAGAAAAAACACCTTTTTTCGACTGGCTCCTCCAGAGTTCACTTTCCAGCAGGCTTATCGAAACCTTAATGCCTGCATCCCTTCCCCGCCTGCAATATATCTGGTTTCCACAATAAAGCAATTGGTTACAAGACTTCCCCTACAAACAAATCCTATTCCACTCCCCTTATTCAAGCCATCATACCCCGTTGTACCAATCTCCCAAAAGGAACTTTTCAGGGCACCGAAACCCGGCCTTTAAAACGGGTAACCCATTAAAAGATTGGGCTTGACTTAATTTCAGCGAATGATATACTTCCCCGAATTCCATGTTCAAAGAGGCAGTTAAAATGTTTACCGGTGGGGGGGGAACTTTTTAATGACTAAAGCTGAACTTGTTGAAAGAGTAGCCAACCAGATCAACCTGACAAAAAAACAGACCGAGGTTGTAGTAAATACTGTTTTTTCAAGTATTACCGAATCGTTGGCGGAAGGAAAAAAAGTCGAATTGAGAGGGTTTGGAAGTTTCCGAATCCGGCAAAGAAATGCCCGGATTGGACGTAATCCCAAGTCAGGGCAAAAAGTCGAGGTTCCTTCAAAAAAAGTGCCTTTTTTTAAAGCCGGCAAGGAACTGAGACAACTGGTAGACAATAATCTAAAAGCTGAAGAAGAGAAGGAACCCTGAAACGGGATTTTAAAGGTAAAATCCCCACCCCAGTCACATCAACACCGGAACCACTTACCAAGGTCTTCTGGCCTTGGCACCCGCACCCCCGCCTGAGGCACGTAGCCTTTATTTTTCAAAGAATTAACACCCTTAACACTCGATTGAACGTCCTGATTGTCGGGAACAACCCGGCAGATTTCGTTACATTCGACCTATAAATTTATGGACGGCAGTTCTTTCGGAAAACTTTTTAAAATTACCACTTGGGGCGAGTCTCATGGTAGTGGAGTCGGCGTGGTGGTAGAAGGTTGTCCTGCAGGTTTGCCCCTTAAAGAATCTGATATTCAAAAAGATTTGGACCGACGCCGAACAGGTCAAAGCAAAGTCACAACCACCCGTAAGGAAGGCGACAGGATCCAAATTATGTCGGGTATTTTTAAGGGCATAACCACTGGCACACCCATTGCCATGTGGGTCAATAACAAGGATGCCGACTCCTCAAAATATGAATCGATTAAACACCTGTACCGTCCCGGCCACGCGGATTACACCTATGACATGAAATATGGGTTTCGGGATTACCGGGGTGGTGGACGAGCCAGTGCCCGGGAAACGGTTGGCAGAGTTGCTGCCGGAGCTATCGCCAAAAAACTTTTGGCCCGGGATAACATCACCATCACCGGGTTTACCCGGCAGATCGGACACCACACGGCAGAAACCATAAACTTCAAGGAAATAGAAAAAAATATCGTGCGTTGCCCGGATGCGAAAACCGCCAAAAAAATGGTGACGGCCATCATGCAAGCTCGTAAAAATGGCGACTCGCTTGGGGGCGTGGTCGAAGTAGTTGCCAGGGGGGTACCCGCCGGATTGGGAGAGCCGGTCTTCGATAAACTGGATGCCGACTTGGCCAAGGCAGTCATGAGTATCCCCGCAGTAAAAGGGGTGGAAATTGGCGCGGGATTCCAAACCGCTACCATGACCGGATCGGAATGCAATGATATTTTTGTCATGAAAAACAAAAAGGTTACCACTCAAACCAATAACGCCGGAGGGATTCTTGGTGGCATTTCCAATGGCATGGATATCGTTGTTAAGTTGGTTGTGAAACCCACTTCATCCATCAACAAAGCGCAGGAAACCATCACCCAAAAAGGAAAAAAATCTGAGATCCGTGTTGAAGGCCGTCACGACCCATGTGTTGCCCCCAGAGCCGTTCCTATTGCCGAGGCCATGGTCGCCTTGACTCTCATTGACCATTTGCTGAGAAACAAAACTTCCCGGTTGACTTAACCCCTCTCAATGGACTGAGCCCGCTATGAGAGTAGGATTCGTGCAAAACAACCCCGTGTTTGGAAACGTTCAGAAAAACCTCGCCCGGGTGGAAAAGCTTCTTGAAGGTCAAAGTGCCGATCTGTTTGTTCTTCCCGAGCTCTTTGCTACAGGGTACCAGTTCAAAAATAAGAAAGAGGTCCAAGGCTTGGCAGAACAAGTTCCCGAAGGGACCACCACCAACGCCCTAACCTCCGTCGCAAAAAAAAACAACACATTTATAATCGCCGGTCTTGCCGAAATCGACAAAAATCATGTTTACAATTCCGCCGTTATCACAGGCCCCAACGGTTATATTGGGAAATACCGCAAGATTCATCTTTTTGATACAGAAAAGGCTTGCTTCGACCCAGGAAACCTGCCGCTCAAGGTCTTTGATATCGCCGGCGCAAAAGTAGGGGTCATGATCTGTTTCGATTGGCGCTTTCCTGAAACAGCCCGATCCCTGGCCCTTTTGGGAGCGGATCTGATCGCCCATCCCTCCAACCTGGTCCTGGCCCATTGCCCGCAGGCCATGATCACCCGTTGCCTGGAGAACCGTGTCTTTGCCGTCACCGCTGACCGAGTGGGCAAAGAAGATCGTATAGAGGGAGAAGCTCTTAAATTTATGGGCAAGAGCCAGGTTGTAGACCCAGATGGAAACATCCTGGTGCGTGCATCCGAAACCGAAGAAGAAATCCAAATCGTCGAAATCGACCTGGAAAAAGCCCGGGATAAATTCCTCACCCCCCACAACCACATTTTCGAAGACCGCCGCGAAGACCTCTACTGCTAGCCGCCACTAGGCGTGGGGCCAGCGAGCAGCAAGGCTACGCCTTGAGGAAATGAGCACGTGATGTTCTCCCTTAGCTTTTACCCTTGCAGAGCATGAAGGTTAATGAAGAGGATATCACGCGTGCCCCGGGGAGGGGTAATAACTTTTACAGTGCTCAAACCCTGTTGGCGGCTTAATAAACTACCGCTCTTTGTCCGGCCTGCTAAGGAGAGCTTTGCATAAGTCGAAAAACCCAAAAAACGAGATGCTTCGACAAGCTCAGCATGACAACTGCGGGGGTTTTTGGGTGTCATCCTGAGTTAGTGATATTTGACCATTGTCTTCTTGCCCCAAAGGGGTACATCGAAGGATCTCTGGGGTTATGCAAAGGTCTCCCTGCTAAGGGGGGGGTTGCTTCTTAGGTAGGCTGACTTGAAACGTTGTGCCCGCACCCGGGGTGCTGTTGACAGTTATGCTTCCATTATGTTGTTCGACTATTTTCTTACA
>Ga0310122_10000953_pt1 | contig 18468 bp, 19 predicted proteins | sample CB6_Bottom_1051__FD_203503 | JGI IMG/M metagenome (GOLD analysis project Ga0310122, IMG submission 203503) | Marine microbial communities from Western Arctic Ocean, Canada - CB6_Bottom_1051 | ecosystem: Environmental > Aquatic > Marine > Oceanic | place: Canada: Western Arctic Ocean | collected...
CTTCCAGATTTTCTATTCTGGCTTCGCCCTTTTCTCCCTTTTCTTTCTTATAGCTTTCAATCAAACCGCTGTGTTCGACGATGATTTTAACTTGCTCAAATAATGCTTTGTCTGCGGTATCAGCATTTAATTTTTTTATCAAATCCAGAAAGCCTTTTAAAGCATTTGACGCGCGGGCTGTTAAGCAATTTTGATTAATTAATGCAACCGCAGCCTGCCACAAGGATATTTGCTGTGCTCTCGCCAAACCACGAATTTCTTCAAGCGTTTTATTACCAATACCACGAACGGGGGTATTGATCACACGTTCAAATGAAGCATCATTATCCCGATTGGACATAACCCGCAAATAAGCCAGAGCATTTTTAATTTCCATACGCTCAAAGAACCTCAGCCCCCCATATACGCGATAAGGGGTTCCCGTATTCATCAACTTTTCTTCAAACTGTCGGGATTGCGCATTGGATCGGTATAAAATGGCAACATCTTGGCGTAACTCTCCTTCGTTAACCCACTTTCTGATTTTCTCAACCACAAAATACGCTTCATCTTGTTCGTTAAACGCACAATACAGGGAAATCAGCTCACCGTCTCCGGCATCTGTCCACAATTTCTTACCCATTCTGGAATCATTCTTTTCAATCAAAGCATTGGCAGACTTAAGAATATTGCCTGTTGAGCGATAATTCTGCTCTAGCTTAATCACTTGATGGTCAGGATAATGGCGCTGGAATTTGTACAGATTTTCTATTTTAGCCCCGCGCCAGCCATAAATAGACTGATCATCATCTCCCACCACAAACAAGTTGCTTTTCCCTTCTGTTAACAACCGTAACCAGGCATATTGTATGGTATTGGTATCTTGAAATTCATCCACCAGCACCTGTTTGAATCTATCCTGATAAAACTGCAATACATCCTCGTTATCCCGCAATAATTCATGCGCCCTGAGTAACAGTTCGGCAAAGTCAACCAGTCCTGATCGATCACAAAACGCTTCATAGGCCTGATAAACCATCACTAGTGTCCGCTGATACACATCATCCGGCTCCAGCATATGTCTGGCCCGAATGCCTTCATCCTTTTGCCCATTAATAAACCACATGACTTGCTTGGGGGGCCATTTTGTATCATCAATATTCAGGCCTTTGAGCAATCGCTTAATCACCCGCAACTGATCATCAGAGTCCATCACCTGAAAAGTATCGGGTAATTTTGCCTGTTTTGCATGCCGTCGCAATAAGCGATGAGCTAAACCATGAAAAGTGCCTATCCACATGGCTTTTGCTGAAACATTTAACAATTCTTCCACGCGCCCTCGCATCTCTTTGGCGGCTTTATTGGTAAATGTCACTGCTAAAATATTATGCATTGACAGACCTTGAACCTGAATATGCCATGCAATTCTATGCACTAACACACGGGTTTTTCCACTCCCCGCACCGGCTAAAATCAACATAGCCTGATTTGGCGCTGATACCGCTAATCGCTGAGCATCGTTTAAAGAATCTATGATCGAAATATTATTATTCATTTTTATCACTTGCACATTTTTGCAAGCTCTGTATATTTAGAGGTTTCGTTAATTGAAGAAACACCCAAAATCCTAGGATCAAGGGCATCATAATAAGAACAAAGGAGAGTTAGAATGAATTTTGATTATAAACGGTTAATTAAACTTGAAATCAATGTGGGTGAAAAAGAAAAGAAAATACGTCTATATGCAGGCTCAGTTCTTTTAGTTGTTTCTATTTTCACAGCCAGTATCATTTTGCTGTTACTCGGTATCATTTTAGTAGGATCAGGCTACTCAAAAACATGCCCCATTAATTCGGCATTACACAGAAATAGCTGCGACCCAGAAGAATAAATCAATCATACACGAATGTATTTTTCTGTAAAAAACGCTCATCATACGGCACTTTACCTTTATAAACAGAGCATATATCCTGTACTCCGTACAGACAAATTTTCGGTTTTTTTGACGCAGCCTGCTATTGGGATCAAGGCTGCGAAATAAGCCTATCGCAAATGCAGTTGCATGACACCCACACAGCGATCAGTCATTAGCAAACCGAAAACAATCCCTGCTGAGCAGCTATATTGAAAACACCCTATTCTAAACTAACTCGACTGCTTTTGTGACACAGATATTCCATCTACCAGAAAATCATCCCCAACGTTTTCAACTGCATAATGAGGTGCATGCCCGTGCGCCTATTATCCTCAAACTTCCGGTAAAAAGCTCCTTTATTGCCATAACTCTATCCAACCAAGAAAAACAACAGGAACGTGCACACCTGGCTAAACTTTGTGAACGATATGGCGTGACTCCCCCTAAAGACGATGTCTTCCATCTGAGTGCCACACTGGATTCCTTTCAAATCCGCTGGGAGCAACATACCGAATTCAGCACCTATGCTTTTTATGTGCAGAACAACACGGAAGACCCCTTTACCAAACTGGCGCTGGAACTAGTCCCGGTTGACTGGTTAAAGAAATTACCCGGCAACATCATCGTGGCTGCGCACGCCTCGATAGTTGAAGCCAGCCAGCCCAGTATATCCAACATCCACTTGATTTCAGCTTTTTTTTCCGGCAACCCCGTCATTGGCGCTGAAGTCACCGGTGGAGCGGCACAGGCCTTTACTGATTTTAAAATACATGCCGATGGTTTCAGCCGTTTTTTAATCCTTGATTACCATTTAAAACCGGGGCAGGCTGGACGATTACTGCAACGATTGTTTGAAATCGAAGTCTATCGCGTCATGGCATTATTGGCATTTCCTATTGCCAAGCAATTAGCCTCCGCCTTAAATAAAACAGACAAGCAGTTATTGATGATCACCTCAACCATGGCAAAATCAGACTGCAATGATGGTAATTTACTGGATGAATTAACCAGTCTGGCTGCAGAATTGGAAAATAATATCTCCATCCATCATTATCGGCTGAGTGCTGCCAGTGCTTACTACCATCTGGTTGAACAACGCATTGAAGATCTACGTGAAGTGCGTATTCAGGGTATTCAGACTATCGGTGAGTTCATGAAACGAAGACTGGAACCCGCTATTGATACCTGTAAAACCACCTCTAATCGCTTTTCTCTGTTATCAAAACGCATTAACAATGCAGGTCAACTACTACGCACCCGTGTTGATATTTCTATTGAGCGACAAAATCAGGCATTGCTGACCTCAATGGATTTACGTGCAAAAATGCAGTTACGTCTGCAAGAAACCGTTGAAGGCCTTTCTATTGTGGCTATCACCAGCTACATCGTCAGCCTGATCAGCTCTATCACCAAAGCCGCCAATACTAGCGTCTGGTTCGACCTAGATCCAGTGTTAGTGACCGGCTTGTCTATTCCCTTCGTCTTACTGTTTGTTGCGCTTGCAGTCAGACGCATCCATAAAAAGATTCACAAAGGCAATGAATAAGGCTGGAGTGAACTCAGGCCTGCGCGCCCTCCTTAGCCCACACTGTGAAGCGCGGAGCTGATTAAAGCAGGGCAGCAAGGCCTCGCGCCAGACACATTTGGCCGCGCATTCTGCTGGCTAAAAGCCAAAGTTCATTCCTCTTTTTTAAATTCACCTTCTATCACATTGCCTTTCTTCTCTGTCGGTCTTTGAAAAGGCGCCTGCATATTGACCAACTGTTTCTCAATAACATACTGAGCCAGTTTTCTGCGCGCCTGAGGAATTAAACAGACAAAGCCCATCGCATCGGTAAAGAAACCAGGCGTTAACAATAATGCGCCGCCCACCAGTAAAATAGGCCCTTCAATCATCTCATAAGCGGGAATTTCACCTTTCGCCAAATTTGCTTGAAAACGCTGCCAGGTGGCAAACCCTTGACGCCTTAACAACCAGGCACCCAGGATCGCCGTAAACACCACTAATAACACCGTCGGAATCACTCCAACAATACCCCCCAACTGTAATAATAAATAAATTTCAACAAAAGGGACGGTCAAAAAAAACAAAAAAACAATTTGTACAGCTTTCATTTTTACCTCTAGCTATCATATAATTTAATTTTCTAGGATAATGCATATTTTAAAACAATCTGACCGAGTAATGTATCAAATAATTCTTTGTACTTGCCCTGACCAGAAAACGGCGGAACAAATTGCCTCAGAACTCATAAATCATCAGTTAGCTGCCTGCGTGAATATTGTTCCAGGCATTACTTCGGTCTATCGATGGCAAGCTAACATTGAAACGGCACAAGAACATTTACTCCTAATCAAATCACAAGCTGAGCAATATCAAGCTATAGAGACACAAATAAAACAAATCCACCCTTATGAACTTCCAGAAATTATCGCTGTCCCTATTGACCGCGGTCTACCTGAATACCTGCAATGGATAGATACATGTCTTTCTCCAAAATAATTTTTATTAGTCTTTTTATCTTTTTTTCGCCACTAACCCAGGCCTTTGGCTCTAATGATTTATTACCAGCAGAACAGGCATACCGAGTGTCAGCAAGAGCTATTTCGGCTAAGCTGCTGGAAGTAACCTGGGATATTGCAGACGGCTATTATTTATACCGTGATCAAACCGTAATCACCTCAGCATCAGAAAAAATACAACTGGGCACTTGGGATATGCCCGCAGGAAAAACCAAAAATGACGCATTTTTTGGTGACGTAGTTATTTATCGGGATCAGTTAAAGATCTTAGTGCCTATAAATAACACACAGGCCTTGTCCTCCCTAGACCTTCTAGTGCGTTATCAAGGTTGTGCAGATATTGGTGTTTGCTATCCCCCCCAACAAAAAAACCTTTCTATTGCGCTGCCTCAGGCTAACAATATCGTTAAGACCGACCCTATCAATACGCTATTGAACGGTGTTAAAAACTTCAACATCCCTCTTTTTCAAGACCCCCTGCTACCTGCAGAACAAGCTTTTCAATTTTTTGCCACCCTGAAAAACCCGAATACTTTGCATGTTAACTGGGTGATTGCTGAGGGCTACTACTTATACAGAGACAAAATCAAACTGTCCCTCCCCGCTGCTGAAAACATTCAACTCGGTAGTTTCAGCATGCCACAAGGCAAACCCTATCATGATGAAGCCTTTGGCGATATCCAAATTTTTCACCAGGAACTAAGCTTTGATGTGCCTTTATTGAGCAAGGAAAAAACCGCCGAAACCCTTACTTTACTGGCCCAATATCAAGGTTGCGCCGACAGAGGGGTGTGCTACCCCCCCATGGAAAAAACCGTCACATTAGCCATACCTCTTGCCACACAAGGCCCTAAGCTGGCGAATTTAACACCTGCTACAAATCTGACATTATCAGCACAAGATCAAATTTCTCAATCCCTGAAAAATGATTCCTTAGGTTTAACCCTGCTCAGCTTTTTCGGGTTTGGGCTGTTACTTGCTTTTACCCCCTGCGTTTTCCCCATGCTACCTATTTTATCGGGAATCATTGTCGGACAAGGGGAATCAATAACAACCCGTAAAGCTTTTTTACTTTCCCTCAGTTATGTCACCGCTTCCGCATTAACCTATACCGTGTTTGGTGTACTAGCCGCCGTATTTGGCAGCAACCTACAAATTGCTTTTCAGGAACCCTGGGTTATCGCTCTTTTCAGTGGCATTTTTATTCTGCTTTCCCTGTCTATGTTCGGCTTTTACAACCTTGAATTACCCAAGTCTTTTCAAGCCAAACTACATAATAATAGCGATAAGCATCGCGATGGCTCTTATTTCGGCGCCGCCATAATGGGCGCACTCTCCACCTTGATCATAGGCCCCTGTGTGGCAGCGCCTCTGGCCGGCGCCCTCATTTATATCGGACAGAGCGGCGATGTCATTTTAGGTGCCAGTGCATTATTTGTTCTGGGCTTAGGGATGGGGATGCCCTTGCTCATCCTGGGTGCATCTGCAGGCAAATTATTACCCAAAGCAGGCCATTGGTTAAACTCCACCAAAGCCATTTTTGGTGTTCTTATGCTTGCTGTTGCACTCTGGATGCTGGATAGAATTCTACCTGCTCCGGTTATCATGGGCTTAACAGCGGCTTTACTCATTATCCCTGCCATTTATTTGCGGGCTCTTGAACCCTTATCAGATATACATGCAAGTTGGCATAAATTATGGAAAGGTGTTGGCATCATGCTGCTGGTGTATGGAGTATTGTTGCTAGTCGGTTTAAGCATGGGCAATACCAACCCACTGCAACCCTTAAGAGGTTTAAGTAAGGGCCCCGCCCTTGCAGAGCAACAGACGCTGAATTTTCGTAGAATTAGCTCAACTGCAGAATTAGATCAAATACTTGAGCAAGCCAGTGCAAACCAGCAATGGCTTATGCTGGATTTTTATGCCGACTGGTGTATTTCCTGTAAAGAAATGGAAGCGTTTACCTTCACAGATGCCAGAGTAAAACAAAAACTATCCCGTTTTATACGCCTGCAGGCGGATGTCACCAAAAACTCTGCTGCCGATAAAGCCCTGTTAAAACGCTTTAATCTTATTGGCCCCCCCGCTATTATATTTTTTTCCCCCGATAAGCAAGAACGCATCAATGCCCGGGTGATTGGCTACCAAAATACCGAAACTTTTTTAACAGGGATCAACAATCTTTTCAACGATGAATAAAAACACGCTATTAATATCTCTTCTGACTATTGTTGCAATAACGGGGGGGCTGTTTACCCAGCAATACATCCATGCTGATAAAGTTATTTCCGGCTATCCTGTGCTGCGAGAAACATCAGCACTATCCACAACCACAGAACACCCATTAACCGAGTTTACGCTAGCTGATTTAGCAGGAAAACACCACAATATTTCTGAATGGAAAGAAAAAATACGCATCCTCAATTTCTGGGCTAGCTGGTGCCCTCCCTGTTTAAAAGAAATACCCGAATTTATTAAAATACAAGATGAATTTGCAGAACAAGGCATTCAATTTATTGGTATTGCCGTCGAAGATAAACACAGCGTTGCAGAGTATATTAAATCCAATCCGGTTAATTACCCCATACTGATTGCAGGGGATGCGGGCATTGCCCTCTCCCGACAACTGGGTAATGCTGTTAATACGGTTCCTTTTACCCTGATTGTCAATCGCAACAATCAAATAATTTACCGTCAAGCCGGTGAAATGAGTCGGGCAAAAATGTTAGAATTAATCAAAGCCATTCTATAAAAAAAGCCATGAAACAGCTTAAAACCACCTGTTATTGTCGCTATCTTATGATAAACCACATATATCTGGACAAAACCGTGTAAATTAGGGAGAATTAACACAGCACCCACAAAATCACATGATACTGAATGACAACAATTACCGTTTTGAATGGTCCCAACCTAAACCTGCTTGGTGTTCGAGAACCTGACCACTATGGTAATAAAACTCTAGAAACTATTGAAAACGCGGTTAAAGCCAAAGCCGAAAGCCTTGGGCATACACTGGATTTTCACCAATCCAATGCTGAGCATGAGATAGTTAACAGCATTCATGACGCTTTCCGGCATCATGTTGATTTTATAATTATTAACCCCGCCGCATTTACCCATACCAGTGTCGCCATTCGTGATGCACTACTGGCAAGCCAAATTCCTTTTATAGAAGTACACTTGTCAAATGTTCATGCCCGTGAAGCCTTTAGGTCACATTCCTATTTTTCAGATATTGCCGTTGGGGTTATCTGTGGATTAGGAGCCTATGGCTATGAATTGGCTGTACAAGCCGCACATCAGATTTTAGTAGAGAGAAATTAAATGATGGATATTAGAAAAATTAAAAAATTAATCGAGATAATTGAAGAATCCGATATTGCAGAAATTGAAATCAGTGAAGGTGAAGATTCTGTACGTATCAACAGATACAGTTCAAAGCTTGCCCCGGTACCTATTGCTAATGTTGCACCGCTCGCTTTTCCGGTAGCTGCAGCCCCTGTAGCAACAACAGCCACAAGCTCACCGGCACCCACAGCAGAAGTCCCCAGCGGTCATTCAGTAAAATCACCCATGGTAGGCACTTTTTATCGTTCTGCATCCCCAGGTTCACCAGTTTTCGTTGAAATTGGACAATCAGTCAAAGAAGGCGAGACGCTCTGTATTATTGAAGCCATGAAAATCCTTAATCAGATTGAAGCCGATAAAAGCGGTATTATTAAGCAGATATTGGTGGAAAATGCTGAACCTGTCGAATATGATCAATCTTTATTCATTATTGAATAATCCAGCCCCGGTACTCTTATGTTCGATAAAATTGTAATTGCCAACCGCGGGGAAATTGCCCTGCGAATTCTTCGCGCATGCCGCGAGTTAGGCATAAAAACTGTCGCTGTGCATTCTGATGTTGACCGTGACTTAAAACACGTCAGACTGGCAGATGAAGCTGTATGTATAGGCCCTGCCGCTTCGGCAGATAGCTATTTAAATATTCCGGCTATTATCAGTGCGGCCGAAGTCACCGATGCGGAAGCGATACACCCAGGTTATGGTTTCCTCTCTGAAAATGCTGATTTTTCTGAAAAGGTTAGCCTAAGTGGCTTTACCTTTATAGGCCCAAAAGCGGAAACCATTCGCATCATGGGCGACAAGATTGCCGCTAAGAAAGCCATGTTAGCCGCTGGGATTCCCTGCGTCCCTGGCGATGGCAGACCTTTAACCGAGGATGCCAACGCCAATATAAAAATAGCACAAGCGATTGCTTACCCCGTAATTATTAAGGCTTCGGGTGGCGGTGGCGGTCGAGGCATGCGCGTGGTTCATACCGAAGCCGCACTACTCAATGCCATATCGCTTACCAAAGCAGAGGCCGGTGCTGCATTTGGCAACGACACCCTATACATGGAAAAGTTTCTGGAAGACCCTCGCCATATTGAGTTTCAAGTATTAGCCGATAGCCATGGCAATGCCATTCATCTGGGTGAACGTGACTGTTCAATGCAACGACGTCATCAGAAAGTGGTTGAAGAAGCACCCGCACCAGGATTGACTGATGAACAGCGCAAGAGAATGGGCGAACAATGCGCCAAAGCTTGTATTGATATTGGCTACTTAGGTGCAGGTACCTTTGAATTTCTCTATGAAAACGGCGAGTTCTTTTTTATTGAGATGAACACCCGTATTCAAGTTGAACACCCCGTGACAGAAATGATTACAGGCTTTGACATCGTTAAAGAGCAATTACGTATTGCTGCGGGAGAACCTTTGTCTAAAACGCAAGATCAGATCACTTTTACCGGTCATGCCATCGAATGCCGTTTAAATGCCGAAGATGCCAAGACCTTTATGCCAAGTCCCGGTGTCATTCAACAGTTCCATATGCCAGGAGGCCCTGGTATTCGTTGTGAAACGCATATTTACAATGGTTACAAAGTCCCGCCTTATTATGACTCCATGATTGGTAAATTAATTGCTCATGGTGAAGATAGAGCCAGTGCCATTGCCCGCATGAAAACGGCATTGAGTGAAATGGTAATCGACGGCATCAAAACCAACATTCAATTACAAGTTGATATTATGGCTGATAGTGCTTTTGCAACAGGCGGCCAGAACATTCACTATCTGGAAAAGAAACTGGGACTTTCTTAAAGGTTATCCTCGTTCACCACACAGCACTATTTTAAGTGACATAGCGTAACCCAACAATTCACAACTGTTGGGTTAGCTTATCTTTCTTCGCTTAACACACCCATCCCACCGACACGTACTTATTCCTATGGCCTGGCATCAACTTTCTATTACGACTGATAACAATACAGCCACTGAGATCTCAGATTTCTTCAGTGAACTCGGTGCCGTCTCTGTCACCTATATGGATGCAGAAGACCAACCTGTTTATGAACCGGCCCCCGGTGAAACAAAAATATGGCATCGCACTAAAGTCATTGCCCTGTTTGAATTGGATGCTGAACCCGAACTGGTCAAAATCCTCCTGTTTTCTCACTTCAAAGACAGCACAATTACACACTGGCATCAGGAAGTTCTGCAAGACCAGGCATGGGAAAGAACCTGGATGGATCACTACCAACCCATGAAATTCGGTGACTCATTATGGGTCTGTGCCACTGGACAGCAATCCACCGACCAGAAACACCAAGCCAACACCGTGTATTTAACACTGGATCCTGGCCTGGCATTTGGCACCGGCACTCACCCCACCACGGCATTATGTCTGGAATGGCTGGCAAGTCATGATTTAACAGACAAAATCGTCATTGATTATGGCTGTGGCTCAGGCATTTTAGCCATTGCCGCTTTATTATTAGGCGCCAAACAGGCGCATGCTATAGATATAGACCCACAAGCACTGGAAGCTACACACTACAATGCCGAAAAAAACCAGGTTCAGGATAAAATAACCTGCTATTTACCCGAACAATTCAACCCTATTCAAGCCGATATTGTACTGGCTAATATCCTGGCCAAACCCCTTTGCGAGCTATCCGCATCCATTTCAGAGCTGGTTAAACCCCAAGGCGAGCTGGTATTATCGGGGATCTTAAACACCCAGGCAAAATCCGTCATTAGTGCTTATCGAATACATAATATGCAACTAGCCCCTCCCGTCAGTCAGCAAGACTGGTGCAGGCTGAATGGCACCAAACCCACTTAAGCGATGTTTACGCAATGCAGCGTCTGTCAACAGCATTCCGTTTTTAGGGCTACTTTTATTAATCACGCTGTGTTTGAGCAGAAGCTCCCCAGTATAAAACTCACCCTGCAAAATTTTACAGGCGATGATTTTGCACAAAGAAGCTTTTATCCTAAAGATTATATGGCCAATCAGGCCTCTGTCATGCAAACCGACATGTCGATCGAAATAGCCCTGGACATTGCGACTCCCGTCAGCAAACTGGACGGCTATCGTTTTAAATTAATATAACTTGAATACTTTATGGCACATCCCGAACTCTACTTGAAAAAAAACGAAGATAAACGTCTGCGCAAAGGCCATCTTTGGGTATTTAGCAACGAAGTTGATACCCGGCGTACCCCGCTGGATGCATTTGCACCCGGCGATATGGTAGTTATCAAAGACAGCAGCAGTAAGGTACTGGGCAGCGCCTATATCAATCCCAATACTCTGGTCTGTGCACGCCTTATTTCCAGAAAACCTTCCGCCAAAATTGGCGCCCACTTTTTCAAAGCAAGAATAAGTCAGGCCTTGGCTCTACGAGAACGACTATTTGACAAGCCTTATTACCGCCTGGTGTTTGCAGAAAGTGACGGGCTTCCCGGTCTCATCATTGATCGATTCGGCCCGGTTTTGTCTGTGCAAATAACCACGGCAGGCATGGAAAAACAAAAAGACAGTTTAATCCATGTTCTGCTGGAATTGTTATCCCCTGAAGCCATTATTTTAAAAAATGACAACAGCCAAAGACAGCTGGAGAATTTATCCCAAACATCTGAGGTCATCTATGGCCAGCTGCCAGAATCCTTAATCATTGAAGAAAACCAGGCCTTATTTAAACTAAATGTGCTGGAAGGGCAAAAAACCGGGTGGTTTTATGATCATCGCGACAGCCGTGCACGTACCGCAAAGCTGTGTAAAGATCGACATGTACTGGATTTATTTTCCTATTCTGGGGCATGGGGTATTCCAGCCGCGTTAGCAGGCGCAACTGAAGTCACCTGTGTTGATAGTTCAGCGTCAGCATTAGCACTGGCACAAAGCAGCGCAGAACTGAACCACGTTAGCGACAACATGCAATTTGTCCGCAGTGATGTTTTTGATTTTTTGAAACAGGCACGAGAAAATAATGCGCATTACGATGTGATCGTGTTAGATCCACCGGCACTCATTAAAAGAAAAAAAGACTTCAAGGCCGGTTACCAGGCTTATCACCGCTTAAATCAATTAGCCCTCCAGGTTTTAAATAAAAACGGCATACTGGTCTCCGCTTCCTGCTCCCATCATTTAAGTAAAACCAATTTACATGAACTGCTACGTTCCTCGGCACGCCATATAGACCGGCACATGATGTTTTTTGCCAGCGGTTCTCAAGGCCCTGACCACCCCATTCATCCGGCCATACCTGAAACCGAATATTTAAAAACCTATTTCTGTTCTGTTTCTAACAGTTTATAATTGTTCGTCCAAGATGCTCTACAGTCATTTTCAACAACCTTATTGATAAAATAATCCACACTAAGGTATCTAAAAATCATTAATGACTGAAAATATACTTGCAACGATAAACTGAGGCTTTTATACGCAATGCAATCAATAAAAAAAGAATGCACACTTTGCGATCTAGCTGTAGAAATATCTGGATTTAAGCTAGAAACTAAAGAAGGACTTCAACATTTTTGCTGTGAAGGCTGTTTAAGTATTTATCGCTTACTTAACCCCCATAAATTATTACCACCTTTAAACGAGAAGAAAAAATGAAAGCTTGTGAACAATGTGCCGCTGACAGAATTGAAATCGGTGCCAATCATAAACAAATGTCTATCTTATCCAGAACGATAGGACTCATATTAGTTTATTTGCCTATTTTTACCCTGCCCTTTGTGATTGCCAGTGCCTATTCCACTTACTACAGTATGGTTTTTTGTGGTGCAAAAAATCTAAAAAAATGGGGTGATTTCATTCCGGCAAAAGACAGTCATCGTTATTCATTAAAAGACCAAATCAAAATGGATGGTTCTTTCAAATTCAGTTTTGCCCAATCCAGATTATACTGGATTGCTAACTGCACGCTTTACTGCCCTTATAGCGTGGCATTAATGGAATGGCATGCATATCTGGTTAAAGCCGTAGAAAACTGGTGGTGTCCGTTCTCCCATAAAAATAAAGACAATTATAAAAATGCCTCTATTGATCAATCATTTTGGCACATCTATCCTGCTGAAGTTGTCAAACTGCACGAGGATGACAAATCCAATCCCATCTTCACTGATGAGCACGATGCGGATTTAAAGAAAGATTAAATTAGATCTTTCCCTCATCTTATCATTATGAAAATAGGTCCTTATACCCTTAAAAACAACCTGATCCTTGCGCCAATGGCCGGCATCACTGACCGGCCTTTTCGTGAATTATGTCGGCAGTTTGGTGTAGGGCTTGCCGTTTCTGAAATGGTGGCATCTAACCCGGCATTACAGAATCATAAAAGAACTTTATTAAAATCAGATCATAGTGGTGAAAGCGGCATACGTTCGGTACAAATTTTAGGTACAGACCCCCAACAAATGGCAGATGCGGCCGTACTAAATCAACAACGCGGTGCCCATATTATTGATATCAATATGGGCTGCCCTGCCAAAAAAGTCTGCTCAGTTGCCGCCGGCTCGGCTTTACTTAAAAATGAACAGCTAGTGCGTCAAATTCTGGAAACCACGGTCAATGCCGTGAGTATCCCTGTAACACTTAAAATTCGTACGGGATGGGATGTCGATAATAAAAACGCGGTTAAAATCGCCCACATTGCAGAACAGTCCGGTATCGCAGCGCTAACCATTCATGGCCGAACCCGTGCCTGTAAGTTCCAAGGTGAAGCGGAATATAAAACTATTAAACAAGTTAAACAATCTGTTACTATTCCTATCATTGCCAATGGTGATATTCACAGTGCAGAAAAGGCCCGTTTTGTGCTTGATTACACCGGAGCCGATGCCCTGATGATTGGGCGGGCAGCGCAGGGTAAACCATGGATTTTTGATGAAATATCGCAACAACTGGATCACCCTAAACAGCTAAAAAAACAAACAGTTAAGAATATTCAATCCATCATTAACATCCACCTGGAACAGTTATATAGTTTCTACGGAAATAGCAGTGGTGTTAAAATAGCACGAAAACATATTGGCTGGTATTTTGCACATTTAGATGCTGTTCCCAGCCACCGTAAAAAAGAGATTCTTCAGATACAGGATCCTTCTCTACAAATCGCCATGGTTAATTCCGTATTTTCCGATATTGAATTAGTTTATTAAAAATAAAAGTCCACTCTTAATCATCATTTAATGCAACAGACTGCTGAAATCATCAAGATCTCCGAAAAAGTAAAGCCTGCACCTTTATCATCTCTGGTTAAAGAAATGCTGGAACAATACTTTATCCAGCTTAATGGCCATGAAACAACCGGCCTACATGCCATGCTGATCAGCGAAGTAGAAAAACCCCTGATTGAAACCACCTTAAATCATTGCGGGCAAAACCAGACCAAAGCATCAAAAATTTTAGGCTTGAGTCGTAGCACTCTACGCAAAAAAATTAAACTCTATGGCTTATCCTGAAAGAAATATAAGCTCCTGACCACCTTCCCATATTTTGCTCAACACCCAACTGTAAACTCCTTGAGGCTCCATGAACAAAAAAATAGCACGCGCACTTATCAGTGTTTCAGACAAATCCAATATCCTTGAGTTTTGTCAACAACTCCAGCAACTGGGCGTAGAACTACTTTCCACAGGGGGAACAGCAAAACTGCTTGCTGACAACGCTATTCCTGTCACCGAAGTATCAGATTACACTGGCTTTCCTGAAATGATGGACGGCCGGGTAAAAACCTTACACCCAAAAGTACATGGTGGCATTCTAGGACGCAGAGGCATAGATGATGAGATCATGGCTGCCAATGACATTAAAGCTATTGACCTGGTGGTTGTGAACCTCTACCCCTTTGAACAAACGATTGCAAACCCTGATTGTGATTTGGCAACAGCTATAGAGAACATTGATATTGGTGGCCCCACCATGATTCGTGCTGCCGCAAAAAATCATAAGGATGTCACTGTCGTTGTTGATCCCAATGACTACTCCACCATCATTGACGAATTAAATAGCAATGCGGTTAGCATTTGCCAGCAAAGCCGGTTCGATCTGGCACTCAAAAGCTTTGAGCATACCGCTCGCTATGATACGACCATATCTGCCTATCTGGGCGCGGTAAATGAGGTTCAATTCCCTGCGACCCTCAACCTGCAGTTTCACCATTCTCAATCCATGCGTTACGGTGAAAACCCTCATCAGAATGCCGCTTTTTATATCGAAAACAACCCCGCGTCGGGCAGCATTGCAGCTGCCACCCAGATTCAGGGCAAAGCTTTGTCCTATAACAATATTGCCGATGCCGATGCGGCTTTAGAATGTGTTAAATCATTTTCAGAGCAACCCACCTGCGTTATTGTTAAACACGCCAATCCCTGTGGTGTTGCACAAGCTGAAAATATTCTCAGCGCTTATGATTTAGCCTATGCGACTGACCCGACCTCCGCTTTTGGCGGGATTATCGCCTTCAATCAGGTACTGGATGAAGCAACAGCTGCTGAGATTATTAAACGCCAATTTGTTGAAGTGATTATTGCCCCTGAAATCAGCGCCAAGGCCAAAACATTATTGGCCGAAAAAAAGAACGTCAGGGTCTTGGAATGCGGTACATGGAATAAGCACAATTCAGCCGCATTTGATTTTAAACGTGTCGCCAGTGGTTTATTAGTACAAGATAAAGACTTAGGTGAAATCACTCGCCAGGATCTAAAAGTGGTCAGTCAACGCCAACCTAGTGAACAACAAATGAACGATATGCTGTTTGCCTGGAAAGTCGCGAAATTTGTCAAATCCAACGCCATTGTTTATTGCAAAAACGGTCAAACTATCGGCGTCGGTGCAGGCCAGATGAGCCGTGTCTATTCCGCTAAAGTAGCCGGCATCAAAGCTGCCGATGAAGGTTTAATCGTTTCTGGTTCAGCAATGGCTTCAGATGCTTTCTTCCCTTTTCGAGACGGTATAGATGCCGCTGCAGAAGCCGGCATTACCGCGATTATCCAACCCGGCGGATCGATGCGTGACCCGGAAGTGATTGCAGCTGCCGACGAACATAATATTGCCATGGTTTTTACCGGCATGCGCCATTTTAGACACTAAATAGCTCAGCGTAGCAGAGGAAAAACAATTACCTCGTTCTGCTGCATTAGTTTAAACAGCCTATTTTTCATTGACATAAATTTACTTTAAACATTGATCAAACATTCATAATGAAAATACTCATCGTTGGTAGTGGCGGTCGTGAACACGCCCTGGCATGGAAAGCCAAACAATCCGCCAAAGTCTCACAGGTATTTGTTGCTCCCGGCAATGCAGGAACTGATTTAGAACAAGATATCGTCAATGTAGCCATCAAAGCGGATGACATTCCAGCATTGCTTGATTTTGCTCAAACAAATACTATCGCATTAACCATAATAGGCCCCGAAGTCCCTTTGGTGGCTGGTATTGTCGATGCTTTTACTGCGGCTGGATTAAAATGTTTTGGCCCTAGCGCAAACGCGGCACAACTGGAAGGCTCAAAAACTTACTGCAAAGATTTTATGGCACGACATAAAATCCCCACCGCTGAATACCAATCCTTTACCCACACAGCAGCCGCTATCAAGTACATCAAAAGTAAAGGTGCCCCTATTGTCGTCAAAGCCGATGGCCTGGCCGCAGGCAAAGGTGTCATTGTTGCAGAAACCGAGCAACAAGCCATTGATGCTGTTGAAGATATGTTATCGGGCAATGGTTTTGGTGAGGCCGGACACCGTGTGGTCATTGAAGAATTCCTGGACGGTGAGGAAGCCAGTTTTATCGTCATCGCCGATGGTCACTGTGCCTTACCCATGGCAACATCACAAGACCATAAAGCCCGCGACAACGGTGACAAAGGCCCCAATACGGGAGGCATGGGAGCCTATTCCCCTGCCCCGATTGTCACCCCGGAAATACATCAAAAAGTGATGGATGACATCATTAATCCCACCTTAAAAGGGATGCGAGACGATGGTAACCCCTATACAGGGTTTTTATATGCCGGATTAATGATCAGCAAAAACGGCACACTCAAAGTACTGGAGTACAATTGTCGCTTTGGGGACCCTGAGACACAGCCCATCATGATGCGCATGAAAAGCGATCTGGTTGAATTGTGTCTCGCCGCCTTAGATAACACTCTGGAGCAAATGACCAGTGAGTGGGATAGTCGCGTTGCCTTAGGCGTTGTTCTGGCCTCTGGCGGTTATCCAGATAGTTATGCAACCGGGGATATTATTTCCGGCCTGACTGATACTGACACCGATGATCGCAAAGTTTTTCATGCTGGAACCAGCCGCATAGATAATGAAATTGTCACCTCAGGCGGTCGAGTTTTATGTGCTTGCGCCCTAGGAAATACACTTTTAGAAGCGCAACAACAGGCCTATGAAGTCACGGCAGGAATCCATTGGGATCAGGTTTTTTATCGCACCGATATCGGCTTCAAAGCTCTTAGCTGATAACAAAAGATAACAACAGCAAGGTCAGAAGCACAGTCGAATCCAGTGCAAAATAGGCCAGGCCATACTTCTGCCGCACTTGATGTCGACATTAAACCCAACATTCCGGCCATGGGACAACCTCCCTGCCGGAAACAACCAGAATACCCGGCTTATCTGGACAACAGGCGGTAATACCAACGCCGCGCATGCACAATACAAGCTAAGCAAGACATGATCGCTATCAGCTCTGGATAAGCTGATAATCTGCGTAGGCGCAGGGAAATTTGCCTATCCACAGTGTGTGGACCGCACCCGACTCGTAGCTTATCCTGCATAGCCAGCCATTTGCCGCCACCTTGGCTCTGTGTTTGCTGGACATGACTGGCCGTGTTCTATTGATTCGGCGTGCGCTCAATCAAATGCAGCGACCCTGAGTCCCACCGTCTTTCCCTCGACCCATAATGCCACGCCAGTAACACCAAACTCTGGGTCAGCAAAACCAGATACCAAACAGGTTCCCCCTCAGCATGGGCTCAATCCAGCGCCAGTAAAACATGCGATTGCCGCTAACCCAAAGAAATCGCCAATTTTAGACACTTACCCATAATTTTCCTGCGGCATTTCCAGCACCTGCTCTTTGAGCATCTAGGCGCTTAAACCTGACCTTGTGAATCGTGCGGCTATGCGCCAATACGCTTTAGGAAAAGGCAAGCGTCTATCTTTGAAGTCCCATAAACCCAGCCTCATTCAAGTTTTCTATGTGGCGGTCGCTAAGCTATAAAGCGACCTATTATTGAGACTACTGCATGTTCATCGAAACAACCGCTATTCAATCAGTACAACCGTCACCTACTCCACTGCTCCCGGAGACGTCCATACCTATTTATCAGCGAACAGCAGCGGTTAGCAAACAGAAAAGCACTACTTTGACTGCGCAAGCAGCGTTCAACAATTCGCCTTTACCCTATAAAAAACAATCCAATACTGAGTATTGGATTGATCCACAGCTTAAAACCCGACAAAGGAAACCCTGCTTTGGCTTAATTTCCCCTGCCTTTTCCCTAAAGAACTCAAACTCTCCCCCTCAAGTGAAGAAAAAAACCAACGACCAAGGGCTTTTCCTTGCTATTCACGAACCAGCATCAAACTGCATACAAAATAAATTCGACAACCCGCTTATTTTTTACTGGAATGCTCATGGATTCAGATAAATGCAAACACCCCCAATTTAACTTCAATGGTTTAAG